>OGXM01001825.1_pt1 | contig 11055 bp, 10 predicted proteins | sample 1576271 | NCBI WGS metagenome assembly OGXM01 (sample SAMEA3541579, study PRJEB24748) | human gut metagenome | biome: human gut; feature: human-associated habitat; material: faeces | place: China | collected 2012 | reverse complement strand
TGATATACTGGATGCGTGCGTATTTATTGTCCGGATTTATGTGGAGCGCATTCTGGTAGTAATCCAGCGCCTCACTATATTTGGCGAGTGATTTGCAGCATTCGGCAGCTTCAATGTATGCCCGGGGATTGAGAGAATCCTGAGCTACGACTTCCTGAAATACGCTCAGAGCTTCAAGGTTATTGCCCAGCCCTTTCAGCGCTTTCCCTTTTTGATAGAGTAGGGGAACAGTCGGCGTCTCCTTATCAATAAGCGTCAATGCCGTTTCATAATCATAGTTTGCCATTGCTTCCTGAATAGGGTTGGTATTTTGTGCCATCAGCAATGAGGAGGCACTGAAAAAGAGTAGAATAAAGAGTTTCCGCATAGTCTTTTTATCTTTAAAGTATTGCTTAATTGGCTGCAAGTTACTAAAAAGATTTACTTTACGAAATATTCGTAGCTTCTTTTAGATAGATTAACGAATAAAAATAGCGCCCCTTCAGACGAAGGAGCGCTAAAATATAGCGCATGTTTTGAATGGTAAAGATACCATTCAACGCACTTGTCTTTTACATCAAGAATCCCAGCAAGATACCGGCAGCCACTGCTGAACCGATTACACCTGCAACATTCGGGCCCATAGCGTGCATGAGGAGGAAGTTGCCGGGATTTTCAGCCTGACCAACCTTCTGAGATACACGAGCAGCCATCGGAACGGCGGATACACCTGCCGAACCAATAAGCGGGTTAACCTTACCGCCTGTTGCCTTGTACATAATCTTACCGAAAAGTACACCGAATGCAGTACCCATACAGAACGCAAGAAGACCGAGAACGATAATCTTGATTGTGTCAAAAGTAAGGAAGTTCTGACCGGATGCGGTTGCACCTACAGTTGTACCGAGGAAAATTGTGATAATATTCATAAGCTCGTTCTGAGCTGTGTTACTGATTCTTGAAACAACGCCACTCTCTTTAAAGAGGTTACCAAGCATAAGCATACCAACGAGAGGAGCTGCATCTGGAAGAAGAAGTGCAATAATAACTACAACGATGATAGGGAAGAGAATCTTCTCAATCTTAGAAACAGGACGGAGCTGCTGCATAACGATTGAACGCTCTTTCTTTGTTGTAAGAAGCTTCATAATAGGTGGCTGAATGATAGGAACAAGTGCCATATACGAATATGCGGCAACGGCTATCGGACCTAAGAGATTCGGGGCAAGCTTTGATGTAACGAAGATAGCTGTTGGACCATCTGCACCACCGATAATAGCGATTGAACCAGCCTCGTTAGCAGCAAATCCAAGAAGTGTTGCACCAATAAATGTAATAAAGATACCAACCTGAGCGGCTGCACCAAGGAGGAAGCTCTTAGGGTTAGCAATGAGAGGACCGAAGTCTGTCATTGCACCAATGCCGAGGAAGATAAGCGGAGGGAAAATACCAAGGTGAACGCCTTGATAGAGATAATAGAACAAGCCACCGTTTTGACCGACATTATAATAGGTTGTTCCATCAAGAACTGTGGTTGTATATGAAGCAGGGTCAAGATTTCTCGCCAAGACCTGTGCTTCGGTGAGCATTTCATTTGTTGGGTTTGCCATAATACCAGGGAAAACATTAACAAGTAGCATACCGAATGCTATAGGCAAGAGCAAAAGTGGCTCATACTGCTTTTTAATAGCAAGATATAAAAGAATGAAGGATATGCACATCATAACATAGTTTTCCCATGATAGAGTTGCTAAACCTGAGCTTGTGAAAATACTGCAAATAGATTCCCATAGGGAGTTTAAGATTTCCATTTAATTATCAATCCTTTCTCAAATTTATCGAATTACACTCTAACCGACAATATGTCAGAAAGGCTTGGTATTCTCAAAAAGACCTGCATTTCTCCAAGAAGAACCTGAGTTAGCACGACTGCGTCTTACAGACTTAATCTTAACAGGCTTGTCGTACATAGCGTCAACAGCCGCTGCAATAGCTGCGATAACCTCGCCCGGAATAGCTTCGTTATCAGTAGCTGTTGGTTGAGCTGTGCTTACCTGTGGTTCTGCTTTAATAAGCTCAGGTTTCTTTTCAGCAGCCTTTTTGGCATCTTTTCTTTTTTGACTTCCGTTTTGGGCAGCTTGAACTATTGCACTGTAAATCTTGATTATAAAAATCAAGAGAACAAGGACAAAGAAAACTATAACGATGCCCGCTAACAGAAGATTCAAGGCCATTTCCATTTACTTATACCCCTTTTCAATAAAAATATGATGCGAAATGAATTTTATAGAAGTGAAACGACGATGTCGCCCATTTCGCTTGTGGAAACTTTCTTAGTGCCTTCTGTATAAATATCAGGAGTTCTTACTGTCTTGAGAGCTTCAGAAACAGCCTTTTCAATAGCTTCAGCAGCCTTAGGCTCATCAAGAGAATAGCGGAGCATCATAGCAACAGAAAGTATTGTTGCAAGTGGGTTAGCGATACCCTGACCGGCAATATCAGGAGCAGAACCGTGGATAGGCTCATAAAGACCGCTTTTTCCACTGCTAAGGCTTGCAGAAGCGAGCATACCAATAGAGCCACTAATCATAGAAGCCTCATCAGAGAGAATGTCGCCGAAGATATTTGATGTAACGATAACATCAAATTGCTTTGGATTTCTTACAAGTTGCATAGCACAGTTATCAACATACATATGAGAAAGCTCAACCTCAGGATATTCCTTAGAAAGACGAATAATAGTTTCTCTCCAAAGTCTTGAGGAATCGAGAACATTAGCCTTATCAACGCTTGTGAGCTTTTTGTTACGCTTCATAGCCATATCAAAAGCTACTCTGCCTATTCTTTCAATTTCAGTTACAGAATACTTTTCTGTATCATAAGCGGCAGGAACACCATCTTCCTCAAATTTACCTCTCTTGCCGAAGTAGATACCGCCAGTAAGCTCACGAACAATCATAATGTCCATAGAGTCGCCGATGATTTCGGCCTTTAGTGGAGAAGCGTTTTTAAGTGGTTCAAAGATAACAGCAGGTCTAAGATTAGCAAAAAGACCTAATGCACCACGAATACCAAGCAAGCCAGCCTCTGGGCGGTTGTTGCCTGGCTGATTGTCCCACTTAGGGCCACCAACAGCACCAAGGAGGACAGAGTCAGCGGCTTTACATTTAGCGATAGTTTCCTCAGGAAGAGGTACACCAGTTGCATCAATAGCACAGCCACCAAGAAGAGCCTCATCATAGTCTACTTCAAAGCCGAACTTTTCTGCTGTCTTGTTAAGAACCTTAATGGCCTCGTTTACGATTTCAGGGCCGATTCCATCGCCTTTAAGAACAGCAATTTTATACTTATTCATATTAACCCTCCAAATGCGAAAAATTCCGCAAAGTATCAAATTAAACCAATCTAATTATAGATAAAAATTTCGCAATAGTCAAGCAAAAAACCCGTATTATAAACAGAAGATTCTTACTGTTTATTTAATATTTCCATAGCAGAAGAAACAACATCTCTATTAACATCATCAATGCTTCTTGAGGCATTAATAATGCTTATATTTTCGCTGTTCTCAAGCAAATCAAACACTTCAAAAAATTTCTTGCGGATTTTATTGAGTGTATCAACATTTTCAAAAATTTCCCTGTTTTGGCGAGAACCCATTCTTTCATCACATTGTTCTGTTGGAACATCAAGGAAGATACATAAATCAGGTTTTAAGATTTCCGGACAATTTAAATTCATATCCATAACCCATTTAAGGTCGGTATCTATACCTTGATAAGCAAAAGATGAATAATAATATCTGTCACAGATTACCGTTACACCAGAATCAAGCAGATGCTTGATTCCATTTGCAGAGGTATTGTGGAAAATTCTGTCTGTCAAAAAGAGCGCTGCAAGTTCATATGCTGTACGCTTTTGATAGCCTGCAAGTGTATCACGAATAAGGCCACCTGTCGCAGATTGAGTGGGTTCAGCCGTTTCATAAATGCTAATACCTTTTTCGTTGAGAAATTTTGAGAGCAAAGAAATTTGTGTTCCCTTGCCAGAACCGTCAAGTCCTTCAAATACAATAAATTTTCCACGAGTATTATTCGGCATTATTATTTTCCTCCGAATCAACAGTTTCTGTATCCTCAGTAGTTTCTTCATCTTTTTTCATACTTTTAGAGCCTGATTGAAACAGAATAGACGCACACGAAAATGCAGGAATAGAGCAAGCACAAGCTATACAGCCGAAGGTAATAGACCTGTTTGAATTATTTAGTGCATCACAGATAATTGCACACAGTAAAGCAGTTACAGTGGCAATAGTAAAAACTAAGGTCATAGTTAAATAGGTTGATTGACGCATAACAAAAACCTCTTTTCTATTAAATAAAACGATAAGATTATCTTTATTGTGCGAAAATATTTTATTTTCGCTATAAATTGCTGTGGGCGAACTGTATAAGCCAGTTCGCCCGCCAGTAATTATTTTGCTTTATTACATTGATTCAGGAGCAGTTATCTTGAACATAGTGAGAACATTTTCGATAACAGTTTTAGTTGCTACGCAAAGTGCAAGTCTTGCCTGCATAAGTGATTCATCTTCGCCCTTAACTCTGCAAGCATTATAAAACTTATGGAAAAGTGTAGCTGTTTCATAGACATAGTGAGTAACTCTTGCAGGGTCATAAGTCTTTGCAGAAGTTATGATTTCACCAGTAAGAGAAGCAAGCTTATTGATAAGTTCAATTTCTTCAGGAGCAGTAAGTAGAGCAAGCTCTTCATCAGTGCAAGCTCTTTGTGTAATACCGCTCTCAGCAAGTCCTTTTATGATATTGCAGATTCTTGCGTGTGCATACTGAACATAGTAAACAGGGTTTTGTGATGATTGCTCGATTGCGAGGTCAAGGTCAAAGTCAAAATGGCTGTTTGGCTCTCTAAGGTTAAAGAAGAAACGAGCTGCATCAATCGGAACTTCTTCAAGGAGAGTTACAAGAGTGATAGCCTTGCCACTTCTCTTAGATGCCTTAACGATTTCGCCGTTTCTTACAAGACGAACCATCTGCATAAGAACAGCATCAAGTCTTGAAGCGTCAACTCCAAGAGCAGTAAGAGCAGCCTTTAATCTTGGTACATAACCGTGGTGGTCAGCACCGAGAACATCAATAGCCTTATCAAAGCCACGAGTTACAAGCTTGTCGTAGTGATAAGCAATATCAGGCACAACATAAGTTGGAATACCATTTGAGCGAACGAGAACGAAATCCTTGTCAGCACCAAATTCAGTAGCCTTGAACCATATGGCACCGTCTTGCTCATAGGTATGTCCTTTTTCCTTGAGAAGCTCAACGATGTTCTTAACAGCACCACTCTGATGTAAAGTGCTTTCTCTGAACCATCTGTCATACTTTATACGATATTTAAGGAGGTCGTTTTCAAGACCTTGAATATTCTTTGGAAGTGCGAAATCCACAAGAGCCTTTCTGCGTTCTGAACTTTCAGCATTGACATACTTATCGCCATTTATTTCAGCAAAGTTTTTTGCGTGGTCGATAATATCTTGTCCATGATAAGCGTCCTCAGGAAGCTCTATGCCGTCCTTATAGATTTGAAGATAACGGATTTCGAGAGAGGTAGCAAACTTTTCGATTTGGTTTCCGGCATCGTTAACATAGAATTCTCTTGAAACATCATAACCCGCTGCGGAAAGAACACTTGCAAGTGAATCTCCCAAAGCACCGCCACGAGCATTACCGATGTGCATAGGACCAGTTGGGTTTGCAGAAACAAATTCTACAAGTATACGCTTACCTTGACCGAAATCGCTCTTGCCGTAATCAGCACCTTTTTCTTCAATTTCTCTGATGACTGATGTATAGAATTGCTTGCCGTAAAAGAAATTGATAAATCCAGGACCAGCTATTTCAAAACGGTCGAGGTTAGTTCCTTCAAGCTCAATGTATTTTGTAATTGCCTCAGCTATTGCACGAGGAGCTTTCTTAAATGCACGAGCCGAAACCATAGCTACATTTGAAGCTAAATCGCCGTTAGTTCTGTCGGCTGGAGTTTCGATTGTAAAATTTGGAGTAGGAGCAAGAGGAAGCTCGCCTGCGGACATAGCTCGTCCCATAGCGTCAATAATAGCATTCCTCAATAGGCTGACAGTATTTCCTGCTGTATCAGACATAATTTATAACATTCCTTTCGGTTGATTAAATTTCTTTTACGGTAAGGTTGAGAGTATTTTTGCTTAATTCGTTGCCATCAACGATTAAGCTATATTGAAGTTCAAGTTCTCCACCATCATCGCTAAGACTATTTGCAATTTTAAATGCAGAAACTTCAAGCAATATATTGCCAAATGGAGTTGGATAATTGCAAGAGTGAGTTTTTCCGATTTCGAGAATCATACCCTCGCTCTTACCTTTTATAATAGTAACAACCCCGTCTGGTTTGATTTTTATAGTTGTACGAAGCTTGTTTTTAGTGTCCTCATCTACCTGAATATAAGAGATATAGCGAGTTTCATTTATTTTAACATAAGACGCATTCATCTCAAAATCCATATTGAAAGCTTCACTTTCAACAATCTGTGTTGTTTTAATCTTTAAATTATAATTATTCTCCATAATGCTTCACTTCCTGCACTACTGATTTTATCCCAATTTGAATTTTTTCGCAACATCTTCTATGTCAATATGGCTTACCTGTCCAGAAATATCTCTGCCAAGGAAAATTCCTGCAAGAGTAGAGAAACCTTCTGTTGTATCGCTGACATAAAATTCACATTTGCCCTTAAGATTATCCTCAGAAAGTGAGTTGCTTTCCTTTAATAATGAAGCTGCATAGATAGCAGTTTCTCTGCCAGAGTCTATAAGCCTTACATTAGGCAAAGCCTTAGATATTGCCTCAGCTATTATAGGGTAGTGCGTACAGCCGAGAATAAGAGTATCAATATCTGCCTCTCTTAGAGAAGAAAGGTATCTTTCAACTACGAGTGTTACCACTTGGTCATCAGCGGATATAAAACCATTTTCAACAAGCGGTACAAAGAGGGGACAATCCTGCTCATATACATCTATATTAGGATTGATTTTTTTAATTTCTCTTTTATAAGAACCTGTTTTTATAGTTGCAGTTGTGCCAATAACGCCAATTTTCCCATTTTTAGTTGCACGAACAGCCGCAGCGGCAGTAGGAGCAACAACGCCTGTAAATGGTACAGAAAGATTATCACCGATTTCAGGTGCAACAGAGCTTGCTGTGCCACAAGCGGCGATGATTAGCTTGACATTTTTAGTAAGCAAAAATGTGGCGTCCTGCATAGAATATTTTTTGATGGTTTCTCGGCTTCTGTTACCGTAAGGAACACGACCTGTATCACCAAAATAAACTATATTTTCGTTTGGCAATACAGAGAGAAGCTCTCTTACAGCAGTAAGACCACCAAGACCTGAATCGAAAACACCGATTGCCTGTTTAGTCATTTATATTTTCCCATCTTTCATAAAATCGGAATATTTCTTTATCTTTAAATAGAGTTATCTAAAAGTAGGGGCGAACTGTGTTCGCCCGTTTGGTAGCTACTGATTTAAGCCATATTTTTATTTAAAGCGAGGTCGATAAGCTCAGCGATAAGCTGTTTACCTTCTTTTCCACAATTAGCCATAAGCTTAGGATACATACTAATTGAAGTAAAGCCCGGAAGTGTGTTAAGCTCGTTGAGAAGAACTCTGCCGTCTTCTGTTACAAAGAAATCAACTCTTGTAAGTCCAGCACAGCCAAAGAGATGATAGGCCTTTTTAGCAGTTTCTCTTACCTTTTCAATAAGCTCATCACTGATTTTTGCAGGAATATAAAGTTCACTGCTTGCACTCTGATATTTTGCCTCATAGTCATAAAATTCCTTTGCGGGTGCAATTTCACCAGGAATTGAAGCGAAAATATCCTCATTTCCGAATACAGCGCATTCAACCTCTTTGCCGATAATATTTTCCTCAAAGAGAATTTTGCTATCCTCTTTTATAGCAATTTCAATAGCGTTGATTAGCTGTTCACGATTTTTAGCTTTATTTACACCAACAGAAGAACCTGCGTTTGCTGGTTTGACAAAGATAGGGTATGCAAGAGCATTTTCAACCTGTTCAATACATTTTTCAGGCGAACGCTTATATTCATATGTATAGAACCAAGTGAAATCAGCTTCATCAATTCCGCTGTCACGAAGCATAATGTTTGTAAAAACCTTATCCATACAGCAAGCAGATGCAGCTACGCCACAACCAACATATGGAATCTTGCTAAGCTCAAGAAGACCTTGAACTGTACCGTCTTCACCATTTTTGCCGTGAAGAACAGGGAATACAACATCAAGCTTGACAACCTCACTATGACCGTCACTATTAAGAACAACAAGACCGCCTACTGTTGGAGCAGGAGAGATAAAAGCTTTTTTGTTGTTTGTATCGTTTTCCCATTCACCATTTGCGATTTTATCTGTTGGTGCATTTGTTAAGAACCAGCGACCGTCTTTTGTAATACCTATTGTAACAACATCAAATTTTTCTTTATCGATGCTGTTTATAATATAAGCTGAAGAAAGTCTTGATACCTCATGTTCAGATGAAGCACCACCGAATATTACGGCAATACGCTTTTTGCTCAATGAACTCACTCCTAAAAATGTATTATCTGATATATACTTAGGGTTTTAATTTATTTTATCATAATTTAAAAGTACCTGCAAACTCTATATTAAGAAAGAGCGATTTTTGACATTAGAAATCTAAATTATCTAAAAATTTATTTTGTTTATTTTGCCCAAATTTGCATATAAATTGCTTGTATGCTCGAAAAAGGCTTGATTTTTACGGAAAATAATGTTATTATGTTACCAATTTGTAATTACTTTTACAAATTTATAATTTCGCATATGTATTGTGGTTCGTGGAATTCGCCACGAACAATAGCGAAAAATGCCTTTTTGGCAAGCAGACATTATAAAAGGAGTTTTTCGATGAAAAGAAGTTTAGGAAAATCAGTAACTAAGAAAATTGTTTCTGTTGCAATTGCAGCAGCACTTATTCTTTCAGTTGCTACAACTGGTGTACTTACAACATCAGCTTCTGATAGTACAGGTGTTGGTCTTTCAGCACACGCACTTCAAGCATATAACGAGCATTGGTCATATGTTTGGGGCGGAGCAAGCTATGGGGCAGTTGATTGCTCTGGCTTATTCATTACTTATAACGGTGTAGGTGGCAACAGAACAGACCTTTTAGGCTCATCATCAGAATGGGGATATGTAGCTGATGGTATTCCAAGAATACATGGTCTTGGACTTCACCAGCCATACCATGTAGGTATCTATATCGGAAGTGGCACAGCTATTGATGCAAGAGATGAAAATTCGGGCGTTGTTTATCACGATGTATATTCAAAGCCATGGGTTGAATGGTTCAAGGTTGCAGGAGTTTCTTATCCTACAACAGGCTGGGTATTGTTTGATGGCGATTCTTTCTACTATGAAAATGGTCAGTATATTGTTAATACATCAAGAACACTCGATGGTGTGACATATTATTTCGATGCTAATGGTGTTTCAAATATTGCACCTCCTTCAAGTGCTTATTCACAGACAGATTACAGCACAGCAACAGCAGCCCCGGCACCAAGTAAGCCAGAGCCAAGCTATGAGGAATCAAGCGAAGAACCTGAGCCTGAGCCAGAGCCAAGCTACGAGGAATCAAGCGAAGAAGTATCTGAGCCAGAATCAAGCGTTGAGGAATCAAGCAAAGAGGAGTCAGAAGTAAGCAAAGAACCTGAAAAGCCTAAGTTTGTAACACTTACAGAGGGCAACATGGACGAAACTATTGCTGATGCAAAGATAACAGAAATTCAGCAAACTCTCGCAAAGCTTGGTTATTATACATATGAAGTAACAGGTTACTATGGTGAAGCAACTACTGCTGCTGTTAAAGATTTCCAGGCAAAAGCAGGAATTGAAGTAACAGGTAATGTTGACGAAGCTACATGGAATGCTATTTTTGCTGATTCAGCTCCAGTAAAGTATAATAGCTATAAGAGTGGCGATTATGATGAGGAACAGACAGGCATTAAGGATATTCAAGATAAGCTTGTTGCTCTTTCATACCTCACAGCAGGTGAATATGAAGAAGGCAAGTTTGATGGAAATACAGTAATTGCAATGCAGCTTTTCCAGAGTGCTAATGGAATAGAGGCAACAGGCGAAGCAGATTTCAATAGCCAACTCGTACTCTTTAGTGGCAGTGCTGTTGAAAATCCAAATGCTGGTGCAGTTATCTATGGTATGAGTGGAAGTGCTGTTACAAAGCTTCAAGAAAGACTCAAGGCACTAAGATATACAACAGATGAGTCAACAGGCATATTTGATGATGCTACATTAAAGGCGGTCAACGCATATCAGAAGAATGCAGGTCTTGAAGTAAGCAATTCACTTTCTGCTGAAGAATTAAAGGTACTTTATTCTGATAAGGCTGTTAAGTCAGAAGATTATGATAATCTTCAAGTAGGTTATAACGGCAGCGATGTTAAGTCACTTGAAGGTGACCTCACAAAGCTTGGCTATTATGAAGGGTCTATAAAAGGCGAATTTAACGATGAGCTTGAAACAGCAGTTCAGGATTATCAGAAAGAGAATAAACTCGAAGCAAACGGTGTTGCTGATGATACAGTTCGTAACAGCATCACAAAGAGCATTGCAAGACAAGGCTCAGAGAATGCACAGTGTATCATTACAGATACTGCGTCAGTTGCAAACGAAGCAATGTCAGGACTTGCAACATCTAAGACAGAGAAGCTTTCATTAGAGAAAGAACAGAGTGATAACCACCTTTCTAATGTAAGGAATATGCTCTATATTCTTCTTGGTTTGATTCTTGTTCTTAGCGTTTCTGTTGTAGCCGCAATGGTAAGGTCTAAAAAGCGTATGACAAAGGCTATGAAAAAAGCAGTTGCACAAAGACACGCTAATGACAACATCAGAAAGTTCTAATTAAAATACACACCTTTCAACACAAAAGACGACTGATTGTTAAAAATCAGCCG
>OGXM01001820.1_pt1 | contig 11072 bp, 9 predicted proteins | sample 1576271 | NCBI WGS metagenome assembly OGXM01 (sample SAMEA3541579, study PRJEB24748) | human gut metagenome | biome: human gut; feature: human-associated habitat; material: faeces | place: China | collected 2012 | reverse complement strand
TCTATTATTTGCAGTCCCGTTACTACGACCCCGCAACCCGTAGATTCATCAACGCGGATGTCTACAGCAGTACCGATTCCAGTGACGCTGTTTCCTGCAATATGTTCGCATATTGTGGGAATAACCCCACAAGTCGCAGTGATGAAACCGGCGATTTTTGGAACTTTATTGTTGGCGCCGTTGTCGGTGCGGTAGTGAATGCTGTTACAACCGCAATTGAGTCATATGAGGAAACAGGACATGTTGATTGGGGAAATGTTGCAATATCCGCAGCAACTGGAGCCGTCGGTGGTGCAGTTGCTGCTAGCGGTCTCGGTGCACTTGCACAGGCGGGGATTACGGCTGGTGCAAACTTTGTCGGGTCAATGGCAACAGAGCTCCATTCACAGGTTAAACAGGGTGGTTGGAAAAGTGTTTCTTGGGGTAAAACCATCGGAAAATCAGCTATCTCCGCTGGAGCTTCTTTCTGCACATCTCTTGCTGGCAATGCACTGGGAAAAGTGACGACAGGAGCGCTCGAAGATCAAGGGAGAAATCTTATTTTAAAGGGAACGCGTCGCGGAATGAGCATGTATACCAAACGTGAGTTGGCACGTTTTGCTGTGAAGGGAAAACAGTTTATTAATACGGCAAGGGGGATTACATCCGTTATGGGCACACTTGCAACATGGCCTACCAACGCTGCCGTTTCGACAGTTTTATCATGAAAAAACGAAAAAATGTTACGGTACGGCGGCCAATACAATATTGTGTTTTGCCGATGGTTCTGGCAATTTTGAATGCCGCAATCAGCAGCATACTTTATGCAATGTCAAAATCCTTGCGCGGGGCAGTGGCAATGGCCACTCCGATTTTGATATTCGGATATTTGTTTGCATATCAGCGCGCATGGCGGGTTGAATTACACGATTCGGAAATCACGGTCAGAACACTTTTTTACAGAAGAATGTATACATTTTCTCAAATAACAGATGTAAACGAAAGATTTTCCGCAGCATATCGCGCCGTCCGTTTGGAACTTGTTTTTTATGACGGAAAATATGTAGATATCTGTGATAATTACAGGAATTACTTGCAATTTCGAAAATGTGTGTGCTCAAAATGCTCTATTAGAAAACAATAGAGCTACCTGACTGTTAGCAGAGCTACTCTGGCCATTCCGGCGGGCGTCTGTCGCAGCTCGACCGCAAGACCTACCGCAGCGGCGCGGCGCAGCACCAGTATTATAACTTTGCCTATAATGTCTGGGGGCAGACCACCGCGACCAAGGTCGGCAGCCGCACCCTTTCCACCAATACCTATTATAATTATGTCAACGACGACACCGCGCGCGGCGGCAACCTGAAATCCACGGCCTACGCCAACGGCGATTCCGTCAGCTACACCTATGACCGGTTTGACAGATTGGTCAGAAAGTCGTATAATAGTGGCAGCTATGTTGCCTATACTTATAACGCAGAAGGTTCACTTGCGCGCTTGAGCTACGGCGATTCGACGGGCGAGCTTGCGAGTTACCGCTTTGAGTACGACTCCCTCGGCCGCCTGATCCGCAGCGCGGAGCTGGACGCCGACGGCGGCACGGTGCAGCGCACGGAGCACATCTACGACGGCTATAACCGCCTCTCGCGGCAGTCGTGGACGCTCGGCGGCAAGACCTATTCCGAAAGCTACGTCTATGACGACCCGTCCGACACCAACAAAAACGGAGACGGCGCGTCCGACAACAACCAAAGTGGTGGCGGCGCGTCCGACACCAACAAAAACGGCGACGGTGCGCTCACGCAGATGACCACGGCCACGGGCGCGGTGATCGACTACCAGTACGACACGCTGCGCCGCCTGACACGCAGCGAGGTCACGGTAAACGGCTCGACCGTCTACACCACGGCCTATGCCTTCCGCGATCTTGACGCAAGCCGCACCACCACGCAGGTGCAGTATCGCAACGTCCGCAGCGCCAATGGCACGATGCTCGAGGGCAAGAAGTATACCTATGATGCCCTTGGCAACATCACGCGCATCTCCCAGAGCACCAAACCGTTCTATACCCTCGTCGCCTATGAGTACGACGCGCAGAACCAGCTCACCAAGGAGACCTATTACAACGGCGAGGGCTCGGCCGCAGGCAACATCACCCGCACCATCTCCTATACCTATGACACCGCCGGGAATATTCTCTCCGAAACAAAAACGGTCGGCAGTAAAACCACGACCAAGACGTTCTCTTATACAGATTCGAACTGGAAAGACCTGCTGACCGCAGTCAACGGGCTATCGATCACCTATGATGCCAGCGGCAACCCGGAAACCTATTATACCGGCTCGGTAGACCGACGGGGAAACGCCGAGGTTTACTACATGTACTGGGGGAATGGCAGACAGCTGACCGACGTGGAGACGGATGACGGCCAGACGCGCTCGCAGATTTCTTACGGATATGATGCGGACGGCATCCGATCGTGGAAAGCGGTAGACGGTGAAATACACACATACCTGACGCAGGGCGGCAAGGTCATGCGCGAGACGGTCGACTCGACGGTAATGGATTTTGCCTACGATGAGTCGGGCAAGCCGTTTGCCTTAAATTACTCCACAAATGGCGGCAGCAGCTTTACCACATATTACTATGTCTTGAATCTGCAAGGCGATGTGGTCAAGTTGGTAACGGCCAGCGGTACGGAAGCAGCGTCTTACGCCTATGACGCATGGGGCAACCTCCTGTCCGCCACCGGCGGGATGGCATATACGAATCCGCTTCGCTACCGTGGCTATTACTACGATGCGGAAACCAGATTCTACTATTTGCAGAGCCGCTATTACGACCCGGTGTATTACAGATTCATCAACGCGGATAACTATGCAAGCACAGGTCAAGGCTTCATTGGCACGAATATGTTCGCGTACTGCAATAATAGATCAATCAACGGTTATGACCCGGATGGCCGATCTGCTTTAAATACGAACTTGATGTTTCCGGATTGTGGCGCTCGTTCGTGTGGCGGTGCGGTCTCTTCTGGCTCAGGAGCTGGAGTAGGGTTGTTAGTTGCAGGACTTCTCATACTCGCGGTTTCCTCGAGCCCGAGCGAAGAGGCAGCAGTTTCAAAAGCCAGCGCTGGAACCGAGAACAAGAGTGCTACAGAAGAAACTAAGACACCAGAAAAAACTAAAACACCAGATGTAACATACCCCGGGGATGATCCGTCCCAAGCGCCGGATGGCTATGAATGGAGAGGAAAGGATGAACCAGGAGGAAAACGCGGAGGATATGCCAATAAAAATGGCACTGATTCATGGCATCCCGATTTGGATCATCCAGATGGTGTTGAGCCACATTGGGATTATAACAATGGGCACGGGAACAAATGGAGGGTATACCCAGACGGAAGAATTGACTTGGTAAAATAAAATTATCTAATGGAGTGATTGTTATAATGGGCGAGAAATGGTACGATTGGGCGTATAATACAAAGAGTTATCTGCATGGAATTACACTTCAATATAAATCTTTCCCCAAAATTCGGAATGACCATGTGCATTGTGAAATATGCTGGGATCGAATTAGTAATCTTCAGGGAGACTTGCACGGAGGATACTATGACAAGGAAAGTAATAGTTGGATATGCAAAGACTGCTTTACGGAACTTAAGGGAGTATTTCACTGGAAAGAATCTGATATATCTTAAAACTGATAGTTCCTACAGAAATTAGAATTTCGCTCGAGTGAGACTGTGCGGTGGCTGATCCCCAGTTTTCCCCGGATCAGAACGCTGTCGCGACGCGGGGCACGCACTTGGCCTCGACGCAAACAATCACGCATGAGTACCTGACACAAAGCGGCAAGGTCATGCGCGAGACGGTCACAACCAATCAGACCGTCACTGCCGTGATGGATTTTGTCTATGACGAATCGGGCAAGCCGTTCGCCATGATCGATCAACTGAGCGCCCAGCCGAACACGTATTACTACGTTCTGAACCTGCAAGGCGATGTGGTCAAGCTCATCGATCAGGATGGCGCAGAAGTGGCCGAATACGCCTACGACGCATGGGGCAATATTCTCTCGCAGTCTGGCAGCATGGCCGACCGGAATCCCCTCCGCTACCGCGGCTACTATTACGACTCCGAAACCGGGTTCTATTACCTCCAATCCCGCTACTACGACCCCGCAACCCGCAGATTCATCAACGCGGATGCGCTTGCATCTACTGGTCAAGGCTTCGTGGGAACAAACATGTTTGCATATTGTTATAACAATGCAATAAATTTTGTTGATAATGATGGCTTTGATGCGATATGGATTCAAGAGGGAAATAGTGCAGCAGGTTTTGGACATTCTGGTTTAATGGTTCAAGATGTAAACGGAAGTTGGTATTATTTCTATTGGGGTCCAGTAGACGAAAATGGTTCTGCCGCAGAGATGGCCACGATCGGCGTCACTGATGGCATGATTTTTGAAAAGGTAGAAAATCTATCTGGAGATTTGACCTATACAGATGATGTACGTAGCGCGTTGCGCACATGCGGTAACGAAAATGCCGAAGAACGAGCATTCAAGATAACCAGTACTGCGTATTTTAAAGGAGACTATACGGCAACATTTAACTATTTACAAAAATTAAAAAATTCACCACGAGAGAAATATCATCTTTTGAGAAATAACTGTGTACAGCAGAGCATCCTTGCTATGCGGGAAAGTGATTCCAGATTCAATCGAGAATTTAGTATGCTTCCCAATAATGCAGCATTGGGCGTTTTTGCAATGAATCCGCCAAAGTACCGATCGAATCCATGGTCGTATTCAAGCAAGACACATAATTACACAGTAGCTTCCTGAGGTGATGCATATGAAACGGTTCTTAAAAGTTCTTTTGGCACTCGCGATCCTTGCGGGGATCGGATTTGGTGCGCTGTATCTTACCGCGCAGCCGCGTGTTGATTGCCTGACTTCGTCCGTCGAAGACGACGGCACGCATCCGGCGAATGCGCTGCAATCGAACGCCACGACGGCGGTCTGGGCAGATCAGGGAAAGCTGTATCTGTACCTTCAAAAAACCTCGTTCCTTGATCTGAATCGACATAGCTTCGCGCTGACGCAGGTGGACACGCAGGGCAGCCGGATCGTGCGGCGCGATGATGAGGAAATTATCCCGCTCGGGCTTTCAAACGGCTATTTCTATTTCTATTTCTATGATTTCCCGCAGAGTGCGAGAGAAACCGCATACGCGCTTCGGCTCGCGGACGGCGAGACGTGCGAGTTGCCCAATGTGGCCGACTGGGGATATTCCTGCCTGAGCGCCTATCGTGCGGGGGACGGCAGTCTCACGCTTGTGGACGATAGTCACAGCAAGACCGTCGCGATCCGGGTTTTCGAGGATTCCGCCGAGACGGTAACGTATCAGCCGCGCACTCCCTGCGGGGCGCTCACGCTCTGCACCGATAACGCAAAGGGGTCCAAAACGGTCTACGCGCAGGACGGTCAGGGAAAGCGCAAAACGATCTTGAAGATCACCAACTGCGACCGGATCGATCTGTTCCCTGCGCAGGGCGGCGTGCTGGCCTATGCGCGCAACTGCACGACGCCGCTGTACTGGATCGATCCGTCCGGCACGGTAAAGGAGTTGTTTTCCTATGTGGGGATGTCGACCAAAACGGCAATGAATCTGGTTGGCAATGACGTTTATCTATCCTTCCTGCGCTATAAGGGATATGGAAAAAAGTGGGACGCACCCGTTCGCTTCCCGAACGACGAAAAGGAAGGGACTTATGTGATCCACCTTGACGATTTCTCGGTCGAGAAGCTGAGCGATCAGGTGTATAACGGCCTGTATGTGTTCAACGACGGCTATCTCTATGCCTGCACGGAGCGCGGAAGCGTCTATCAATTCGACCGGGAATGGAAGCTGGTCAAAACGATTTTGGACAACGGGTGAGCCCGTGTGGCGTGGGTTTGAACGTCGGCGTGCAAGCGTTATAAGGCAAGGATTATGCAAAGCTGTATTTTGCACATGAACAACAATAATGCCATATAAAAAGCTTAAATGACAAAGCGATTTCCTCTAACATTGCGTCGGGTGCGGAGGTGAGGCAGTGCGGCGGTTAGCGGCATTCCCGCCGCACCCCCTCTGCACCCGGTTTTCCCAAAGAATGGCCGAAAGGCTAAGTGCTAGCGTCAGCGAACCCCTACCCCGCAACAGGCTATCCATAAGTGCAAATCACCACACTAAAGCGTTAGTACGTTAAAGTGCTGAGTGGACTACAACGCGTACCCAGAACTGCCTGACCGTATCACACGACTTCGAGGCACTGCCAGCGCAATCCGGATTTCCTAGATTACTACTCTTAATTTCATTGCCGAAGTGTTAGGCTGGTCTGGATTTCATAGATGCCTATATCTAATTTCATTACTATCGCGTCAGGGCAGTACAGATTTCCCAGATTACGAATCCTAATTTCATTATTCCCGCGCCGGGTGCGGAGGTGAGGCAGTGCGGTGGATCGCGGCATTTCCGCCGCACCCCCTCCGCACCCCCTCCGCACCCGGTTTTCCCAAAGAAGAGGCTAAGTGCTAGCGTCAGCGAACCCCCATTCCGTGCTAGACTGCCCCACGATGCTGCACCATTACGCTAAATCGTTAGCGCGTGAAAGTACTGCTGGTTTGACAGATTGGTCAGAAAATCGTATAATAGTGGCAGCTACGTTGCCTATACTTACAACGCGGAAGGCTCTCTTGCGCGCTTGAGCTATGGCGATTCGACGGGCGAGCTTGCGAGTTACCGCTTTGAGTACGACTCCCTCGGCCGCCTGATCCGCAGCGCGGAGCTGGACGCCGACGGCGGCACGGTGCAGCGCACGGAGCACATCTACGACGGCTATAACCGCCTCTCGCGGCAGTCGTGGACGCTCGGCGGCAAGACCTACACGGAATATTATTCCTACGACGACGCCACCGACGGCAGCATGACCTCCTTCCGAACAACGGCGGAGCAGACGCTGCATTTCACCTATGATGCGCTGCGGCGGCTGCAAAAGACCACCGTCACGGACGGCAGCGGCACGTTGTTCACCGTCGCAAGGTCTTATTACACGACCGGCGGCAAGGCCACCACCCGGACGGAGTATTTTAACTACCGTATGCCGAACGGCAGCCTGATCGCGGGCGACCGCTACGTCTATGACGCGCTTGGCAACATCACGGAGCTTCGGGAAGCCGAACCGGCCTCCGGCAGCTCGGCGCGCCGCACAAAGGTTCGCTATAGCTATGACGGGCAGAACCAGCTCAGGACGGAGACGCGTTACACATACAGCAGCAATACCGATACGACCGGTACGTCTGTCACGTATACGTACAATTACGACACGGCCGGGAACCTCCAAAGCGTGCAGAAAAACGGCGCGACCGTTCAGACCTACACCTATGGCGACTCCCAGTGGCGCGACCTGCTGACCAAGGTCGGCGGCACGACGATCTCCTACGACGCCAGCGGCAACCCCAAAAACTGGTATAACGGGACGACCTACACCGGCCTGACGTGGAAAAACGGGCGGCAGCTCGCGCAGATCACGACCGGCGGCAGGACGTCGGCCTACCGATACGACGCCGACGGCATTCGCACCTATAAAAAGGTGGGCAGCGTCGCGCACGAGTACCGCACGCTGAACGGCAAGGTCGTTTATGAGAAAATCGGCAGCGGCAGCACGGCCAAGATCATGATCTTCTCCTACGATGCCCAAGGCCGACCCTTTGCAGTCAAGTATTCCGCTAATAATGGCGGCAGTTACATAACATACTTCTACGCGCTGAACCAGCAGGGGGACGTGGTTAAAATCTTCCGCCCCCTGCCGTCGAGGGACTCCAACGGGAATCTCATTGGCCTGACGGAAGCTGTCTACGCTACTTATTTTTAGCCAAGTTCTCAACGGAAGTGAACTTTGACAAAAAGAAAGACCGTCCACTTTTTCAATGAACGGTCGATTCGGGTTGTATTCCGTTTTGTAGGGAACTTTTACCAGATTTTTTGCTGTATGCTCCCCATGCTGTCTTTGTTATTCCGCTTCTTCTTCAGCGTGAAAACCAGCCATAAATCTTTTCAGCAGAAATGTGCAGAAGTACGGGAATGTGTATATCCTGTCCTCATGCCCGATATTGTTCTTTGAGAACTTAATCCCATATCTGATATCCGGGTAGTGATCAGAGGCAATCAATGTTTTCATTGATTTTGCCCGCCCACTTTTCGCCTTTACTTCAACAGGAATCAAGGATGCGGTTGAACGAATGAAGAAATCGGCTTCCAGCGTGGAATCCTCTTTTTTGTAATAGAACAGCTTATATCCTTGCTTGATGAGAGCTTCTCCTACCATGTTCTCATAGAGGGCTCCCTTATAAACACCTAGGTTCTTATTTGCTCTTAAATCCTCCTGCGATTCATCATCCAGCATGGATACCAGAAGACCCGTATCCGCAAAATACAGCTTGAATGTGTCAGGTTCGTAATTACCTCCCAATGGCAGTTCCGGAAACTCCATGCAGTAACAGATGTTGACCATACCTGCATCCGAAAGCCACTCTGCGCATCCTCGATAATCCCGGAATCTTGCGCCGGATGCCACCTTGGAAATCTGGAATTTTTTGTTTTCCCTTGCAAGCTGCGGCGCAACCCGGTTGAACACATTGATAATTCTTGTTTGATCGATTCCGGTGGCATACTTGCGAATATCTTCTTTATAGTCCGCTATGAGCTGCTTCTGCGTATCAAGCGATCCCTCAAAGGTGTTTCGCTCGATATACTCCGCGACGACAGCAGGCATTCCGCCAAGGATATTGTAATCCAGAAACAGCGAATGGAAGACATTCATCTCCAACTCGCTAAAAGGATTGAATTCCTTCATATGGGAAAGCAGATTCTCTACTGTGTCATCTCCATAGCCCTTTGCCCACAAGAACTCCTCGAAATCCATCGAAAACATCTCATAGTCTTTTTTATACCCTACGCTGTTGCTTTCGATCTTCTTGTAATTGACTCCCAGCATTGACCCACTGCAAATCACATCAAACCGCCCATCTATGCAGAAGAACTTGAGCGATGTTGCAATTTCCGGAAATTCCGTAATCTCGTCGAAGAAGATCAGCGTCTTTTCGGGCACAAACTTCTTTGTCGGGTCAATGAGTGAAATGTTCTTGATAATGTCAGCGGCTTCATATCCGTCCGCGATGATTCCCTTGTATTTCTCGTCACGGACAAAATTGATCTCGATCACATTTTCGTAATGATCGGCAGCAAAATGCAGGATCGATTCCGTTTTGCCTATTTGACGGCTTCCCTTGACAATAAGGGGCTTTCTGTTTTTATCTGCTTTCCATTCCTCTAAGAAGGCATCTACTTTTCTTTTCAAATACATCTGAATCACTCTCCAGCATGAGTTTCCTGCTTCATTATACACAAAACATGCGCGATTGTCAATCCGTTTCGCACATTTCATGGGAGAATCCAAGCTGCCTTGCGCACATTTTAGATTATCGACCTCCTTAGTTTATGATAGCCGCAAGGTTTTTACTCCCTGCGGCTATCATTGGTTATTTCATGATTTTCAGCAACAGCGCATTGATATCTTCCGTCGGTTTGCCCTGCGCGACCAGCTTGTTTCGGAACCCAAGGAGCGCATATTTAACGAGCCGGAGTTCTTCCGGATTTAACTCAACAATTCGCTTATCATTTTTGCGTCTGAACATATTCATTCCTTTCCTTTCGTGGTAGTGGCGGGTTTACGGGTGACGGCGGCGCTTGTCCGGCTTGAAGTCGAGAACATGGCCCTCGATCACACGGGCATACCGCTTGATTTTGATTTCCCGGCGCTTCTGGCTTACGAGGGCGGCCTGATACCCGTCCTCGGTAAGAAACAGCCGCATTTCCTCGCCGGGGCTGCCGTAGGAACATGGACGCAGGATGGAAAACTCAATCATCCATTGGGTGCTGTCCTGGAAACGCTCTATGGCGAGAATGTTGTGTTCTTTCATCTCACGGGCTGAAATATCTTCATCGTCCCGTACCTTAAATGGGTGGTCGGGAAAATCGTCGATCAGTTCAAGGGGAATATCTCGGATTTTACTGAGCTTGGCATCGTCCCGAAGCTCCTGTGTAGAAAACAGGTCATCGAGCGTCGGCAGAGTGAAATCGCTCTTTCTTCCTGCCATCGGCAGACACCTCCTTTGCGAACTCAGCATATCCATTTGACTTACATCACCATGGGTGATCTTTTCGGTTTTTAAATCAATCAGCACGAAACATTTTAGAATGTGGTTGTAGAACGTAGTAATCCTGCTTTTCGGTGTGAATGTGCTGCTGTCGTACGGCAAAGGCATAGCCAAGAACTTTTGGAGATTCGATAGAATGCTTTTTTCAAGGGCACTTTCAGTGAAATCCGTGTTGGAGGAAATTCCCGGAAATTCTGTGACGATGGGGTTCTTGATAAATTCCAGCTTTTCGTTCTGATAGTTTGTAATAGTAAATCCTCGTACCAGAGCATCTTTCTGTGTTGACTCCTGGATTATCCCACGCACGATGTAAACAATCTCATCAGATATATAACGTTTTTGATTACTGTCTAATCAAGCGCGTTTGCCAGCATGGATCGATACTCGTCAATTATCGATGTCGGTTCAATGATTCTAATATTACCGTTGAACTGAAAGACCCAAGCAAAGAAGGTCTGGCTGACGGACACCTCTGCAACCGCCGTAAAGTGTTCGTGATCTATCGGGGAAGTCTCCACTGCATCGCCAAAGCGGTCTATGATGTAGTTCATCATATCATTTTTGCAGAGCAGCGTAACCGTTTCGGTCGTACCGTCATACATATCGAATACTTGACGAGTAAACTCCGGCAGGTTGAAGTCGGTAGGCTTTTCAACTGCATCAGCAGACAAAATTCTGACTTCTTTCATTCGATCCACACGGAAAGTTCCGATTTTCTGATGCTTCTCGCTGTATCCTACGGCGTAATAATGATCTTCGTTCCACACCAAGAAGTACGGAGAGAAATAATACCGTTTGCCATTGTTATTGGGCACTTCTCTGC
>OGXM01001814.1_pt1 | contig 11099 bp, 9 predicted proteins | sample 1576271 | NCBI WGS metagenome assembly OGXM01 (sample SAMEA3541579, study PRJEB24748) | human gut metagenome | biome: human gut; feature: human-associated habitat; material: faeces | place: China | collected 2012 | reverse complement strand
GCCGCGATCGAGGCGTTTTTCGCCGCCTATCCTAGGAAATAATATAGATGCAGATAGGAAACAGGGCCGCGGAATTCCGCGGCCCTGCTTTTTTCGGTTTTGCTCAGATTACTGCATGCCGTTTTCGTAGGCGGCGATCATCTTTTTGACCATCTGGCCGCCGATGCTGCCGGCCTGACGGGACGTCAGATCACCGTTGTAACCCTGCTTGAGGTTCACGCCCACCTCGGACGCGGCTTCCATCTTGAAGCGGTTCATCGCCTCACGCGCATTGGGGTTGACAAGGTTGTTGCTGTTGGAAGTAGCCATTTCGTTTTCCATCTCCTTTTCGTGTTTTGGGTTTCTTGACCCGCTACTATTTTCTGCGGACAGAATGGAAGTATGCAGAGCAGAAAAATGCAATTTTTGCAAGCTTTTTTGTCGCCGTTTGCCTTTCTTGCCGGCTGTTTCCGGCGCGCGGGGATGTGCGCCATCCGGTTGCGATGATTGCATTTTCCATTCTGCCTTGGCGGACGGCCCGCGGCAACGGAGACCGCGGTCTATGCAGTGTTTACAAAGCGCAACTTGACACGAACGGGATATCGGTATAATATTTAGAATGCTATTTTGGCATTTTGTGCGTATTTGCACAATGTCGGCATAGAATTGCGATAACGATGATTTTTCAAAATAATAAGGAGAACTGACTATGTGTGGAATCGTTGGATACGTCGGCGCGCAGCAGGCTGCGCCGATCCTTCTCGAAGGACTCCAGAAGCTCGAATACCGCGGTTATGACTCGGCCGGCATCGCCGTGCTCGACGGCAGCACGATCGAGCTTGCCAAGGCCTGCGGCGAGATCAAGAATCTGCTGGCCAAAACGCATGACGGTAGCGACCTTCACGGCTATATCGGCCTCGGCCATACGCGCTGGGCCACGCACGGCGCGCCGACGGAGGCGAACGCCCACCCGCACGTGAGCAACGACGGCAAGTTCGCCATCGTGCAAAACGGCATCATCGAAAACTTTATGGAGCTGCGCGAGATGCTGCAGGCCAAGGGGTTCCGGTTCCATAGTGAGACGGACACGGAGGTCATCGTCCATCTGCTGGATATGTATTATACCGGCGACGGCAATCTCAAGGACACTGTGCTCAAAACACTTGGCCGTCTGGAGGGCAGCTATGCGATCGGCATTCTGTGCGCCGACTGCCCGGAGCAGATGTTCCTCGCGCGCAACGGCTGCCCGCTGATCATCGGCGTCGGCGCGGGTGAGAACTTCTTCGCCTCCGACGTGACGGCGCTTGTGTCGCACACGAAAAATGTGGTCTATCTTGACGACGGCGAGCTCGCCGAGGTGCGCGCCGACGGTTATACCGTCTTTGACTGCACCGGAAAGCCCGTGCACAAGCCTGTCTCCCGCGTCGCGTGGGATATTGAGGCTGCCGAAAAGGGCGGCTATGAGCACTTCATGCTCAAAGAGATCATGGAGCAGCCGCGCGCTATCAAGTCCACGCTCGACCCGCGTGTGAAGGATCACCGCGTCGTGTTTGACGAGCTGAAGATGACCGACGAGCAGCTCATGGGCTTCAACAAGATCATGATCACGGCCTGCGGCTCGGCGTTTTATGCCGGCCAGGCGGGCAAATATGCGCTCGAAAAGCTCACGCACATCCCGGTCGATGCCGACCTTGCAAGTGAGTTCCGCTACCGTGACCCGATCGTCGACGAGCACACGCTCATGATCATCATTTCGCAGTCCGGCGAGACGGCGGACACCATCGCCGCCATCCGCGAGGCACAGTCCAAGGGGGCTTATGTGCTCTCGATCGTCAACGTCGTCGGCAGCACGATCGCCCGCATCTCGGACGATGTCATTTACACCTGGGCCGGACCGGAGATCGCGGTTGCGACCACGAAGGGCTATACCACGCAGGGGTCGGTGTTGTATCTGCTGGCGCTCTATCTGGGCGAAAAGCGCGGCTGCCTGAGCAGGGAAGAGGCGGCAAAGCTCACGGATGACCTCATGATCCTGCCGCAGATGGTGCAGCGCGCCATCGATCTCAACCCGCAGATCGCGCAGCTGGCCGAGCGGTATAAGAATAACCCGTCGCTGTTTTTCATCGGCCGCAATGTGGACTACGCCGTCTGCATGGAGGGCTCGCTGAAGCTCAAGGAGATCTCCTACCTGCACTCGGAGGCCTATGCTGCGGGCGAGCTCAAGCATGGCACCATCGCACTCATTGAGGAGAACCGTCTCGTCATCGCCGTCGCGTGCTACGAGCCGCTGTTTGACAAGACCATGAGCAACGTCAAAGAGGTCAAGGCGCGCGGTGCGCGCGTGCTTGGTGTGGCGCTCGAGGGCAATCGCGCCATCTATTCCGAGGCGGACGATGTGATCCTCGTACCGCGCATGGACGACCTGTTCGTCGTCCCGGCGGAGATCGTGCCGCTGCAGCTCTTTGCTTATTATGTTGCGAAGGCCAACGGCTGCGCGATCGATAAGCCGAAAAACCTCGCAAAATCCGTTACTGTCGAATAAGGAGAGCGTCATCCATGCCGAATCAGTCTGTCATCGTCCTCGATTTCGGAGGACAGTATAACCAGCTTATTGCGCGCCGCGTGCGCGAGTGCAATGTCTATTGCGAAGTCAAGCCGAACACCATGTCCATCGACGAGATCCGTGCCTTTGACCCCATCGGCATCATCTTCACCGGCGGCCCGCAGAGCGTATACGCCGAAGGCTCGCCGCAGGTCGATCCGGAGATCTTCCGGCTCGGCATCCCCATCCTCGGCATTTGCTATGGCTGCCAGCTCATGGCACAGTATCTCGGCGGGAAAGTGACCGCCGCCGGCAAAGACACCGCGCGTGAGTACGGCAAGACGGAGACATGGTTTGACACCGATTGCCGTCTGTTCCGCGGCCTGCCGGAGCAGAGCATTACGTGGATGAGTCACGGGGACTACATGGCCAAGGTGCCGGAGTCGTTCCGGCTCGTGGCGCATTCGGATGCCTGCCCGACGGTCGGTATCTGCGATGAAGCGCGCGGCTTCTACGGCGTGCAGTTCCACCCCGAGGTCAACCACACCGAGTACGGACAGGCCATGCTGCGCAACTTCCTGTATGAGGTCTGCGGCGCGACCGGCGACTGGACGATGGGCGACTTCATGCGCAAGTCCATTGAGGACATCCGCGCCAAGGTCGGCGACGGCAAGGTGCTGCTGGCGCTCTCCGGCGGCGTGGATTCCTCTGTGGCGGCAGCGCTGATAGCGGAGGCCGTAGGCAATCAGCTGACCTGCGTATTTGTAGACCACGGCCTCATGCGTCTCAACGAGGGAGACGAGGTAGAGGAGGCCTTCAGAAAGTGGGACATCAACTTCGTCCGGTTTAACGCGGAGGAACTGTTCTTGAGTGAGGGAACCGTGCGCAATTATATCAGTACGATTCTTGAAAAATTATCACTTCGGGATCGCACACAACTGGCCGTATTTTATTTGACGAAAGTGTGTTGATGCGCTAGAATGAATGAGTGGCGCGAACGTGTACGTTGTGCCATATATTTTTGATTTGACGAGGAATTGTGAAGAAGAGAAACAAACCCCTGCTTTAGGGGATAAATAAATACGAAAATAGGGATTATCAGGAGGAACGTAATATGAAAATCGGAATCGGTAATGATCATGCAGCAGTTGAGATGAAGATGCAGATCAAGGAATATTTAGAAGGACTCGGACACGAGGTTGTAAACTACGGTGTTGACACAACGGAAAGCTGTAATTATCCGGAGATCGGAGAGAGAGTCGGACGTGCGGTTGCGGACGGAGAAGTGGAATGTGCAGTGCTCATCTGCGGAACCGGTGTTGGTATCTCGATCGCAGCGAACAAAGTCAACGGTGTGCGTGCAGCAGTATGCTCGGATATCACAACCGCTCATCTTGTTAAGGAGCACAATAATGCCAACATTATCGCATTCGGCGCACGTATCGTCGGAATCGAGACGGCAAAGGATATCGTGAAAGCATATCTGGATGCAGAGTTCCTTGGTGGACGTCATCAGACGAGAATTGATATGATCTCTGATATTGAGAAGAGAAATCTGGCGTAGTAAGTTTTCTTTTTTCAAGCAGGTAAATTATCACAGTTCACCCGCGCCATTCGCAAAACGCCCGTTCCGGGCTTTCCCGTAGCTGCGCTACTATTTTTGCTCATAAAAAGTCGCCTTGGCAGCTGCCGATCCGAGTCTTGTACACAGAACTCTGTCGTAAGGGCATGGGCTTCCGCCTCTCTGCGTGTGTCCCGGAACTGCAACACGTACTTCCGTTCCGCACACTTCCTTGATCTTGTCTGCAATCTCATAAGAGACAGACGGATACTTGCTCTCTGCAAGCTTTGCCTTATATTCCTTCTTGGACAAGGCAGCATCTTCTTTGGAGATTGCACCCTCTGCAACAGCAAGAATGGTAAAGCCCTTGCCATCCTTTGTGCGATTGTGGATTGCTTCCACTACCTTATTGATATCATACGGTATCTCAGGAAGCAGGATAATATCGGCCCCGCATCATATACCAGCATACAAAGTCAGCCAGCCGACTTTGTGTCCCATGACTTCTACAATGAACACACGGTTATGGGATGCCGCTGTCGTATGAATACAGTCGATTGCTTCTGTTGCAATATTGATTGCACTCTGGAATCCGAATGTCACATCGGTTCCGTAAATATCATTATCAATAGTCTTCGGAAGATGGATGATGTTGAGTCCTTCTTCACGAAGCAGATTAGCTGTCTTCTGAGTTCCGTTACCGCCAAGAATAACCAGACAATCAAGGTTTAATTTGTGATAAGTCTGCTTCATAGCCTCAACCTTGTCGAGTCCGTTCTCATCCGGCACTCTCATCAGTTTGAACGGCTGGCGGGATGAACCGAGAATTGTTCCACCCTTGGTCAGAATTCCGGAAAAATCAGCAGATGTCAAAAGACGATAGTCTCCATAGATCAATCCTTTATATCCATTTTCGAATCCATAGATTTCTAAATCCTTTACATTCGCAGAAAGTCCTTTGACAACACCTCTCATTGCGGCATTTAAAGCCTGACAATCTCCACCGCTTGTCAGCATTCCAATTCTCATCATGCGTGCTCCTCCTCTTACCTGAGTATTATGTGCCTGTTCAAAACATTCTATAACTACGAATTGTTTCGTTGCTACGCAACTCTCACAATTCTACACACATTCGCAATCCGTTGATTTTGTTTTACAAAATCACTACTTGCTCACGTGTGTGCAGGTCACTAAGGCAAGAGGCTTTTCCTGCCAGCAGGAATGCCTCTCACCTTGTGACCTTTGTTATTATATATTATACTATGAATCAAAATGAAGGACAAGATAAGCATCTTGAAAAATGCAACAGATTTGTTATAATGAATGCAGTGCTGATTTCATCGGTATCTGTGGAGAGTTGTCCGAGAGGTCGAAGGTGCCGCACTCGAAATGCGGTTTGCGTCGAATAGACGCAACGTGGGTTCGAATCCCATGCTCTCCGTTTCATAAAAACAGCGCCCTGCCAAATCGACAAAGGCGCTGTTTTTGTATCGACTTATCTTTCATGCCGACCACGATTATTATTTCCGCGGTGATCGGTCATATCGCGCTTTTCACGGGAATCACGGTTCCGCCGGTCCCGTGCGTCATATGCCCGGTTCCCTTCCGCACGGTTTCCATGCTCTGCGTCACTGTTTCGGCCGGACGCTGTCCGTTCTTTTTTGCGGCCGATATATACGTTCCATTTCATATAGGCTTCCTGCGCATTACGGGATTTGTAAATTACGCTGCGTTCTTCGCCTACAATATCGGTAATGCTGTACCAGCCTTTGTCATACTGGAATTCCGCTGTCTTTCCTTCAAGTTCTTTATTTCCAAGTACAAATTTATGTATTGCCTGCTGTGGCTGCTGCTGTGCCATCCTATCCCTCCTTTTTTCCTAATACATACTCCACGGCCTGTCTCAGTTTTTCGTCTTTTTTCATTTCTTCCGTTCCCTGAAGTGCCTCTGCCTCTTCCCTGGTAAACAATTCCCGCAGTTTTACCTGATGGTTTTCTACCGGAATATAAGATACTCTGGATTTGTCGAATACCGGGCGCAGCACATAGTACGGAATTTTGCGCTCCCTGCGTGATGCGGAAAGCGAAACAATATTTTCTACCTGACAGACTCCCTGTGTTTCACTGTATATGATCTGTTTTTTTTCAAACATTCTATCACCTCTGAAAAAGATAAAATTATCATATCACAAGAAAAAAGTTTTGACAAATGCTCCAAAACATTTTACGCTTGTCCCATGGAGGAAATTGCATATGTGGATTCTATTTGCATTTGGGTCAGCTCTGTTCGCCGGACTGACTTCCATACTGGCGAAATGCGGTATCAAAAATACCGATTCCAATGCAGCTACGGCGATCCGTACCATTATTGTACTTATTTTTTCATGGATCACTTCGCTTGAATATGCCGACAAAGGAGATAGCGAAGTTGCTCAACATTTCCACGCGTGGGGTTGATGCTGCAAGATACCGGTTGCGCAAGAAATTCAATCTGCTTCCGGAAGAAAGTCTGACTGATTTTCTTATAAACTTTAAATAGCTGCTTTACAGTGAAATATTAATGGGGGAAGTACTAATATTGTACTTCCTCTTTTGTTTTTTAGTGATGGTTGTACTTTTGTTGTAGTACGGGATGTGGAGATTGTCGCATGCTTTTCTTTTATTTGCAGTAAAATAATATTTCTATCAATTAAAAGCATGAAAAACATGAAGCATTTACTTTTCAAGTTACAATTATTTTTAGTCTTGTTGGTGTTTACTGCCGTTAGTACGTATGCACAGAAATCTCCGGTTGATATGGATCGTTTCATCGACGATTTAATGAAGAAGATGACCCTGGAAGAGAAAATAGGTCAGTTGAATCTGCCGGTTACCGGTGAGATTACGACCGGTCAGGCTAAAAGTAGTAATGTGGCCAAACGTATTCGTGCCGGTGAAGTGGGCGGGCTTTTCAATCTGAAAGGCGTGGAACGTATCCGCGATGTACAGAAGCAGGCGGTTGAAGAAAGTCGTTTGGGTATTCCTCTCTTATTTGGTATGGATGTTATTCATGGATATGAAACGGTGTTTCCCATTCCTTTAGGATTATCGTGTACATGGGATATGAAGGCGGTTGAAGAATCGGCGCGTATTGCAGCCATTGAGTCCAGCGCCGACGGTATTTGCTGGACATTCAGTCCGATGGTGGATATTTGCCGTGATGCCCGTTGGGGGCGTGTGTCCGAGGGCAACGGTGAAGACCCGTTTCTGGGAGCAGCCATTGCGCAAGCCATGGTACGTGGTTATCAGGGAAAGGATATGAGCCGTAATGATGAGATTATGGCTTGTGTAAAGCATTTTGCCTTGTATGGTGCCGGTGAGGCAGGACGTGACTATAATACAGTAGATATGAGCCATCAGCGCATGTTCAATGAATACATGTTGCCCTATCAAGCGGCGGTTGATGCCGGTGTGGGTAGTGCGATGGCCTCTTTCAATGAGGTCGATGGCATTCCTGCCACTGGAAACAAGTGGTTGATGACGGATGTATTGCGTAAGCAGTGGGGGTTTGATGGTTTTGTAGTGACAGATTATACCGGAATTACAGAAATGACCGACCATGGCATGGGCGATACGCAGACTGTTGCCGCGTTGGCGCTGAATGCTGGTGTAGATATGGATATGGTGAGCGATGCATTTGTTGGTACGCTCAAGAAGTCATTGACAGAAGGAAAAGTGACAGAAGAAACAATTAATGTGGCTTGTCGCCGTATTTTGGAAGCTAAGTACAAGTTGGGCTTGTTCGATAATCCTTATAAATACTGTGATGTGAAGCGTGCCAAGAAGCAAATCTTTACCAAAGAGCATCGTGCCGTTGCGCGTAAGATTGCTTCGGAGAGCTTGGTGTTGCTAAAGAACGAGGGTAATGTGCTTCCGCTGGCCAAGAAGGGCACTATTGCTGTGGTAGGTCCGTTGGCAGACAGCCGCAGTAATATGCCGGGTACTTGGAGTGTGGCTGCCGTATTGAAGAATGCTACTTCTTTGGCTGAAGGTTTGAAGGCGGTAGCAGGCGGCAAAGCCGAAATACTGACTGCGAAAGGCTGTAATTTGATGAGTGATGCCGAATATGAGAAACGTGCCACTATGTTCGGACGTTCTTTACACCGTGACAATCGTTCGGACAAGGAGTTGCTGGACGAGGCTCTTGCCGTGGCTGCCAAATCGGATGTTATTGTGGCTGCGCTCGGTGAGTCTTCGGAAATGAGTGGAGAGAGCAGTTGCCGCACGAATCTTGAAATGACGGACACCCAACGCATACTGTTACAGGAATTATTGAAAACGGGAAAACCTGTGGTACTGTTTACCGGTCGTCCGCTGGTACTGAACTGGGAGCAGGCAAACGTGCCGGCCATTCTGAATGTATGGTTTGCGGGCAGTGAGGCAGGTTTTGCTATCGGTGATGTACTGTTTGGTGATGTGAATCCGAGCGGAAAGCTGACTACGACTTTCCCGAAGAGCGTGGGACAGATTCCTTTGTTCTACAACCACAAGAACACGGGCCGCCCTCTTGCCGACGGTGCATGGTTCCAGAAATTCCGCAGCAACTATATAGACATAGACAATGAACCGCTTTATCCCTTCGGTTTCGGCTTGAGCTATACCACATTCTCTTATAGCGACGTGGCTTTGGACAAGACTAGCATGACGGATAAGGGTGAACTGACTGCTACCGTGACTGTGACCAATACCGGCAAGAGAGACGGTGCAGAAGTGGTTCAACTTTATATTCGTGACCTTGTGGGAAGTGTAACCCGTCCGGTGAAAGAGTTGAAAGGCTTTGAGAAGATTTTCCTGAAAGCCGGAGAATCTAAAAAAGTATCTTTCAAGATTACCCCCGAATTGCTGAAGTTCTACAACTACGACATACAGTATGTATACGAACCCGGCGAGTTCCATGTAATGATTGGACCCAACAGCCGCGATGTAAAGACTACGAGTTTTGAGTTGAAATAGGTATAGTTTTGCTTTTAGGTAAGAGGGCAGTCCGCGAAAACCGGGCTGCCCTTTTTTAACACCGTCACCAAATCTTTTTTGCATTTTGATTGTTCAGAGGAGAAACTGAATGATTTATCCACTAAAAAATCAATGTAATGAAGAAGAACCTAAACCTTCCCAAGAAGAAAACCGGAAGACTGAGAAACCTATTTCTGACGGTGTGCCTGCTGGCAAGTACCGCCGCATCGGCGCAGGAGAAAACAGTAACCGGTACCGTGACCGATGCCCTGGGTGACCCGCTGATTGGTGCCACCGTATTGGTGCAGGGAACCTCCAATGGCGTGATTACCGACATAGACGGCCGGTACTCCATCCAGGCCACCCCGGAGAACACATTGGATTTTTCCTATGTAGGCATGGTGAAGCAAGCTGTCAAGGTAGGCAGCCAGTCGGTAATCAACGTCCAGATGAAAGACGACTCGCAGATGCTGGCCGAAACCGTTGTCATCGGTTATGGCAGCGCCAAGAAGCGAGACCTTACGGGCTCCATCACCAACATTAAAGGCGACGAAATCGCCAACAAGCCGGTGGTCAACCCCGTATCCGCACTGCAAGGAAAGATTGCCGGCGTGCAGGTGATAAACTCCGGCAAGGCAGGCTCCGACCCGGAAATCCGTGTACGCGGAACAAACTCCATCAACGGCTACAAGCCACTCTATGTGGTGGACGGACTGTTCAACGACAACATCAACTTCCTGAATCCGCAGGACATCGAATCCATGGAGATACTAAAAGACCCGTCGTCGCTCGCCATCTTCGGTGTGCGCGGTGCCAACGGCGTGATTATCATCACCACCAAGAAGGCGAAAGAGGGACAGACACGCGTCAATATCAACGGCTCGTTCGGTTTCAAGTCCGTCACCGACAAAATTGCACTGACGGATGCCGAAGGCTTCAAACTGCTGTACAACGAACAGTTGAGGAATGAAGGCAACCCGGAATACAACTTCTCGGACTGGACGGGAAACACCAACTGGCAGGATGAAATCTTCCAGACTGGGTTCATCACCAACAACAACATCAGCATCACGGGTGCCTCGGACAAGAACAGCTTCTATCTCGGTGCGGGCTATGCCTACGAACAAGGCAACATCAAGCACGAGAAGTACAGCAAGATTACGCTGAACATCAGCAACGACTATAAAGTGACGGACAACCTCAAGGTAGGTTTTCAATTCAACGGGGCACGCATGCTGCCCGCCGACACGAAGAGTGTGGCTACAGCCCTGCGCGCAGCTCCGGTGGCGCATGTATTCAACTCCGAGTACGGCCTCTACACCTCACTGCCCGGATTCCAGAAGGCACAGATGAACAACCCGATGGTGGACGTAGACCTGAAGGCGAATACCACGAAAGCCGAGAACTACCGTGGCTCGGGCAACGTGTACGGGCAATGGGATTTCCTGAAACACTTCCAGTTCAAGGCCATGTTCTCCCTGGACTATGCCTCGAACAGCACACGGACATACACCCCGGTTATCCAGGTATATGACGCAAGCGTCGAGGGAGACATAGCCACGCTGGGCAACGGCAAGACCGGAGTGTCCCAAGCCAAAGAAACGGAAATGAAGGTACAGAGCGACTATCTGCTGACCTACACCAACTCCTGGGGAGACCACAGCGTGACGGCCACAGCCGGTTTCACCACCTACTACAACAAGCTCGAGAATCTGAACGGCGCCCGTACCCAAGGGGTAGGCCTGGTCATTCCGGACAATCCCGACAAATGGTACGTAAGTATCGGCGACGCAGCCACCGCCACCAACGGCAGTACGCAGTGGGAGCGCTCCACCGTGTCCGTGCTGGCACGCGTGCTCTACAACTACAAGGGCAAGTACCTGTTCAACGGCTCCTACCGCCGCGACGGTTCTTCCGCTTTCTCTTATACAGGAAACCAATGGCAGAATTTCTACTCCGTAGGTCTGGGTTGGTTGATGAGCGAAGAGGAATGGATGAAAGGTATCGAATGGCTGGATATGTTGA
>OGXM01001813.1_pt1 | contig 11099 bp, 7 predicted proteins | sample 1576271 | NCBI WGS metagenome assembly OGXM01 (sample SAMEA3541579, study PRJEB24748) | human gut metagenome | biome: human gut; feature: human-associated habitat; material: faeces | place: China | collected 2012 | reverse complement strand
AACCTCTTTTTGTTAAAGGTAATAAAGAACTTGATCCAGTGCTCGCCAGCAGAAAGACCGTGCTGCAGGGCGAGGCCAGGGCGGCCGTCAGAGCATCATCCGTCTTGACGGCTGCGATCACCGGCTCGTCCAGCAGAGTTTCAGCAAGTGGATGCATCGGGCAGGACTCCTTTTCTCTCAGATGGTTCTCATTATCGCACAAAGGGGCCGCACTGTAAAGTGCAGCCCCAGTCTGCGGTTGTGCTTATGCCTGGAAATAGATCGCGGTGTTGGCCACGGTCATCATGGTCATCAGGATGGTATTCAGGAAGGCCGCAACGTACACGCTGCCGGTCTTTTTGTACAGGTACTTGGCCAGGCAGGATGCAATGGCCAGCGAGGGCACCAGCGCAAACAGCAGGATGCCGCCAAGGGCCTGTCCCGGGTAGAAGGCAACGCCGGTACGGAACAGGGTGCCGTACTGCAGCACCAGCCAGAGGAGGATGCCGCCCATGTTGGTCAGAGCAGCCAGCAGGTAGCCCCAGCCGCCCTGCAGCTTTTCGCTGCTGGTGTTGCCGAGTATGAATGCCCGTATCTATGAGTTGATTGGCGGCGGCGCCGCTGACAAAGTAGTACACAAAGAAGAACGGCATATACTTGACCGCCGCCGGGATGGCGCTGGCTTCAAAGGTCTTGAAGGCGAAGGTCCAGATGCGGAAGTCGGTCTTGAAGATGGCATCCACGGCAAACAGGCAGGCGTAGGCGATCACGCTCACCAGCAGTGCCACGCAGAAGGCTGCGGCCACAGACACCGGCTTTGCGGCAATGCCGTACTGTTCCAGCGTGATGCCCTTCTGCTTGCGGCCGCCGAACAGGTAGACGCAGACCATGGTCACAATGGAGATGCAGGCGCAGATGAGAGCCCAGGTCACGATGCTGTTGACGGTGGGGCCCTGCCAGGTGGCATTGGTCTCGAAGATGTTCTTGGTCACCAGCACACGCAGGACGATGGAAGCGATCAGGACGCACACCGAGCCGGACAGCCAGGTCTTGCGGTCGTCCTCGGTGCTGCGGGCTGCCAGAACGATGCCCACCACCGACAGGAGCAGGGCAATGTCACTGGCGTAGCGCATCCAGCGGATGGGCTCTGCGGTCAGACTGCCGTCGTATACGGCGGGGAAGATGATGGCCGGGATCAGCATACCGACCACGAACAGGCTGATCGTGCCAAGCTTGCCGGACAGGGTGCCGACGGCCGGGGTGGGTGCTGCGACGGCCTGCTTTGCATTGGACAGGAAGGGCAGCTTCATCAGCAGCAGGGCAAGAGGTGCCAGCATGAGCAGGAAGCCCACCAGAGCGACCAGCTCAAAGACTTCTTTCCAGTACCAGATCTGGCTGGTGGAAGCAATGTTCTGCACCAGACCGGACTGGTCGGCAAATGCAGTGGCGTAGAACTCGATGGCATCCTTGGTGGAAGCCTTGGAGAAGTGGTTCCAGGGGTGGATCTCACGCGGCTGGTAAATGATGCGCTGGCCGCCGTCCGAGCCGGTGTACCAGGTGTCAGCCTGCGGAGCTTCCTGCTCCAGCAGGGTCTTGCCAGCGGTGGTGGCAACATAGTCCTTGTGGTAGACGGTGCCGCTCTTCGTGGGAGGCTCGTCGGCCGCAAAGAAGAACTCGTCGTACTGGCCGCAGATCTTGCCGATGGTGCGTCCGCCGAAGGTGGCAACTGCAGCCTCTTCGTCCAGGCCCAGGTAGGAGGTCCAGGAGTAATCGGCACCCATGCTCAAACCGGCCTTGATGATGCGGTAACCGGCGGCAGCGCAGTTCTGCTCATCCAGATAGATGGCCATCTCGGAGGAGAAGCCGCCCATGGAGTGGCCGCTGACCGCGATCTGACCGTTGCCCTGTGCATCCTTGGCAACGTAGTCCTGGCTGTACATGTACTGTGCGGCATCCCACAGCGAAGTGGGCCAGAAGTTGAAGAAGCCGCCGGTATTGTCGGCGTTCCCGTGGGAATGGCCGTGGTCATACATATCCAGTGCCAGCACGACATAGCCGCGGCGGGACATCTCGATGGCGGTCTCGTCCTGCATCTCGGCACTGTTCAGGTAGCCGTGGGTGGTAACGATGGAGGGGTGCGGGTTGGAGGCGTCCACGCCCTTGGGCATGTACAACAGGCCCGAAAGGGTGCCGGAGTCGGTATCAAAGGAAATGCGGGAGACCTTGACCTTGTAGAATGAGGTGTTGAACATCTGGGCAAAAATGCTGCCCAGCAGCATCAACGCCACAGCGATCGCCAGCACAACGACCGTGCGCGAACGCTTTTCGGTGGCCTTTGCGGTGCTTTTCATGAGGATCCTCCTTCTTTTTTCAGGGACGTGCCCGGCGGCTGCACTTCCAGAATCAGCCCCCGGAACAGATGTGAACGGGCGGACAAGGGGTGCGATGGGAACAAAAAAACGGGGACGCACTGCGGTCGTGTGGCACAGTGCATCCCCATCTCAATTCTCTTGGGATGCTTTCAGTATACCATTTCTCAACGGTTTGTCAACAGACAATTCACAAATTCGTGATTTTTTGTTGGAAGCAGTCAAAATCCAGACAAATTCTTTTAATGCTCTGCCCAGTCACTGCTGCGGCCCACGGCCTTGTGCCAGCCGGACAGCAACCGTGCGCGCTCGGCCTCCGGCATAGCGGGGGTAAAGGTCATGTTGCAGTGCCACAGGCTGCGGATCTCGTCCCGGTCCTTCCACACGCCGGTGGCAAGGCCGGCCAGATACGCCGCGCCAAGGGCGGTAGTCTCCCGGATGGCCGGGCGCAGCACCTCCTTGTTCAGGATGTCGGACTGGAACTGCATCAGGAAGTGGTCGCGGCTGGCACCGCCGTCCACCTTCAGGGTGCTGATGGTGATGTCGGTGTCCTTCTCCATGGCCCACATCAGGTCGGCGCTCTGGTAGGCGATGGATTCCTCTGCTGCGCGGATGATGTGGTTCTGGGTGGTGCCGCGGGTGATGCCCAGAATGGCACCCCGGGCGTACATATCCCAATAAGGTGCGCCCAGACCGGTAAAGGCGGGCACGATGTACACACCGCCGTTGTCCGGCACCTTCTGGGCGTAGTACTCGGAATCGCAGCTGTCCTGAATCAGGTGCATCCCGTCCCGGATCCACTGGATGACCGCGCCGCCCACAAAGACGGAGCCTTCCAGCGCATATTCTACCTCGCCGTCAAGGCTGATGGCAATGGTGGTGACCAGACCGTTCTTGCTCTGGTAGATCTTGTTGCCGGTGTTCATCAACAGGAAACAGCCGGTGCCGTAGGTGTTTTTCACGTCGCCGGGCTTAAAGCAGCCCTGCCCGAACAGCGCGGCCTGCTGGTCGCCTGCAATACCGGCCACCGGTACGTCCACGCCCTGAATGTTGGTGTAGCCGTACACCTCGCTGGAGTCCTTCACGCTGGGCAGGATGCAGCGGGGGATGTCCAGCGCCTTGAGCAGGGTGTCGTCCCAGTCCAGCGTGCGGATGTTGTACAGCATGGTGCGGCTGGCGTTGGTGCGGTCGGTAACGTGCACCTTGCCGCCGGTCAGCTTCCAGACCAGCCAAGTGTCCACCGTGCCGAACAAAAGCTCCCCGGCCTCGGCCTTTTCCCGCGCACCGGGGACGTTTTCCAGGATCCACTTGATCTTGGTGGCAGAAAAATAGGCGTCCGGCACAAGGCCGGTGTTTTCCCGGATATAGTCCGCCATGCCGGGGGTCTTGAGCAGCTCGTCCACAAGGGGCGCGGTGCGGCGGCACTGCCAGACGATGGCGTTATACACTGGGCGTCCGGTGTTCTTGTCCCACAGGACGGTGGTCTCGCGCTGGTTGGTGATGCCAATGCCCGCAATGTCTCTGGGGTCCACGCCGCTCTGGGCGATCACCTCGTTCATCACGCCGTACTGGCTGGACCAGATCTCCATAGGGTTGTGCTCCACCCAGCCCTGATGGGGGTAGATCTGCTCAAATTCCCGCTGCTGCACGCAGACAATGTTCTGCTCGTTGTCAAACAGGATCGCCCGGCTGCTGGTAGTGCCCTGATCCAGTGAGAGGATATATTTGGTCTGGCTCATGATCTTCTCTCCTTGCTCTGAAGCTTGAGCGCAAAACAAAAAAGAGCGCACCAAACAAAGCTATCTGCTCTGTCTGTCGCTCTCCTGCTCTGCGCAAACATATTCTGTGCTTATTGTACACGCTCCGCAGGCAAAATACAAGCTTCTGCGCGATTTTTGGAGGTTCTGCACAAGGGGGCCGCCCCGCCGTTGAACACTCTGCCGAAAGGGTGCGCGGTGCAGCCGCCGGGGATGTAAAAAGCTTGCAAATTTGCGAAAAAGACGTGACGAAACGGCACGGATGTGGTATCGTTAAGGGGTAGATTTTTTGTTCGGAAAGGATTTCTTTGCCATGACCCGGATCGCTTTCTGTGATGACGATGCCGCGCTGCTGCATCAGATGCAGGATTTTCTGGAGCAGTACCGCACCCTGCGGGGGGTGCAGCTGGAGCTGGCCCCCTATACAAAGCCCATGGAGCTTCTGGCGGATATCGAGGCCGGGGTGCGCTTTGATGTGCTGTTTTTGGATGTGCTCATGCCCGGCATCAACGGCATCAACGCCGCCCGGGAGATCCGCCGGTACGACACGGCGGTGCAGATCATCTTTGTGACCTCTTCTTCGGAATTTGCCGTACAGTCCTATGTGGTAGGCGCATACTACTACCAGCTCAAGCCCATCTGGAAGGACAGCTTTTTCCGCCTTACCGATGCTGTGCTGGCCGAGTGCCGCAAGCGCACCCAGCACAGCCTGATCCTGCGCTGCAAAAGCGGCGTGACCCGCATTACGCTGGACAGTCTGGAATACTGCGAGGTGCAGGGGCGCACGCTGGTGTTCCATCTGCTGGACGGCACCGTCATCGAGAGCAGCGGCAGCATGGATGAACTGGCCCGGCAGCTGGCAGATTACCCGGGCTTTCTGCGCCCGCACCGCTCCTATCTGGTCAATATGGAATACATCCAGAACATTACCGCCAAGAGCATCACCATGGAAAGCCTTGCCGAGGTGCCGCTGCCCCACGGGCGCTTTACCGCCGTGCGGGATCAGTATCTGGAGTACTCCTTTGCGGGAAAGAAGGTCGTCCTGTGACCGCCCCGGGCATTCTGCCGGAAGTGCTGGACGGCGCAGCGGTGGGCATCTTCGGTATTTTGCTCAGTGCGGCGTTCTGCCCCATTCGCTGGACGGACAAAAAGCGCTGGGCGCTGGCGGGCTGCACCGCCGGGATGCTGGCACTGCAGGGGATGTTCTACTTTGGTGCCAGCCCCACGGCTGCCCAGTACCTTTACCCCCTCATCACCCACCTGCCGCTGTATGTCGTGCTGGTGCTGTTCAGCGGGCAGAAGGTCTGGCCGCTGGTGGCAGTGCTCACGGCCTACCTGTGCTGTCAGGTGCGGCGCTGGGCGGCGCTGGCGGTGGCGCTGTTCCTCCCGCAGCATCCGCTGGTGCAGCCGGTGGCAGAGCTGCTGTTCACCCTGCCGCTCCTGCTGCTGTTCATCCGGTTCCTTGCGCCCTCCATGCGGCAGCTTTCCCACTACCCGGCCTCGGTGCAGTGCCAGTTCGGTATCGTGCCGCTGGTGGGCTACCTTTTTGACTACATCACCCATGTCTACACCAGCCTTTTATCCGAGGCGAACCCGGCGGCGGTGGAGTTCATGTTTTTTGTGTGCTGCGCAGCCTTTCTGTGCTCCATTTTGCGCGCCTCCCGGGTGGAGCGGCAACGCATCCAGATGGAACAGCTGCAGACCAGCCTGAACCTGCAAGTCACGCAGGCCATGCGCGAGATCGAAGCACTGCGCCTTTCCCAGCAGCGCGCCAGTACCTACCGCCACGACCTGCGCCACCACATGCAGTTTCTGGCGGGCTGCATCGAGAATGGCCGCACCGAGCAGGCGTTGGGCTATATCCGCAGCGTGTGCAGCGAGATCGAGGCCGGCAAGGTGACCGTCTACTGCGAGAACGAAGCGGCGAATCTGATCTTTTCCGCCTTTGCCGACCGCGCCGCCAAGGCCGGGGTGCAGTTCACAGTGCAGGCGGGCATCTCGCAGGCGCTGCCGGTCTCGGAGAGCGACCTTTGCGTGCTGCTCTCTAACGCGCTGGAAAATGCCCTGCACGCCGCTGTGCGCTGCCGCGAAGCAGGGCAGGGGGCTTTTATCGAGACCACCGGGCACGAAAAGGGGCACAAGTTGTTTTTGCAGATCACCAACAGCTGTCTGCCGGACGTGCAGTTCCGGGAGGGCGTCCCGGTCACCGACCGCACCGGCCACGGACTTGGGGTGCGCAGCATCTGCGCCATCTCAGAGCGGTACGGCGGCCTGACCAGCTTTGCCGCTAAGGACGGGCAGTTTACCCTGCGGGTAATGTTATAATGAAAAAGGGACTCGAAAACGCCTGCGGCGTTTCCAAGTCCCTTTTTTATAGAAAGATGTTATAATTGCTGTTTTGCCAGCACGTCAGAGGTAGGGGTCTGGAATACCGGGATGTCGGCATAGGGGTCGGCAGCGGTGTCGGCGGGCAGACTCTTCATATATTCGTCCATGGCGACAGCCACCTTCTTGGCAACAGCCACGGCTTCCACCACGGTGCGTGCGCCCATGACGGCGTCGCCGCCGGCAAACACGCCCTCGCGGGTGGTGCGGCCGTCCTCGCTGACGCTCAGCAGACCCTTCTGATTAGTCTCGATGCCGGTCGTGGTCTTGACGAGGTTGCTCTCAGAGCCCTGACTGACCGACACGATGACGCCGGTGTGGGGGTAAAAAGTCTCACTGCCCTCTACCTGCGTGAACTTGCCGTCCTCGCCCTTGACGGTATCGCGGCAGATCAGGCCGTTTTCCCGGATCTCCACCGGTGCCTTGCAGAAACGGAAGCCCACGCCTTCCAGCTTGGCGTAGCTCACCTCGTACTCAGAGGCGCTGATGCAGCTTTCGTCCCGGCGGGCGTAGCAGGTAACGTGGCGGGCACCGTTGCGGATGGCGGTGCGGGCGCAGTCCATGGCAGAGTTGCCCACGCCGATGACGGCCACATCATCGCCCAGACGGAAGGCCTTGGAGTTTGCCAGATAGTCGATGCCAAAGGCTACGTTGCCAAGGCTCTCGCCCTTGATGTGCATGGCGTTGGCCTTCCACAGACCGGCACCGATGAACACGCTCTTGTAGCCGTCGCGGAACAGATCGTCGATGGTGATGGTCTTGCCGATGGTAGTATTGGGGCGCACCTTGATGCCCTTCAGCTCCAGATGACGGTACTGGAAATCGTCCAGCACACTGTCCGGCAGGCGGTAGTTGGGGATACCGTAGCGCATCACGCCGCCGATCTTATCCCGGGCGTCAAAGATGGTCACATCATAGCCCCAGCGTGCCAGCAGCACTGCGATGGTCAGGCCTGCCGGGCCGGAGCCCACCACAGCGGCCTTCATGCCGTTTTTCGGGGCAGGGCCTGCGGTCATCTTGTTGGCATAGGTGGTGGAGATATAGTCCTCGATGATGGAAAAGTGCACCGGGTCGTGGCTGGGCATCCGGTTGCGGATGCAGTGGCCCTCGCACTGCTTTTCGTGGTTGCACACCAGACTGCACACGGTGGTCAGAGGGTTGTTTTCAAACAGCATCCGGCCTGCATCATCCATCTGGTTTGCCTTGAGCAGACGGATGACCTCCGGGATATTGGTGTGGATGGGGCAGCCCTCCTGACACATCGGCTTTTTGCAGCCGAGGCAGCGGTTGGCTTCGTCCAGAACATGAAGTGCCATGGGTTCCTCCTTGTGTTTCCCCTGCGGGGACAGTCGTTTTTTACAGGTTCGTTGTATCCAACATTGCATTACTTTAATCATACACCCGAACTGCGTCGGATACAAGAGGGCACAATATAAAATTTTTCACGTTATTTTTTGTCAATTCGTCAAAAAGATAATTTTTTGACGATATATCCCGCCCATCGGCTCCGGTTTTGCCCGGCACAGCGCACCAAGGTCGCTGGCCCTGCTCTGGGCGGCAGCCATTTGGGCGCAGGTCTCGTTTTCCCGTGCCAGCCGCGCCAGCGAGTGGGACAGCGGCAGCGCCGTCTCCCCGGGCAGGGGCAGCGTTTCCTTGCGCGCGCCCAGCAGGTGCAGGTAGGGCGGCAGCGCCGGGGTCTGGGCGGTGTAGCCCAGCGCCGCATCCATTGCCAGCCGCCGCATCCGCGCCCGGGGGTAGCGCACGGTGGTCAGGGCGTCCAGCAGGGCGGGCAGGCTTGCGGTCTCCCGCACAGCATTTTCCAGCCGGTGCTCCAACCCCTCGGATACCCCGCGCACTGCGGCAAAGGGGGCTTGCTCTGTGCAGGCTGCTCGCAGCAGTGCCAGCTCGCAGTGCCCCATGACTGCAAAATCCGTATACTTTCCGTCATATTCCGCCTGTTTATACAGCTTCAGCGCCTTTTGCGGCACATAAGGTGCCAGTGCCGCCGCGCCGCCCTCCGCCCAGAGTGCCCGCAGGGCGCTGGCGCTGGCAAAGGCTGTATGGCTGCTTTCGGTCAGCGCCTGCCCGTGGTCTGCGCCCTGCCGGGGCAGGGCGATGGGCTGCATTTCTACATTTTGTTCTATAATAGCCTTGCAATACTCTACGGCAAGATTGTTGTTGGGCTTGTCCAGCAGTGCGGCGATGTCTGACCCCGGGCACAGCGCCTGCACCGCCGCCTGCCGGGCGGCGGCAAAGCTGCGTGCCCCGGCGGCAAGCTGCTGTTTCAGCGCGGTGCGGTATGCTTCGCTGCACAGCACCCGGGCGGCTTTTTGCAGCAGGGCGGTGTCTGGGGTCTCTGCCCCAAAGACCAGCGCGTCGCACCCGGCAGCAGCCAGAATGCGAACCCCCGCCCGGGCAAAGGCCTCGGCACCGGCGCAGGCGCAGGGCGCGGGCAGGGCAAACACAAGGTCTGCTCCGCAGGCCAGCGCCGCCTGCACCCGCACCGCCTCCGGCAACAGCGGCAGCGCGCCCCGCTGGGTAAGCCCGCAGCTCATGGCCACGGCCACCCGCTGCGCCCCCAGCGCCCGCGCCTGTGCCAGCTGCCATGCGTGGCCGTTGTGGAAGGGGTCGTACTCCGCAATGATGCCTGCAAACTTCATGGAACTGCTCCTTTTCACCAAAAGATTGTTAAAATTATATCGGATACACAGAAAAATCCTGCCGTTTCCGGGATTTGTGGGCAGGATATACAAAAACCTTGTACACAAGTTTTACCGCTTTGCCCGGGTTGCGCCTTGAAAAGCCGCCACGCCTATTATATAATAAACATAGGAATCTGTAAAATTCTGTCCGCAGTTTTTTTCAGGATGCGGACGGTACAAAAATTTTCAGGAGGCAACACAGATGAAGATTCTGGTTATTAACTGCGGTTCTTCTTCCCTGAAGTATCAGCTGATCGATATGGACGGCGAAAAGGTGCTGTGCAAAGGCCTGTGCGAGCGCATTGGCATGGAGAGCAGCATGATCACTCACGAGGCCAACGGCACCAAGGCTACCACCCCGGCAATCTTCCCCACCCACACCGAGGCTTTTGCCGAGGTCGTGAAGAAGATGACCACCGGCGCAGGCAAGTGCATCAATGACGTGAGCGAGATCGACGCCATCGGTCACCGCGTCGTGCATGGCGGCGAGAAGTTCAAGAGCAGCTGCCTGATCACCGATGAGGTCATCAACACTCTGCGTGAGCTGAGCCCGCTGGCTCCTCTGCACAACCCCGCCGGTATTCTGGGTATCGAGGCCGCCCGCAAGGTGTTCGGCAATATTCCCATGGTGGCTGTGTTCGACACCGCTTTCCACAGCACCATGCCGCCGAAGGCCTATATGTACGCCATCCCCTACGAGTACTACGAGAAGTACGGCGTGCGCCGCTACGGCTTCCACGGCACCAGCCACAAGTATGTCAGCCACCGCGCCGCCGAGTTCCTCGAGGAGCCTATTGAGCGCCTGAAGCTGATCACCTGCCATCTGGGCAACGGTTCCTCCATTGCCGCTGTGGATCAGGGCAAGGTCGTGGACACCTCCATGGGCATGACCCCGCTGGCCGGCCTGATGATGGGCACCCGCTGCGGCGACCTGGACCCCTCTGTGGTCAACTACCTGAAGTACACCCTGAACATCACCGGCCACGAGCTGGACGAGATCCTGAACAAGAAGTCCGGCCTGCTGGGCATCTCCGGTGTTTCCAGCGACAAGCGTGACGTGGAAGAGGCAGCTGCTGCCGGCAACAAGCGCGCACAGCTGGCTTCCGACATGCTGAACTATCAGATCAAGAAGACCGTTGGCGCTTACATCGCTGCAATGGGCGGCGTGGATGCCATCGTCTTCACCGGCGGCATCGGCGCCCAACCGTTTCCTACATACGTACGACTGATATATTCTCCCATCCGGCGAATCATCGGTTCCTTGAAAAGAGATACTTTCCCATCTGTTCCATCCGAAAGTATCTGGAGATAATCATACATTTTCCCGGCTGCATGTCCCCAATAAGAAGGACCTTCTTCACAAGCACCATCAGCCTTTACAAAATTGATGAACTTGTCTACCGACTGCATGCTGCGCCAAACAGCCTTTGCCAGACGATCACGGTCATTCTCTAATAAAAGATAGCATTGCAATACATTGGAGTTACACCAGGGATTCCAATTATTGATAATCATTCCCGGTTTCCATTGGAAAGCCATCCACCATTCCCGGTCATTGTTCATATAAGGATCGAGAATACGCTCCTGCAAAGTATGACGCAAGCGTTGAGAGATTACAGGATCTATTTTATCGAAAGAATCATGGAAGAAGTAATATACCCACGACAACATGGAACCGAAGTTTCCCGAACCCAGATCAATCACCTGTTCGCGATAATCGGGCAGAGAGCGTTTGGTGGTCTGACGTACCAGATGGGCAGAAAGTACCCAGGAAGTCATCTCGCAACTATAAAATGCTCCATTTATCATTTGGTCGATAAACCGCCCTTTTCCTTCGGCAAGTTCGGCAAGCATCAGGGCATTGATTGCTTTCCGGTTGGCCTCATAGGGATTTTGCATAATGTTCC
>OGXM01001811.1_pt1 | contig 11102 bp, 10 predicted proteins | sample 1576271 | NCBI WGS metagenome assembly OGXM01 (sample SAMEA3541579, study PRJEB24748) | human gut metagenome | biome: human gut; feature: human-associated habitat; material: faeces | place: China | collected 2012 | reverse complement strand
CAGGTCTGTACGCACATACCATTAACGTGGCGCTTTTTGGACAGCTTCTTGCACGGTGGAGCGGATGCACCGAGGCGGAGATGGAGGAGGTCATGGCGGCGGGGCTGCTTCATGACATTGGATTTCTTGAACTCTGGAAGGACGGGCAGGAACAGACGGAATTTCTGCAAGAATACGAGACGGAACGATATGAGAAACATGTCGTGAGCGGATACAACCTTATTAAGAAGATGAACATAGACCAGCGGATTAAACAGGCGGTTCTGACGCACCACGAGCGCGTGAATGGAAGCGGGTTCCCACTGCAGGTAATGGGGGATAACATCAACTGGATTTCCAGAATTCTTGCGGTGGCAGATACTTACGATGCCCTTACGATGCGTCAGGGAGATAAAGCGGGCATCTCGGCATTTGAAGCGATCAAGAAGATGGAGGATGAGGGGTATAACCGTCTGGACGCCAACTATCTGATGACATTTCTGAAGCGGATTGCCGAGACGATGATCCAGCGCAACGTGATCCTGAATGATGGCAGGATGGGAAGAGTGGTCATGATTAACAAATATAAGTTGTCATGTCCGCTTGTGCAGGTGGGGGACACTTTTGTCGATCTCGCAAAACAAAGCCGGTATTATATTCAAGAGATACTTGAAGAGTAGCGGTATTGTGTGTTATAAAGAAAATAGAAAAGACGGGCAGAGAGAGCGGCGGAACTTAAGAACAGAAAGGAGACTTTTATGAACGGTATTACTTCGATGCAGCGAAGCAGCACATCTTATGCAGATTACGGGAAATTTGCAAGCGGCAAAAAAGTGAACCGGGAAGAATTCCCTCCGTTTGGCTCAGCGACAGCGGCAAAAATTTCTCGCCATGTGTCATATGAAGAACCGTGCCGTGTTCCCGGCTCTCGGCATAGTAAATATCATCTGTCGGTATAACAAGCGTCTTGCCGCCCGCATGAAAGGTCACTGTGGAAGGGCGGTGGTACAACCGCAGATCGGTTGTAATTGCCTGTTCCAGCTCAGCCGCCTGAACCGGCTTGAGCAGGTACTGGATAGGGCGGACGCTGTAGCCGTCCTTGAGAAATTCCGTAGAGCTTGTGATAAACAGGATGCTGGTTTTGTCGTCGCGCTGCCGCAGTTCCTGCGCCAGTTTCATGCCGCTTTTTCCGCCCATCAGAATATCCAGACAAAGCAGCGAAAATTCTTCTCCTGCCAAGAGCGCATTTTCCAGTTTTTCGGCAGATGAAAATGATGTGATTCTGTGTTCGACCTTCAGCTTGTCCAGAATAGATTCGCACTGTGCGCACAGGTTTGCACATAGAATTGCTTCGTCTTCACAGACTGCCACCCTATACAATGCGCTCACCATCCTTTTGCTTGTTAAAAGTATTGTAGCAAATATCCTGCTTTTTTGCAACAGACGCTGTAAATGCAGAATGGTGTGCGTGTGAATCCGATGGATATGGTTTCCGTGCGCTGATATAGGCCGGTACCCATTTTGTTTACTTTCGATTGGCTTTGAAAGCTGCAGCAGGTGCTTTTTTCCCTGTGCTGCACGGACGCTGGTGCTGTTATACTTTAGGTGGGTGGTGTTTAATTAACGCTGACGGTAAAGGTTACCGTGTCGGTGTATTCGCCGGAATACTTAATATCGTCACCGGTAAGTTTAAAGGTAAGCTCTGTACTGCCTGAGCCTGAACCAGACTTGACTGCTAGAACGGTAGCACCACTATCAACAACAGTTAGTGCTGCCAGATATTGTTTTCCAAATCACGCAGACGCGCTTTGTAGTCGTTAATAAGCGCCTGCGTGTTTTCTGTATCCGGAAAGCTGACAATATAGCCGTCCTCGGATTCGTGAAAGCCGACAATGCCCGCAAGCCCTGCCATCTCCGCAACCTTTACCAAGGTGTGGTAATCATACTCGCTGTTGTTTATGTGTAAAATCATGGGGTTCTCCTAACTGTTGCTGTTTGTTGCGGATTGGTTCGACAAACTGGAATTTGTAATTACATTCCATACATATTGGCATTCTTTACAATCACTCTATCTCCTTTTTCTAATTGTTCCTTAGAAACTCCTCTTAACCCAAGTCCAACATGTTCTGTTTTATATCCACAACCATTTGATTTTCGTTCTTTTGTATGTATATCGATGTTAGTAATTATAGTCTCTAATACACCTCCATTTGTTTTATAAACACACGCATTTTCTCCTTCTCTACACATTCCTGTTGATATGTTTCCTGTGGCAACTGTTCCAACCCCCATAATTGTAAATACATCATCAATAATCAATTCAAAGTCTTCTTTTAAACATAATGGAACATCTAATCTGTTCATATACTCTTTTTCTCGCTCTTTTTTGCTTTTACCAAATAATCCCATAGTGTTTCTCCTTTATAACTTCTAATTTGTTGCTCAAATCATATCACATTCTCAAACATATCTCAATTCCAATTGTCTCTGCCCCCATCTATTGCATTGCCTTTCGGCTTGCTTCTGTCCCTGCCGGGAGTTTATCGGCACGCTGACAACGCAAGTGTCAACATGGGGTTTGAAACTTTTTTCGGGTAGTTATTTCTGTCGGTGCTAAACGTGTGCCACTGGCACTCAGCACCCTCTGTACTCCCGGCAGACAAAACGAAACTCCTGCCGCTGTCCCTTCGGCATGTTTTCCGTTCTGCCTGTTTTTCAAAAATCCTCAGAATCGGATTTTGTGAAAATAAAAAAGCCGATGCAATTTCATCTTTTACAAAAATCCAAAATACATCGGCTCAATCCTTTGACCTGATCGGTCATTATTCATTTTTACTGACTGACTCATACCGTCCATTTTTAATAATGAGCAAAACAAAAGGCACTAACTTTTTACGGTTAATGCCCTTTTGCGTTAATCACTATTAAATGTAAAAAATGCGGCAAAACCTCTGGCAAAATTTTGGCAAAATTCTGTTCAAAAAGGCTTGTAAAATAAAGTGGTTATGCTATAATAATATCGAGCCGTGGGAAGGCATGGGTAATGCCCTAATCCAAATATTCCATTTACGGGATTAAGAATGGTATATCCATTCTTTTTTTTTACCTATCAGGAGGTGTAAAATTGGCTAACGATAAACCCTTTACTGTGGAAGAACAGATTGATACGATGAAAAAATATGTGACATTCACAAAGAGAGCAAGAATGCGTGATTTTTTACAATATTCTGGATATTTTCGTGCCAGCAGATATGGAAAGTATTTGTTATCATACACCAATGTATTTGCGATGAAGCCGTCACAGGATGTGCTGTTTGCTTTGTATCAGTTTGATTTTGAACTGAGGAAGGTTATGTATGAAGCTTGTGCGAAAGCAGAAATTCAAATAAAGTCTGCGATTGCTAATGCGGTTTCACTGAAAACTGGTGATGCAGTATTTTATTTGGATCAACAGAATTATACACCAACGAGAAGTGAAAGAAATAAATTTTACAGAAAAAAGAATGTTAAATTTTTCAATAGCTTCTTTAGTGATATACAGGATAAGGAAGAAATGTTGCGAAAAGATGTATTAAAATATCCTGAACTGAAGGAATATAGAAATGGCGGTAAGAGAGCTGCGATGAATATTCCGAGTTGGGCGGCATTTTCATATTTTGAGTTTGGTACGATTGAGAATATTTATATGTATTTAAGGAGTGATCTGCGTAAGGAAGTTTTGCTGTATAGTTACAGCCGGGGAAAATATGGTAAGAGGATAACAATGCAGATGGATACTTGGCTTAATGGTGTAAGAACATTACGAAATATCTGTGCCCACCACTCCAGACTCGTAGGAATGCAGGAGGCTATTGTACTTCCGGATGCGGAAGATGATGCCGATATACTTCTAAATGGGGAGGATTTCTTTTCAAGATTGTATGCTCTGAAAAAAGTAATGAATCCGAAAGACAGCGAAGCAATGAAAATAAAGTTAAAGAAAATCATTGCAAGAGCTAAAATTGATGTGTATCAACTTGGTGTTCTGCCGGCGGATTGGGAAGAGAAATTTGACAGAATAAAGGATCTGTAAAGTACATAAAATAGAATGAGCCGTGGGAAGGCAAGGATTGTCTGCAACTGCAGACAATGCCCTCAATCCAAATATTCCATTAACGGGACGGACAGGTGTATATCATCTGTCCGTTTTTGTGTTATAAAATACGCAACATTACTGTTTTCATGATGCCATTATAGTATTTTAACCATCCAATATGCATCTGCGTATGTACCATCTTTATATTTCATATTATGCGGAAATGTGCCCATTTTCTCAAATCCTATTTTCTTGTACAACGCTATTGCCCTATCATTATCTGCAACCACTTCAAGTTCGAGTTGCTCTATTCCCTTTTCTTTTGCAATCTCGCAAAGAAGTTCAAGCATTTTCCTTCCTATCCCCATTCCTGTATACGCTTGAAATAGAGCAATTCCAACACTAGCTCTATGACGATATCTACTGGGAGCATTCCCCATCAAAGAACAATTACCTATATACTTACCATTAAGAAAAGCCAATAGCATTAGGTTGCCCTCTGATTCATTTTGATTCCGAATAAAGTTTTTTTCTTGTTCAATGGTTAGCGTAATTTCCTCTGGTTCTTTAACGAGAAATCTTGTTTCACCACAGGTTTGCTTTAAATAATCTATCAGCATTTCTGCATCCTCTTCTCGTGCATTTCTAAGCCTTAATTCCGTTCCATCTAATTGTATAACATATTCTTCTATATACATCCTTTTTCCTCCATCAAATTTCACAGCTCGACAGACTGAGATTTGTCTTTATCTTATTTACCAAAATACTTATCACAGTATTCAAGTGATAGATTGATAAACTCCTGCAATTTATCAATATCATTATACATTCCATGGTTCGATTTTGGAAATTCAACATAATCGTATGGCACACCATTCTCTTTCAATGCATCTATTAAAGGGTATTTAAGTTGAGTCGGCACACAATGGTCGATTAGTCCATACCCCATCAAGGTCGGCACCGAGTTTGCATCCACCAAATATGTAGGCGAAACAGAGTAAATATACGGAAGATACTCTTTTGATGCCATCATTTCATCTGTAATTCTAACCCCTGTCATCATGGTTGCAAAATCCGCATCTGTGGTTATATGGTCTATCGATTTCAGCAAACTCCAATCGGATGGCTCAAATGAAGCAGGACCTGCGAGTTGAAAGACAAACTTTACTGGGATTGCAGAAATGTCAGCATTTTTATATGCATAGTTCATCGCAAGTGTTCCACCTGCTGACACCCCACAGGTAGCCATTTGTGTTAAATCAATTCCAAGCTGCGATGCCTGCTCCTTGATTGCGGCAACACAACTTAGAATTTCTTCATTCATTAACTCAAGACTGGCGTTGAGTAATTCTTCTTCACTTTTTTCCTTCTTTGATTGCAATGTATAATCAACCGTTGCTGTTACGTATCCTTTTGACGTATAATATTTGCACCACGCATCGCCATCTTCTTTGCTCCCGGAATTAAAACTTCCTCCGTGTATATAAAGAATCAGGCATTTTGACTCTGGCGTATCAAGATTTTTCGGCACATACAAATCATATTTGTGGTCGCTCGGATTTTCATAATCAAGATTTTCATACACACATCCTACTGTATCATTCCATTCAACTTGGATAAGCTTCATCGGTAAAGATCCAAGACGTTGAATGTTGATGAGCATACCCACAATAAAGGATACAACAAACAGAAATATCAACATACCTATTTTACGATTTTTATTTGTACTGAACATGACATTTCTCCTTATATGATGTGGTCTAAAACAAGTTTTCCGGTAATACCGCCAAGTATTACACCGGCGATAATAACTCCACAACCAAGGAGAACCCATGCTAAAATTTGTTTCTGTTTTGTATTCATACTTATTTATCTCCTCAATTTCAGATTGTCATTTCTGCAATACTATCACTTAATTGTCATCAAGTTTCTTTGACAAATTTCGATTTATATACCTGTTTTAATGCTGCCAAATATTGTTTTCCAAATCCCGCAGCCGTCCCTTATAGTCATCTATCAGAGCCTGAACATTTTCCCCCTGCGGGAAGGTCACCAGATAGCCGTCCCCGGCCTCATGAAAACCGATGATTCCCGCAAGCCCTGCCATCTCGGCTACCTTGAGCAGCGTGTGGTAATCGTATTCCGCCGCACTGAGATACAAATTCATCATAACACCCCGCAGTCCTAAAACATATCTGTATTATACATCGTCCGTTTTTACTTTGCAAACCGATTCCGAGAAAGGACACCCTATGTTGAAATTCTACCGCTTCCTGATTTTACCTCTTACCGCTGTTTTTCTTGCAAGTACCGCAGGTATTGCCCGCTATGCCGCCGACTCCTGTACGCAAGCGCGAATGTATCGGCAGCTTACCGCGCTAACAGAGAATTTCCCCGGTGACGCCGCGCCACCGGGGAATGATTTTTTGCCGCAGTATCAGGCGCTGTACACGCAAAACAGCGACCTTGCCGGGTGGATACAGATTGACGGAACCAACATCAACTACCCGGTCATGCAGTCAAAGCATGACCCCGACTTTTACCTAAAGCACAACTTTGAAAAAGCTGACTCCCCGCACGGCTGCCCGTATGTGCAGGCAAACTGCGACCTGCAAACGCCATCCGACAACATCCTTGTGTACGGACACAACATGAAGGACGGCACTATGTTCTCTGATTTGCTGCAATACAAGCGCGAATCCTTTTGGGAGCAGCACAGAATTATCCGATTTGATACCCTGACGGCACAGGCAGAATATACCGTGATGGCGGTATTTCGGGGCGAAGCGGAGGATCTGTTTGCCTATTATCAATTTGCCGATGCCGAAACACCGCAGGAATTTGCCGCCTATGTGGACGCCTGCAAGAACGCCGCATTGTACGAAACCGGCGTGACGGCTGTTTATGGGGACAAGCTGATTACGCTGTCCACCTGCGATGATTTCGGCAAAAACAGCAGGGTAGTCGTTGTGGCAAAGCGTATAACCGAACCGAGGTGAGAATATGAGAACGCCAAAAGAAAACAAACGAAACCCCCGCAACCGCACCCTAAAAAGTGCGGCGGGGACGATACCGAAGGCTGCCCTAAAAGCGGCGTGGATAAAAACGAAAGAACAATCCCGCACCGCCGCGCGGGGAAATGACACCGCCCCCCGACAGCAGGAACCGACAAACCTTGCGGGTTTAGCTGCGGAACAGTCGGCAGCATTTGTGCGGCATCAGGGGCGAAAATTCGCAGAAACCCAAGTCCGACAGCACCGCCAAAAGGAAGCTGCCACCCACGCCGCCGGTGAGCGCGGTGTCAGCCCGAAACAAGCCGAGTGCGGCACGCTGCCCGATGCGGCGCAACGCCCGCGCCGTGGGGCAGATTTGCCCCGACAGCGGGCGAAAGAAAAAGCCATCACCGCCAAAACCGCGCCGCGCGATATTCGCGGCGTTACCCAAAGTCAGCGCTGGACACGCACCGCCAAGAATCAAACTGTGCGCCGTGTGACGACCCAAGCGCAGATGCAGACCCGTGCGCAAAAAATACGGTTTGCCGCGCAAAAGGTTGCGAGCGGCACAGGCAGAACAACGGTGGCGGTATGCTCGGCTATCCGGCATTTTCTCGCCAGCTTGCACAGCCTAGTTGTGGCCATCGCCACAGGCATCAGTGTGGCGCTTAGTATTATTATCGTAATCAGCCTTGTGGCATTTGTCTCCGGTTCGGCTTACGGCATCTTTTTTGCCGCCGATGCCCCCAACGCAGCGTCCGTCACCGTGCGCGAAGCCGTAGAAACCCTGACGGAAGAATACCGCGACAGACTGGAAGAAATCTCCGACACGGTACAGCACGACCGCCAAGACATTACCGCCAACGATGATGTATACTACATCCGCTGGCAAGATGTCCTGGCGGTCTTTTCTTCGTATGTATCAGGAAATGAACAAGGCGCACCCGTTGCGGCGCTGACAGAGGAACAGGTGGATAAACTGCGGGAAACTATGTGGGCAATGAACGCAGTGGACTACGCTACCCGTGCGGAAACCGCTGTTATAGAAACTACTGACGAGGATGGCAATCCTACCACCACGGAGATAACCGAAACCGTCCTCGTAATCGAACTGACCCACAAAACACCCGACGAGATGGCGGCAGATTATCATTTCACCACCCGCCAGAACTCCTATCTGCAACTCCTGCAAGACCCGCAGTATGAGGAACTGTGGACAGAATTGCTCGGCGGTTTTGCACAGGGCGGTGGAGAACTTATGAACCCGGACAGCACTCGCACCCCCACAGGCACCCTGCAGTGGCCGCTGCCGGTTGCGGGTACGATTACCTCGCAGTTCGGTCACCGTGTAGACCCAATCACTGGAGAGGTCAGTTCCCACACTGGCACCGACATTGCCTGTGCCGAGGGCACACCCATCCTTGCCGCCGCAGATGGCACCGTCACTGTTGCCAACAGTCTTGACAGCTGGGGCGGCAGTTACGGCTACTACATCCAAATCGACCACGGCGGCGGACTGGAAACACTATATGCACACTGCTCCAGCATTTGTGTCACCACCGACCAACAAGTGCAGGCCGGGCAGGTCATCGGTTATGTCGGCCACACTGGGCGAGCCACAGGCAGCCATTTGCACTTAGAGGTACATGTAAACGGAAGCAGGACAGACGCAATGAGGTATTTCGGAATGTAAATTGTAAAGAAAAACATACGCTGAGTTGAGCAATAGCGAAAAAATTAGCACGAGCGCACAAGTTCAGTGGTAATTGTGACAAAAGTAGGTCATCAATGTAAGTGACAACCCCTTCCTTGGCTTTTGCCTTGGCTTGCTCTATATACTCGTGACGGATAGAGATCGCAATGTATTTTATAATAGCGCCGTCACTCGTCGAAGACAACCGTTCCAGGGATAGAGTTTTGAGTAATGATAAAAAGTAGCACTGCAAATCCTCAAAACCATCTTCTCGATGTAAAATAAAGGCGTAGTGCTTCAATAGCGGTGTGAATTTTTGAACGAGTGTCCATGCTGCGGTTGAATCACCGGATTGGTATGCAACAATGCCTTGATAAATTTCCGGGGCCATTTTCTTCTATCACCCCGAAGGGTAAGGAGAAAACAGCGGACGGTTTGTAAACGTAAGAAAAAAGAAATTAAATTATAGCAGTAAGACTTTGAAAATCGCCATTTGAAAAGCATCCACACAACGCCGCTATAATGCCAAGTAGAATGATTCGGCGATGCTGCTACTGCTTTGCTTATTGCTGCTCGGAAAAATAGAGTCCCAGGTTTTCCTCGATGCGCTGGACGGCGGTGTCCAGGTCGATCTCGTTGCCGTAGTAGTCAAACGCAGCCTCATGCGTTACATCATAAATCGTGGCAGAGCTGACGGACGGCGCGCCCAGCTCTTCGATCAGGGAATCCCAATCGCAGGTCAGCGGGTCGGCGGCGTAGGTCTGCTCCCCGTCCGCGATGGTCTGCGCCAGATAGGCGTTTTCCACATCCCGCTGTACCGAGAAGCCCTTGTAGAGGGAATTCAACTGCACAACGGGGTCTGTCAGCATGATTTGGACAAAAGCTTTTGCCAGTGTGGGGTTGGCGGCGTTAGCCGGGATGGAAACGATCTCTTTGGCCTCAAAGCCGCTGCCGGGCAGCGGCCGGATGGCAACGGCGGGGTAGCTCCAAAACAGCTTCAGCGCGTCGGAACGGCTGCTTACAACGCCGGTACCGCAGGGGTAACTCCCCTCGGCCACCTTGATCAGGCTCATGGCAAACTCCGACTGGGCCACGCTCTGTCCGTTGCCGCTGGCCATCACATACTCGTTGGTTTGGGCGGTGATCTGCTGGCCATCGATCATCTCTCTGGTGGATTGCAGGAATGCGCGCAGCGCGTCCTCGTCAATGCGCTTCTCCTCCGGGAAGAGCCCGGCGCTGGAGGCAATATAGAAGGAATCAAAAATATCCTCGTAGGAGGTGTTAAAAATCAGGCTTTGCTCCTGATAGAGCGCGGCCAGCGACGCCAGCGAGGCGTAGTCATCCACGTTGATCTCGCTGCTGCCGCTTACAAAAACCGGCACGCGGAACACCGACGGATAGGCGTAGGGCCTGCCGTCCAGCGAGTAGGCGGTCAGGATGTTTTCATAGTATCCGTCCATCGAAACAACACCATCCAGCGACGCCAGCACACCTTTCTCCATCAGCGAACGGATGGGCAGGCCGTCCAGAAAAAGCACGTCGGGCGCTTCACCGGCCAGCAGACGGGTGTTTAGATTCTTGATGATATCCTCGTCGGAAAGGGCCTGGCTGGTGGCATCGCGGCCAAATTCCAACTGAACGTCACAATCCGGGTACTGGTTGGCAAAGACCGCGGCGGCGCTGCGGATGACATCGCTGTCCTCCAGCGCCCAAATATACAGGCTTTGCGCTGCCTGTGTGGGCAGGGTGGCGTCCAACCGGATCAGGACAGTCAGCGGCGCGCCGTTCTGCAGGCAGGACACCAGGAAGGCGGCATCCCCCAGCGGGAGAATCTCATAGTCGGTGGTCTGCGGTGCGGCGTAGACAAAGCCTTTTTCCTGCACCATGGCCTGCTTGACCGAGGAACCAAAGCCCGCCTGAAAAACTCCGTCCATGGTGAGGAAAACGATCTGCTGGTTCTCGCCGTCCACCGCATAGGCGGCCACCTCCTGTGCCTCAGGAACAATCGCAAAGGAATCGGCCTTTTCACCGGAAGGAAGCGCATAGACATCCATCGTTCCGGCATTCCGGTTGCGCAGATACAGCCGGTTGCCCGATACCGCAAAGGTATAATCCACAACGCTGGGACGGATCGTGGCGGAAATATCCCCGCTCTGCCCGTCCACAATCTGCAGAACACAGCTTCCTGCGCCGTCCGCCAGGCAGGCGACCGCATACCCCGGGGCGGCGGCAAAGTCGGTGATGTAGGGCGCGGTGCCGCCGGCAGGCGGCGTATCCGTCAACACTGTGCGGACGCTTCCCTGCGAATCGACGCGGTAGAGCGTCAACGCGCCGCCGGTCTCGGCGGCGGGCACCCACCACC
>OGXM01001809.1_pt1 | contig 11106 bp, 6 predicted proteins | sample 1576271 | NCBI WGS metagenome assembly OGXM01 (sample SAMEA3541579, study PRJEB24748) | human gut metagenome | biome: human gut; feature: human-associated habitat; material: faeces | place: China | collected 2012 | reverse complement strand
CATAAAAGCACCTCCGTATTCTGATTAGATTATATCACGTCGTCGGCCGTCAGGCCGATGCCCGAGTTGGTGCGGATCTCGCGGCTTTCGGCCACGGCGAACACGGTGCAGGGAATCTTGTTTTCGAAAAACGTTTCCAGATACTGGAACAGGCCCATCCCGTTCACGGGATTCACGGCCACGACAGCTGCTTTTTTTGCCATGATTGCAATTCGTTTAGTGATACAATGGTTATTTTCGGTAAGTTTGTTATCTTTGCGTACAAAGATAGGGCAAACAGCCCGTAAAAACAATAACGCACTTAAAAATGAGATGGTTACATGCGTGTAACCATTGCTGGATACCAAACGGATGGAGCCGGAGAAAAAATTGAAAAATTTCACGCCCACGGGTTCCTGCCCGGTCCGGGACGTGCTGTGCCGCTTGGGGGACAAGTGGTCGATGCTGGTGTTGCTGACGTTGAATGCCAACGGCGTGATGCGTTTCAGCGAGATCCACCGCACGCTGGGCGACATTTCGCACCGCATGCTGACCGTCACGCTGCGGATGCTCGAAACCGACGGAATGATCCGCCGCGAAGTCTACGCCGAGGTTCCGCCGCGGGTGGAATACCGTCTTACGGAGCGGGGCGGGAGTCTTCTGCCGCATATTTTCGGACTGGTGGAATGGGCCGAGGCGAACAAGGAGGCTATTCTGGACGGCCGCAGGAGGTCCTGAACGACATCCGCCGCGCGTCCGTGCCGTCGGGGTAGTAGCCGCGCAGCAGTTTTCCGGGGCGGAAGCCGTTGCGGGCGTAAAGCCTTATGGCAGAGTCGTTATCGGTGCGCACTTCGAGCGTCACTTCACGCAGCCCGAGCCGCCGGGCCAGCGCGATAGCGGCGTCCAGCAACGCCTGTCCGGCTCCGCAGCCGCGCGCCGCGGGGTCCACCGCCACGGAGTAGATGCGGAGGTTTTGCGCCGTGCGCCGCATCAGCAACGAAATGTAGCCGACGACCGCACCGTCGCGGGTGGCGGCGTAGGACGCTCCCTGCGCATGCGTCAGCAGGTAGCGCAGCTGTCGCCGCGTGAAGGCCTCCCCTTCCGGGAATGAACGCCGCTCGACGCACTCCACGGCGTCGAGGTCCCCGGCCGTCGCGGGACGTATTCCGACTGCGGGGTTCATTGCGCGTGGAGGCGGTTGAGGCAGTGGACGAAGTGGTTGAGGATGCGGTAGTAAAGTTCGTCGCCCAGCACGGCGTCCTCGACTTCGTGGTCGATCGACGGGTTGTCGTTGATCTCGATCACCACGGCCCTGCCGTTGATGAGTTTCAGGTCCACGCCGTACAATCCCTTGCCGATCAGCGCCGCGGCCTTTACGGCGGTGTCGAGCACTTTCTGCGGCGCCTTGTAGATGGGTACGGTCTCCCATGCGCCGCACAGGTTGCGGCCTGTGTCGTCGTGGGCGTGGTTGTAGATCTGCCAGTGGCCCTTGGCCATGTAGTATTTGCAGGCGAACAACGGTTCGCCGTCCAGGAGGCCGATCCGCCAGTCGAACTCCGTGGGGATGAACTCCTGGGCCAGCAGCACGGACGAGTGGCGGAACATCTCGTCGAGCGCCGCGCGCAGCTCTTCGTCGCTGGCCACCTTGTGCATGCCCACCGAGAACGATCCGTCGGGAATCTTGAGGATGAAGGGCGCGCCGAGGCGTTCGCTGATCTCGCCGAAGGAGTATTCGTTGCTGCGGAACAGCAGCTGCGAGGTCGGGGCCGGGATGCGGGCCTTTTCGAAAAGCTCGCAGAGGTAGACCTTGTTCGTGCAGCGGATGATCGACTCGGGATCGTCGATCACGGCGATGTCGTTCATCGCGGCACGCTGCGCGAGGCGGAAAGTGTAGTGGTTGAGCGCTGTGGTGGCGCGGATGAACAGCGCGTCGAACTCCATCAGCCGCGTGGCTTCCTCCTCGGTGATCAGCTCCGCGTGGATGTTCATTTTCCGGGCCACTTCGAGGAACTTGTTGAGGGCGTCCTTGTCGCTGGGCGGGAATTTTTCGTCCGGGTCGTAGAGGATGGCGAGGTTGTAGCGTGCGGGCTTGGCCGAGCGCGGCGAGCGCCATACCTTCTTGTTGAAGCAGTCGAGCGCATTGGCGAAATCGTCCTGCCCGCTCTCCGAGAGCTGGCGCAGCGAAAGGGCCTGCACCGACTCGATCTGGTTGCGGGCGTGGTTATTCATCGTCACGCGCAGGATCGGGCAGGGGTAGTGGTCGAAGATGAACCGCGCGATCTTCTCCAGACCCTTCTCGCGGCAGGTTCCGAAGTAGATGTTCAGCTGCCAGGTTTCGTCGGTGATGCGGTTGCGTTCGATCCACTGTTGGCAGAGCTGTTGCAGGTTGCGGTTCATGCGGATTCCGGCGCCCGATTCGAGCTTGTTGAGCGTCTCGACGCCCGGCAGCACCCGGTGTCCCCGGGCCTGGGCCAGCAGCGAGCAATAGTAGCCTTCGGAGTTGTAGCCGTATTCGTCGCTCAAGTTGATGACCAGCTTGGGCGTCCGCTCCCCGTAACGGTGTTCGAGGTAGTCGGTGACGGTCATCAGCGAATCGGTTTCGCAGTAGGGTTTCCAGTCGTTGAGGCTGTTCAGCAGGATGAAGACGCTATTCATGCATGTGTGTTTTCGATGCGCCAAATGTAAGCAAATAAAGCATCCGTTGTACATGCCGCGCGCCGTTTTGCGAAATAAAAAAACGGGCCTCCGCAGAGACCCGTTTTCTGGTTGTCCGTCGGGGCGTCAGGCCCGTTTTTTCGCCGCCTTGGCAGCCACCGCCTTGTCCAGCTCGATGATGAAGTCCGAGAGGACGTTCATGTAGTTGATGAAGGCGTCGTAGGCCGAATCGTAGGGGTTGAAGTAGGAGTGCACGTCGCCGTCCGACAGCCACTTGGTGGCCATGTAGTAGAAATGGTCGGAGGTCTGCATGAAACTCCAGACATAATCGAAATCGGGATTTTTCAGCGCCGCGACCTTCTCCTTCTGGGCATAGAGCTTCGAGAAAGCCTCGTTCTGCAATTCGTTGCCCAGCCAGGCCGTCACGTCGCGCTCCTCGTCGGCCCACGACATCACGTGCGGACAGTGGAGCACGGCGACGGGCTGGTGCTTCTTCGCGGCCTCGGTCACCGTGGCGAACTCCAGGCCGTTCTTCCTGGCGAGGATCGCCTTGGGCAGCGCGCGCATGAATTCGAAGATGCCCGTGTCGGCGTTCTGATGCTCGCCGAAGGTCTCGTAATCCATGAACAGGTTGATGACCTCGCCCGGCGTCTCGTCCGAGGCGAGCCACTGCACGTACTTGTCGGCTGTCAGGGGCCACTGGTCCCAACTCTTGTTCGAGAAGCGGAAAGCGATGTCGTCCGAGAGTTTGTAGTTGCGCAGCAGCAGGCGCAGTTGCTGGTCGATGGCGTTGGCGTAGACGTAGTTGGGCGATTTCCACCCCAGCACGTGCTTGGCTCCTTCGGCCAGCATCGTGCGGAAGCCCATGCCGGCGACCGTCGCGCCGATCTCGTCCGAATAGATCAGCTCCGTGTTGCGGAAAGCGGTGGGTTTCACCCCGAACTCCTTTTTGATAAGGTTCGTGTGCAGTTTGACCTGCTCCGTGAAATCCTCCTTCGAAGCCAGCGAGGCCAGCGAGTGGGAGTAGGTCTCGGCGAGGAACTCCACGCAGCCCGTCGCGGCAAGCTCCTTGAACGAGTCGAGCACTTCGGGGGCGAAGGCGCGGAACTGTTCGATGGCGATGCCCGTGATCGAGAACGAACAGCGGAACTTGCCCTTGTTCTCCCTGATGAGCTTGAGCAGCAGGGCGTTCATCGGCAGGTAGCACTGGCGGGTGACCTTCTGCATGATCGAACGGTTCATGAGGTCGTCCAGGTAGTTGTGGTCCTTGCCCATGTTGAAGAAGCGGTATTTCTTCAGACGCCAGGGCTGATGCACCTGAAAATAAAGACAGACGGTTTTCATGCGGGTTGCTATTTTAATTGTTTCTTATTCTCTTCGATCACGGCTTCGTACACCGATTTGATCTTCGCCGCGGCGTCGTTCCACTTGAGGTTGGTCACCTCTTCGAGACCCTTCGAGGCGAACATGCCCGACAGGGCGGGGTATTTGATCAGTCCGTAGATGGCGTCGGCCAGGGCGTCCACGTCCCAGTAGTCCACCTTCACGGCGTAGTCCAGCACTTCGGCCACGCCGCTCTGCTTGGAGATGATCACCGGGACGTTCGAGCGCATCGCCTCCAGCGGCGAGATGCCGAAAGGCTCCGAGACGGAGGGCATCACGTAGACGTCCGACAGCTGGAACATCTTGTGCACGTCCTCCCCGCGGAGGAACCCCGTGAAGTGGAAACGGTCGGCGATGCCGAGCCGCGCCACGCGGCGGATGACGTGGTTCATCATGTCGCCCGAGCCGGCCATCACGAACCGCACGTCGGGAACCCGCTTGAGGACCTTGGCGGCCGCCTCGACGAAGTAGTCGGGGCCTTTCTGGTAGGTGATGCGTCCCAGGAAGGTCACGACCTTGTCGGTGACGCCCCGCTCGGGAACCTTGCCGCTGTTCTGGGCGAAGCGCACGGCGTTGTGCACCGTGACGATCTTTTCGGCGGGAACGCCGTAGCGGTTGATGACGATGTTGCGGGTAAGGTTCGAAACGGCGATCACGCGGTCGGCGGCGTGCATGCCGGCCCGCTCGATGGCGTAGACCTGCGTGTTGACGTTCTCGCCCGAGCGGTCGTACTCCGTGGCGTGCATGTGCACCACCAGCGGCTTCCCGGAGACGCGTTTGGCGGCGATGCCCGCGTAGTAGGTGAGCCAGTCGTGGGCGTGGATCACGTCGAACTGTCCTTCGAGGTCCCTAGCCACCTGCGCGGCGACCACGGCGTAGCGCGCCACCTCCTCCATGAGGTTGGCGCCGTACTTGCCCGAGAAGGTGTAGCGCTGTTTCCAGGCATCGGTCGTTGACCAGGTCTTCCGCCCCGACTTGACGTACTGCTCGTGGTAGGACTCGTACTCCTCGGGGGAGATATAGGGGACCATGTTCGAGTCGATGTGGATGAACGACATCTTCTCCAGAATGTCGTCCGCGCCGCTGCCCGTCGAACCGTACAAGGCCTCCACGTCGCTGGCGTTCACGACGTGCGTGAAACGCTGGTCCTCGTCGCCGTAGGCGTGCGGGACGATGAAAGTGACGTCTACGCCGTTGCGCGCCAGTCCGCGGGTCATTCCGTAGCAGGCCGTTCCCAGCCCGCCTGCAATGTGGGGCGGAAACTCCCATCCGAACATTAAAACTCTCATACCTTATCTTTTTGTTGTTTCATTTTGCCGCCTGTGCGCTTCCTCTCCGCATCCCTTCACGGCGCCCGGCCGTGTCCGTAAGTCAGATTCCGCTTCGAACCCCTCCCCTCGGAAGGAGCCTCGCCATCCGGCACAACTCTCTTTCACATTGTGCGCCCGGGCCGTATTCGTTATTTCGTTTTTTCCGTCGTTTTCTTCTTCGTTGTCTTTTTGGCGGCCGTCCTCTTCGCGGCGGCCTTTGCCGCGGGTTTCACGGCCTTCGCGGCCTTCGCGGCAACCTTCTCCTTACCAACGTTTTTTGCGGCCTTCGCAGTCTTCGGATTCGCTTTTTTTGTGGGTTTTTCCGACTTTCCGGGCGTCTCTTTCGGTTTGCGTGCGAGGATCATGCCGTAGATGTCCAGCACGGCCGCGACGCTCCACGCCTGCGAAATGGCTCCGCGCGGCGCGAACGGAGGATCGGCGTCGAACAGTTCGCCGATCGAACCGATGCCGTAGGTCTGGATGTCCTCCTCGAATCCGGCGAGAATCTCCTCGGCCTGCGGCAGAAAGGCGTCGCCGTCGATGTCGAAGCAGGCGCTGACGTAGAACGACAGCAGCCACGGCCATACCGACCCGTTCTTGCCCGCGAAGTCGCGTTCGGCGGGCGGACCCTCCTGCGAACCCTTGTAAAGCGGGTTGCGGGGCGAGAGCGAGCGCAGGCCCTTCGGCGTGAGGAGGTGCTGCCGCACTGTGCGGATCACCTCCAGCTGGGTCTGCTCGTCGAGCATCTTGTAGGGCAGCCCGCAGGCGACGATCATGTTCGGGCGGATGTCCGTGTTGGCGCCGTCGCAGCCCACGCAGTCGGCCAGGTAGCCTTTGGGCAGGCGGAAGAGTTCGTTGAACGACGCCGCGGTGCGTTCGGGCAGTTTCTCCCACGCCTTCACGAACTTCGTGTCGCCCGCCTCGCCGGCCAGCCGGAGAGCGTAGCGGACAGCGTTGTACCACAGGGCGTTGACCTCCACCTGATAGCCGTTGCGCGGGGTGACGGAACGGCCGTCGATCACGGAGTTCATCCACGTGAGGGGAACCTCGTCGGACGAGGCCCACACCAGCCCGTTGTCGTTGAGCGCGACACGGCCCGCGACGCCCCGTTTGTACGACTCGAGCACCTGCTTCATGGCCTCGCCGTAGTGTTTCCAGATCTTTTTCGCGCCGATCTGCGCTTCGAGCCGCTGAAGGGTCCAGAAGAACCACAGCGGGGCGTCCGCGGCCGCTGCCGCCGAAGCGTTCCCGGCGAACATGCCGTCCTGCATGCCGCGCACCTGCGTGTCGAGGGCGTCGATGCAGTCCTCCTTGTGGTTCTGCCACAGGGTGATGCCCGGCAGCGAGACGAAGGTCTGGCGGCCCGAAACCCCGTGCCACGGATAGCCCGAGACCACCTCCGTCCGGTTGCCCGGGCGGCGGATCACGAACTGCCGCGCCGAGTGTTCGAGGCAGCTGATGAAGTCGATCTTGTGCGTGCGGCGCGCGATGGAGCCGCCGAAGACCTCCTCGATGGTTTTCGTCGAGCCCATTTCGTCGAGCGACGCCGAGAAGATGATGCTCTCGCCCTTCTTCAGCTCGGTTTCGAAATAGCCCGTGGTCATCAGGTCCTCGTAGCCGTCGTAGCCGCGGGCGATGTCCTGCCGGTATTCGAAATTGTAGTACCAGTCGGGCGCGGGCACGAACTCCGCGCCGGGTTTGCTGGTCTGGAGATACAGCCACGGAAACGAACCGTAGAGGCGGCATTTCACGCCGTTGACGGCCGGATAGGAGTGCCCGTCGGCCTCCATGTTGGCATGCGTCAGCGCATGCTTGTCGCGGAAGGCGAGGAACGGGCGCAGCCGGAGGCGCGTTTCCGAATGGGCGTCGACGAGCGTGTAGCGGATCATCAGTTGCGTGCGCTTGTGAATCCAGAGCATCTCCTTCTTGAGGATCACGCCGCCTACGCGATAGGTGATCGTTGGGGTCGGAGTGTACTCGAAATCGGTGATGTACTTGTGGCCGCGCGGCTCGTAGGTCCCCTGGAAACGGTGCAGCGCCAGGTTGAACGTCTGGTCGTGCTGGATGATCGTTTCGTCGAGCGCCGACAACAGGACGTAGGTCCGGTCGCTGTCGTCGATCGGGGCCACCATCAGGCCGTGGTAACGGCGGGTGTTGCAGCAGACGATGGTCGTGCTCATATAGCCGCCGATACGGTCCGTTGCGAGCATTTCGCGCTGGAGCGAGTACTCCAGATTGCCCAATTCGCTTTTGTCGAAAGTAAGTGCTGACATATCGCTAAAAAATACGGTTCGTCCTTTAAAGATATTGAAATTTTCGAACAGTTACAACTTGTTATTGTTAATTATTCAAATTTAATACCTTCTATTGGCATTAGGCCCACTTCACCAGCGCGAAGTCCATGCGGTGGGGCAGGAGCGGGTTCGAGGGGTAGATGCGCAGTGCCACGTCGAACGTGCCGGCTTCGTCGGGCGTGTAGTCGAGCGAGTAGGTGACCCGGCTTCCGTCGGCCTTCGTGCGTTCCAGCTGGATCGTGCGGGTGACGTTGACGGACTGTCCGCCGACGATCTGCCGCGCGACGACCATCTCCACGCCGATGTCCTCGGGCCGGAGGTTGGCGATGTCGAGCGTCACGGCGAACTGGTACTTCTCGCCGACGCAGACGGCCTCCTTGTCGATCTTCACGCGCTGCACGTCGACGATGCGCACCTGGTCCCATGCGGCGGAGACCTTGCGCTTCCAGGCCGCGATCTCGCGGGCCATGCGGTAGGCCTCGGCGCTCATCTCGCGTTTGCGCGCGGCGAGCTTGTCGTAGAACCGGTTCTCGTAGTCGGTCAGCATGCGGTTGGTCGTGAAGTTCGAGGCGATGTCCGCCACGCACCTCTTCACCGACGAAACCCACTCGTGCGGGATGCCGTCCGTGTCGCGGGCGTAGTATTTCGGGGCGATCTGCTCCTCGATGGTGTTGTAGATCATCTCGGCGTCGAGTTCGTCCTGGTAGTGCTGGTCGGCGAAGGTGCGCTCCATCGGAAGCATCCATCCGGCGCCCTCCTTGTAGCCCTCGACCCACCAGCCGTCGAGCACGGAGAATTGCAGCACGCCGTTCATCACGCACTTCTCGCCCGAGGTGCCCGAGGCTTCGAGCGGCCGCGTGGGCGTGTTCAGCCATACGTCGACACCCTGCACCATGCGGCGGGCGAGTTCCATGTCGTAGTTTTGCAGGAAGAGGATCTTGCCCACGAACTGCGGCATGGCGGCCACCTCGACGATGCGCCGGATCAGGTCCTGTCCCGGCTTGTCGTTGGGGTGCGCCTTGCCCGCGAAGATGAACTGCACGGGACGCTCCTTGTTGTTGACGATCGCCGCCAGACGGTCGAGGTTCGTGAACAGCAGGTAGGCGCGCTTGTAGGTGGCGAAGCGGCGTGCGAAACCGATGGTCAGCACGTCGGGCTTGATGCCCTCGATGACCTGAAGCATCTGGCGCGGCGAGTCGAGGCGCACCTGCCGGGGGTCGCTGTAACGCCGGCGGATATGCTTGATGAGCTTGTTCTTGAGCTTCATGCGCTCCTCCCACAGCTCCGCGTCGGGGATGTCGTGGACCTTCTGCCAGGCCGGGATGTCGTAGACGTGGCCTTCGAATCCGTCGCCGAAGTAACGGGCGTAGAGGCGGCGCAGCGACGAGGCGATCCACGTCGGGAAGTGCACGCCGTTGGTGACGTAGCCGATGTGCAGCTCGTTCTTGAAGTAGCCCGGCCACATGTTGCCCAGGATCTCCTTCGAGACCTCGCCGTGGAGCCACGAAACGCCGTTGACCTCCTGCGAGAGGTTGCAGGCCAGCACCGACATCGAGAACTTCTCGTTGGGGTCGTTGGGATTGGTCTTGCCCAGGTTGATATACTGCTCCCAGGTGATGCCCAGCACGTCGGGATAGTGCGACATGTACTGGCGGATCATCGACTCGGGGAATGCGTCGTGGCCTGCGGGCACGGGGGTGTGCGTCGTGAAGAGCGACGACGAGCGCACCACCTCCAGCGCCTCGGAGAACGAGAGCTTGCGGTGGTTCACCAGATCGCGGATGCGCTCGACGCCGATGAATGCGGCGTGGCCCTCGTTGCAGTGGAACACGTCGTGCTTGATGCCCAGTTGACGCAGCGCGCGGATGCCGCCGATGCCCAGCAGGATCTCCTGCTTGAGGCGGTTCTCCCAATCGCCTCCGTAGAGGTAGTGGGTGATCTGGCGGTCCTCTTCGAGGTTGTCCTCGATGTCGGCGTCGAGCAGGTAGAGGTCCGTGCGGCCCACCTGGCACTTCCAGACGCGCGCCGAGAGCGTGCGGCCCGGGAAGGCGATGGTGACCGTCACCCAGCCTCCGGCCTCGTCGCGCACGGGCGAGATCGGCAGTTTGTAGAAATTCTGCGCCTCATAGGTGGCCTCCTGCGCACCCTGCGCCGAAAGGCGTTGGGTGAAGTAGCCGTAGCGGTAGAGAAGGCCCACGGCGGCCATCGGAACGTTCTTGTCCGAAGCCTCCTTCAGGTAGTCGCCGGCCAGGATGCCCAGGCCGCCCGAGTAGATCTTCAGCGACGAGTGCAGGCCGTATTCCATCGAGAAGTACGAAACCGTCGTCGCCTTCGGATCGGGCTTCTCGTTCATGTAGTCGCGGAACTGCGTGTGCACGGCGTCGAGCTGCGCCAGGAAGTTCGTGTCTTTCTCCAGTTCCTTCATCCGCTCGACGCTCATCTTGTCGAGGAAGGCGATCGGGTTGCGGTCCGATTCGGCCCACAGCGCGGGGTCGATGCCTTCGAACAGGTCGCGGGCGCCGGGGTTCCAGCACCACCAGAGGTTGCGCGAAAGCTCTTCGAGGGCGTGCAGCCGCTTGGGCAGCGTCTTGTCGACCATCATGCGGTTCCAGACGGGTTTCTCGACGAAAAGCTGCTGGCGCACGAAGTTGATCTGCTCGGTTTTCGTGCCGCCGTCGAGCACGGCGCGGTTGGTGCGGACGATCGAACTCTCGACCGCCTCGGAGTAGGCCTGTTCGTAGGCCGCGAAGAGGTGCTCCCAGAGCGCCGTCAGCGAGATTTCATAGGCCGAGGTGTGCTGTTCGTTGACGTGTTTTTCGTCCAGCAGGCTGAAACGCAGCAGCGTATCGGCGATCTTCGCCTCGACCTCCTTGTCGTTGTAGTCGTCGCGGCGGATGACCTCCACGCCGGCGTGCTCGCGCTGCTTGTCGACCCAGATGCCGAACCCGGCCAGCGTCGTGGTGACCGTCGGGATGGAGAAGGCCACCGACTCCAGCGGGGTGTAGCCCCACGGCTCGTAGTAGGAGGGGAAAACCGTGATGTCCATGCCCACGAGCAGTTCGTAGTAATCCTTGTGGAAGATGCCGTCGGCCTTGTTGAGGTACGTGGGGACGAAGATCACCTTCACCTTCGATCCGGGATCGGTGAGGTTGCTGTTCTTCAGTGCGTTCACGATGGGGTCCCACGTCGCGTTTTCAAGGTAGTGGGTCGAATGTCTGTACTGGCCTGCGTCGATGGGCTTCGACGGGTCGGCCAGATGAGCCTGCAAATCGAGGCGCGGGCCGCGGTTGCCGGCCGGCACGGTGATGTAGGCCAGCACCTCGCGCCGGAGACGGTCCGAGGCGGCGAGCTGCTTGAGCGACTCGATGAAGACGTCGATGCCCTTGTTGCGGAATTCGTAGCGGCCGCTGGTGCCGACGATCAGCGGCTCCTCGGCGTCGTCGATGTTGACAGGACCGCAGCCTGTAGGACATCCGGTATAGAGC
>OGXM01001808.1_pt1 | contig 11109 bp, 10 predicted proteins | sample 1576271 | NCBI WGS metagenome assembly OGXM01 (sample SAMEA3541579, study PRJEB24748) | human gut metagenome | biome: human gut; feature: human-associated habitat; material: faeces | place: China | collected 2012 | reverse complement strand
TTCTATGCAGACGCGCTCTCGCTCGGTTCAGCACGTAGCGGTACTAAATTCGCGCACGCGCTCATTAAGTACCGACTGTCGCAAATGTCCCTGCACAGAATCCATCATCCCCCACAGAAAGCTATGCATAATCCGCGAAAAGCCCCGCTGTCCTCGCCACGCCCGAAGCCAACTAGGGCTTTGTGGCTGGTTTTCCAGCTTTTCACCCAATTTACTTGCTTCTCTTAATAGCAAAAACGCCCGGTTTGCAACCGGGCGTTTCCAAACATATATTAGTAATTATAGCAATTCAACTCTTTCACTTCTTGTTTACCCGTGTCCGTATAGTTCAGCTCCAGAGCTACCTGTGCATCATCACAGCTTACACCATTCATGATCTGGAGTATTAACAAAGCGGCTATATCCTGTGACAACAGTACCCTCTCTTGTAAATCCTTCTCCTGCCCCGACACAACCAGTCTTGTAAAATCCTTGCTATACGCCACAGACAGATCCGCGGTTCCCATAAGATTGACAGAGGGATTCATGTTTAAAACATCAACCATACTTTTCTTTGCATTTTCCAACTGTGCATCCGCATATTAAACTTCAATCCTGCTCTCCGAATTGATTCTTGCACTTTCGCACTCGCCATTTTCTTCCCACATGCACCTACCATAAGAGCAGTTCAACCATAAGAATCAGAAACACCATCTTTCTCTTTTTCATTGTATTATAGAATTTCTTCAATTTGCACCCCTCTTATAATCGCTCATTTAAACTTATTTCAATCCCATTCTATTGTTCTGATTCCATTCTAATTTAACACCAGCGATTCCATATCACTTACAAACCCATCCATGTCTCCGGTACTATTTTCTGACCTGTAAGAAATTCCATAGCACGTATCATCTGACATTTTCATAATAATCGAACAGCCTGCTTGTATTCCCGTGATATCTGAGTCCTCATCTACGTTCTCTGCTTCCCAACTACAGATATTTCGATTATTCATGCTATTGATGATTGCGTCCTTCGTCGCGTCGTCCGCAGCTCCCACAATATCGTCGGCAGATAGGTTTTCGATGTTTCCATTTGTAGTGAATACTTTACCAAGCTTCAAATCAATCACGGTTGTCTGGCATGTTTCTCCTTCTACATGTTCCACAATGACCGTCTCTACCTGATCCTGATATTCTGGCAGGAATTTGTTCGTCGTAATCTTCAGTGCAGCATAATCGGGAATTTCTGTTCTATCTTGTAACTCCTTATAATCATTAAGCAGAAATCTCGGATCTCCCTCGCCGATATTCTCGTAGGTCAATCCGTAATAGCTGACAAATGCGTCGAAATCAACGCCATCAAATTCCGATTCGTCGATGTTGAATTCCTCACATACATATTCCAGTGTTAGCTTCTCATCCTTCGCCTGCGCTTGTCCATGTTCTGTCGTAACATTATCCTGATCTTTCTGACTGCCTTCTGTTGTGATATTTCCCTGTTCCTTTTGATTATCCTGCTTGTCTGACACGCACCCTGCGAGGGAAAGCATCAGGGCTGCCACTATCACATAATAATATTTTCTTCTCATATCTTGCTCCTATCTGAAATCCCGCTTTATTCTAAATTCTAAGCATCCCCATACGTTCTACCATTCCTTGCACCCTTAGAATGACTGTTTCTAGTTTAATTTAAAATATCTTCGTAATATCCTGATGCCGATTCATCACCCGGTAAATCTCTACATACTCATCTCTAATCTTATACAACACTACATAATTCCCGCAAATCACATACTTATAATCCGTCCGGAAGCTGACTCTCTTGGCAAGATCCGCCCCCATATATGGAAATTGCTGTATATTCTCAAATCGGGCATATATCTCCTGAATGGTTTTTACTGCCATTTCTTCATTGTCTTCGGCAATATACTCTTTAATATTCTTTAAGTCCTCTGCCACAATAGGGTTAATCCGTAATTTCATCATAAGCTATACCCCTACAGATTTCTTAAGTTCATCCAAGCTCATCCAGGCACTTTCATCCTTAACTCTTTCTTCTGCCTCCTGCAACTTCATAAGCAGTTTCTTTTCCGCCTTTTCACGTTCATAATCTTCCATATCCATAACCACAAACCTGCCTCTGCCATTTTTGGTCAAAAACACAGGTTCTCCAACTTGGCAATTTTTTAACACTTCATTATAATTTCTTAAATCTGACACAGGTAATATATTCGGCATAAAATCAACTTCCTTTCTTAAATATAGTTTCTTTATTTATATATTATACAAAACCGAGCTGTAAAATTCAACGTAGAATTTTACAGCTCAAATAGTGCAAATTTTCTTATATTCATGAATATTCTGACAATCACATGTCTTATACATACAAAAAGAAAAGTCCTATAAACACTTGGTTTACAGGACTTAACCTTATCCTTTATTATCTTGAAAACTCGTAATTAGCAAACACCCTGTGCAAGCATAGCGTTTACAACCTTCTCGAAACCAGCGATGTTAGCACCGGCTACATAGTCATCGTTTCCGCCAACTGTTGCATTGTATCTCTTAGCAGCATCAGAAATGTTAGCGTAGATTGTCTCCATGATTCCCTTAAGCTTTCCATCAACTTCCTCAAATGTCCAAGAAAGTCTCTCAGAGTTCTGGCTCATCTCAAGTGCAGAAGTAGCAACACCACCTGCATTTGCAGCTTTACCACCTACGAAGAGAACACCATTCTCCTGAAGGTACTTTGTAGCTTCCAATGTTGTAGGCATGTTAGCACCCTCTGTTACAGAGATAACGCCGTTTGCTACAAGCATCTTAGCATCGTCAAGGTTCAACTCGTTCTGGGTTGCACATGGAAGAGCAAGGTCACACTTAACAGACCATACACCATGATCATCTGCGTTCTTCTTCTCATGATACTGAGCAGATGGACGAGCTGCAGCGTACTCTGTAAGACGTGCTCTCTTAACTTCCTTAACCTCCTTCAGAAGGTCAACGTCGATTCCTTCTGGATCGTAGATCCAACCTGTAGAATCAGAACATGTTACACACTTAGCACCAAGCTGATGTGCCTTCTGGATTGCGTAGATTGCTACGTTACCAGCACCAGATACTGCACAAGTCTTGCCAGCGATATCGATATCGTGATCCTTCAGAAGTGCATTTGTAAGGTATAACAAACCATATCCTGTAGCTTCTGTACGAGCAAGTGAACCACCATATGTAAGTCCCTTACCTGTAAGAACGCCTTCGAACATTCCACGGATTCTCTTGTACTGACCGAACATGAAGCCGATCTCTCTTGCGCCTGTTCCGATGTCACCAGCAGGTACATCAACATCAGCGCCGATATATTTGCAAAGCTCTGTCATAAAGCTCTGGCAGAATGCCATGATCTCACGGTCTGACTTGCCCTTTGGATCAAAGTCAGAACCACCCTTACCACCACCGATTGGAAGTGTTGTAAGTGAGTTCTTGAATACCTGCTCAAAACCTAAGAACTTGATGATACCAAGGTTTACGGATGGGTGAAGTCTTAAACCACCCTTGTAAGGTCCGATTGCATTGTTGAACTGTACACGGAAACCTCTATTTACCTGAACCTGACCGTTGTCATCTACCCATGGAACACGGAACATGAGCTGTCTGTCTGGCTCTGTAATTCTCTCAAGAATTGCATTCTTCTTGTATAATTCCTCGTTCGCATCGATACATGGTCTAAGAGACTCAAGTACTTCTGTTACTGCCTGTAAAAATTCTGGCTGATCTGCATTTTTCTTTCGTACTACCTCGAGTACCTCGTCAACATATGACATAGTAAATTTCCCCCTAGGAATTAAATATTTCGGTTTTTTTCAACCGATAGGCACATTATAATACTAAAACAAAGGATTGTAAAGAAAAAACTTTAGATTCTTTCGTGAAATTTTTTTTCACTTAAAAATCCTTTGTCTATTCGCCTATTTATCTATTTTCTCAGATTCCGGATTTTCTGATGCCTTGGCATGAGACTCAAAATCTCTGCCATCCACCTTCCAGTACCGGCATCTGTGCTTCACGCATGTTGAGAATACAATCTGTGTCTTTGTCTTACCAAACTTCTGCAACTCGCCTACGAAATGATCCAGCTCGGTTGTTGTTGGGAAACGGACCTCGATCAGCATAGAGAAATCGCCTGTCACGCAGTTACATTCTACGACATTCAATACGCCGTCAATGTACTCGTTGAACTCTTCACGCTGCTCCGGCTGTACCTCCAGATTGATAAATGCTTTGATATAATGTCCCATGGCTTCTGGGTTCAGTCTCGTTGTAAATCCTTCCAGCACGCCCTCCTGCAACATACGGTCAATACGTGCGCCAACGGCTGTCGGAGACAGAAATACCTGCTCTGCAATTTCCTTCAAAGATGCTCTTGCATTTCCCTGCAGGATATCTAAGATCTTACCGTCAATCTTATCCAGTCGATAATATACCAACTCTCTTTTTTCCATTTTTGTAATCCTCCTAATTCAGGCACGCAGAATTTTCTCTGACCGCCATATGCTGTACATTATACCACTTATTTCGCAACTTGAGAATCCTTTGTGAAATATTATTTTTGATTTTAATTGTCAAGTGTTACACTTTTTTCGTGTAGGCGAGACAAATCCATCCAGCACCACTTTTCAGTTTTCCCCATTTCTGCCCGGATACTGTCTTTTCAGCCACGATCGTGTACACGCCCTTGTCACGGATTACCCCGGTTACTGTATGTGCGACTCCCGCATCCTTGCGGATATTCAAGCCGTTCGCCGTTACCTTCACCTTATAGCCGCTTGTGTTTCCAGTAGCCGGTGCAGGTGTCTTCGTTCCAGATGCACCATTTGGTTTGCTTGTTGTGTCTGTCTTCCCAGCCGTATCCGCAATTCCGAGTGTTGCAAGGATTCCACGGGCATACGCCTCACCAAATGCGCGGCATTCTGCATCGGTATCTGCCTGCGCCGCATCCGCTTTGTTATCTACAAATACACCCTCGCAGATGACCGCCGGACATATCGTACTCCGGATAAATCCGAAATAGTCGCGTCCATAAGAATTCTTCTTTGTCTTCAAGCCCCGACTGTTCTGCCCGATCTTCACAACTTCTTTCTCAATGTTCTGTGCAAGTTCCTTTCCTTTGCCGCCGACTACACTGGGTAACTTCCAGCTCGATGAAGTTGGGGATTTCAACCCACCAGCGTTATTGTGGATATCCAGCGCGAGATCCGGTGCAAATGCATTACAGCGGTCGATCTTTGATACCAGCTTATCGGTCACATCCCCCGTTCGTGAAATGCGCGTGTCAATGCCCCTTGCCTGCAGGTAATCGTAGCAGGCTCTCGCCATCTTCAAATTCACGTCCTTTTCAACGAGATAGCCACCAGCGCCGGGGTCGGTACCGCCATGTCCTACGCCAATAAATACGCGTGCCATATTGTTCCCTCCAAATATTTTTTTGAAACCTCGAATTTTATCGCAACTTCCGTTGGATATATGTATTTTCATCGCAGACATGCTCCAATGGTCTGCTTATGAATAATACATATACCCAACTCACATTGCGAAATATCTGGTCGAAGTTTCTAATATACTATATGCAAGTACGGGAACATTGACACGCAAAAAGACTGCAACGCAGATACGTTGCAGTCTTTGAATTACTCTTCTTGATTTTGTCGCAGATCGCGTGGTTCTTACAGTTCCTCGCCGTTTGTCTCGATCACATGCTTATACCAGTCGAAGGAGTCCTTCTTGTAGCGGTTGAGTGTTCCGCTGTTTTCGTCCTCCTCGCGGTCAACATAGACAAATCCGTACCGCTTCTGGTAACCATTCAGCCAGCTCAGCAGGTCGGTATAAGACCATGTACAGTAAGCAAGTACGCGGCAGCCATCATCGCAAGCTTTTTTAAGCTCTTCGATATGACGCTTCAGGTAATCGATACGATATGGATCATGAATCTTTCCATCCTCGAACTTATCGAACGCACCCAGTCCGTTTTCTGAAATCACGATTGGGAGATCATAACGGGAAGTAATCTCACGGCAGCACATACGGATGCCCATCGGATCGATCGTCCAATCCCAATCTGTAGTAGGAAGGAACTGATTGGAAGGATTCTTGAAGAGTCCAGGCACGCCCTGTACCTTTGCAGTTCCCTTCTTTCCGGTCGTATTCATCTCGTGCGATGCGCCAACACCATCGATTGGGTTGTATTCTACAACCGTAGTCTGATAATAATTTACACCCATAAAATCAACCTTGGCTGCAGCTTCCTTCAGGATTTCTGCATCTCCCGCTTCCATCTGTGGAGCAACATCTCTACTTTCCAGATATGCCATTGCAGCGCGCGGATATCTACCATATGCGTATACATCCATCCAGTAATAGTTCTTCAGATCATCATAATCTGCTTTTGCCATCGCATTTTCCGGATGACAGTCAATCGCGTAAGATTGTCCATATGCAAGTGAAGATCCAACCAATGCTTCCGGATGTAATTTCTTCAAAGCAAGTACACTCTTAGCATGTGCCATAAATGCATGATGATTTACCTGATAGAACAGCTTCTCCTCATCGATCTTTCCTGGTGGGTGCATACCTCCCATCCAGCCCAGACCGGTAAATACATTCTGCTCATTCATGATGATCCAATGCTTTACACGATCGCCAAAATGCTCAAACAAGATTGTTGCATAGCGAACAAAGTCATCTACAATCTGGCGGCTTTCCCAACCATGATACTGGTCTTCCAGTGCCTGTGGCATATCCCAATGATAGACTGTAACCATAGGAACAATGTTATTTGCCAAAAGCTCATTGATCAAATCATCGTAGAACTTCAAGCCTTTCTCATTCACCTCACCATTTCCATCCGGGATAATACGTGACCACGCGATGGAAAAACGATAGGTTTTAAGCCCCATCTCTGCCATCAGCCTGACATCCTCTTTATACATATGATAATGATCAACCGCCTTGTCACCGGTTGTACCCTGGAAAGTCTTACCCGGAATACGTACAAACTTGTCCCAGTTTGACATTCCCTTTCCATCTTCATTCCAGGCACCCTCTACCTGATATGCAGCAGATGCACTGCCCCATAAGAAATCAGCAGGGAAGCCTTTTGATTTTTCAAAATACATTGCGTTCCTCCTTGTCGATTTATAATTTGAATATATTCATACCGTCATCCAGTTCCTGCGCTGCCTGACGCATCGCTGTTGATTTGCCGGAAATATCTTCCATGATTGCACCAACCTCTGTTGCGGATGCAGATGTCTGCTCGGTTCCGGCTGCATTTGCCTCTGCAATGGATGTCAGGTTCTGCACGATTCCTACAACCTTTTCTCTTGCATCATTCAGTCGGGTTGTATGCTCCGAAATGCGGTTGATTCCTTCGATTGACTGTTCAACCCCTGACTGTACCTGTTCAAATGCGCTCTCCGTCTGTTCCACATGGTCACTCTGTGTATGCATGATTTCCTTCACGCCATACATCGTCTCCACTGCCTTTTCTGCATCACGCAGCAGTTCCTGTACGATTTCTTCGATATGCGTCGCTGACTCATTTGTCTGCTCCGCAAGCTTCTGGATTTCACTTGCAACAACACCAAAGCCCTTGCCCTGCTCACCGGCTCTCGCCGCCTCAATACTGGCATTTAATGCAAGCAGATTCGTCTCCTCCGCAATGGATGTGATCAGATGTGTTGCCTCACTAATCTTCATGGCTGCTTCATTCGTTGTATTCGTCTGTTCCGCAATTATGTCAATATGCTCCTCAGCACGTGCATTGACCTTCTCTAATGCCTGCAAAATGTCGGAAGCCTGCGAAGTACATTCCTGCATCTCCTGTGCAAATGCAAGCAGCTTCTCCACCTCGTCGCTCGTCTCCTGCACCATGTTGCCCATCTCCACAACATGCTCTTCTGCGCGCTGTGTCTCACCTGCCTGTGTCGTTGCACCTTCCGCAATATCATTGACCGCCTGTTCCACCTGTTCCATCGTCGTCGATGTCTCCGTGGCATCTGAGTCCAGTACATTAGCAGCGTCCATGACCTGCGCGCTCTTCTCCTTGATATTCTCTACCACACCCTTCAAAGACTGTGTCAGATAGTCAAGGCTTCGTCCCATGCGTCCGATCTCATCCCTACGGTTTGCCAGTCTGGTCTGAATCTCATTCTTCGTCAGATCCATATCTCCGACCTTCACCGTCAGTTCAGAAACCTCATTCATAGGCTTGACAATAATATGCGCAAATACAGATCCGATCGTTGCAACAATCAACAGCTCAAGTAATACGATAATTCCGATTTTTCCTTCTACCTTCCGGATACTGCTGAATACATCGTCATAATCAGCAGTTACTACCATGATAAAATCCTGTGTATCATTCACATAGATACCGGCGTACTTGTCTGCACCCTTAAATTCATATTTAACAACTTCATTTTCAACCTTCTCACCTTTAGCAATCTTGGCAACGGCATCACTGACCGCCTTGTTCTCCACCGGCTTGCCGATCTTCTCTGCCGTTGGATGATACAGCATCGTACCATCGCCGCTGACTACATATATGTAGCTGCTTTCGACACCTTCCACCTGAACGCCTGCAAGTATCGAAGCCAGATGCTCACCGGACAGCGCATCATCACCATCCGTGTCCAGCTCATTATCCAGCATAACGCCATAAGCTCTGGAAAGATCACGCATATATCCACGTGTGACTGAACCGATTTCCTCTTTCGTAGAAGAAATAAACAGTGCGCAAGCAAATCCTCCCGTTACGAAAGCAAAAAATGCCATCGCCAATAACATCTTCAGACGCACAGAATGTAAAAAATTAACCTTTTTGTGTTCCATATACCGAAACCTCCTGTAACAAAAATACTATTTATATTTTACCACTTTTTGCGTCAGGATTCAATCATAAGAACACGAAAGACCGCTCATTCGATCCGCGGTCTTTCTGTCTTTTTATATTCATTTATTCTTTCATTGGAAGTCGCTCGTTTCCAATCACAACCAGCTCCACCTGTGAGATATCAATCGGCATAGTAAACTCTATTACAAAGTCGATCTGTTGCCGTTCCTGATCGTAATCCTGCGATCCTCCTGCCTCAAAATCAAATCCTCCAATATACGTTCCATCTTTCATCTTGATTTTGATGTACTCATGCAGAGAGAAATCTCCAACACTTGTAAATTTCAGCATCCGTTCACTTAACGTTGCTTCCACAATCTTCGCAGAATTGCTGCAATCCAGCGTGCCCGGTTCAAATTTGCTTTCCTGCAATGCGAATTCCAGTGTCCAGTCTGCTTCCTCAATCAAAACAGTATCGGAATACAGTGCCTCCAGATCCGCCTCATCCCGGTCTGCGTATTTTGGATCGTTTTTATCAATGTGCGTCGTCTCACCATTTAAACCATCAAATTTCATTGTAAGCACATCCCCCTCCTCGAGCTCCATGCCATCCGGAATCAGGTAAATGCTGTCATACATCCGCTGATTTTCTTTCAGATCACTTTCTTCTCCGAGAATCAGAGACGATGTCTCTTCCAGTTTCTGATCTCCGTAATAGAGGTCGCCCCCTCGCATCCGGAAATCCACATCATACATTTCTGCGTCATAATCCGGGTAGGTCACAGTCCAGATCACATCCACCATATCGCCGGTTGTGATCGCCTTCTCAATCTCAAATGTCAATTTCGTCTCTGCATTTGTAATAACCTTCAATCCATTCGGATAATCCTCTTCAATATATTCCCGTTCCACGTACTGTTCTGGCACTTCTTCCGTCTGCTCATTATGGAAGAATTTATCTAGCAAGCCTTCTGAGTTTGCGTAAGCAATTCCCCCGGATAATACCACTCCTCCAATCAGAGCCGCCGCAATTGTCCGCCATACATGTTTTTTTCGATTGTCATGAAGCTTCGTCCGTACCCTCCGGATACATGCAGCTGTTTCCATCTCTGGAAATTCCATATATTCTTCCTCTGAATGAACCTGATTTAAAACCTCGTATATCTCCATCATACATGTTCCTCCAATCTTCCATGATTTTTTCGCACTTTCTTCTTTGCTCTGGAAACTTTGCTGTAAATCGTAGAGCTGGACACACCATATTCCTTCGCCAATACATCCACATCATCTTCCTCTGCATAATAGCGTAACAATATCTGACGCTCTTCTTCCTTCAGTCCTTCCAGAAGCTTTTCTGTCTCCGTGGATATTTCCTGTTCCAGCGTATCAATTCGGTCGTTTCTCGCTAACTTGCTCTCGTAATTCGATACATCCTCTTCCATACATGTCCGGCTGTATCTGCGCAGATAATCAATCGAACGGAACCGCGCAATGGAAATAATCCAGTTTCTGAAACTTCCCTTTGCCGCATCAAACCGCTCAATATGCTCCCACACATCCAGAAAGACATCGTCCATGCACTCTTCCATTTCCTCTGGAAGTCCCGCAAGGTTATGATTCACCGCAGCTTTCACATAGCCGCCATATTCACGGATGACATACTCCAGAGCCTTTTCATTTTGTCTTTTTAATTTCTCTACAAAATTCTTTTGCGTAATAATTTATTTCACCCCCCGTATCAGTCTGAAGATATCTTCACTTTATTATCCGATCGTTTCTCCTGTTTTCTTGCAAAGAATAAGTAATTTCTGCACACCTTTTGCACACCTAGACGATTTTCGAGCAACAAAAAACGGTGGAACCCTTGATTCTACAAGGTTTCCACCGTTTAAGTTATATGCCGGCAACCGGAATCGAACCGGTACGGGAGATTAGTCCCGCAGGATTTTAAGTCCTGTGCGTCTGCCAGTTCCGCCATGCCGGCAAATTTGAACAACGCTTATGCAGTTGTAAGCGACCCGGATGGGGTTCGAACCCACGACCTCCGCCGTGACAGGGCGGCGCTCTAACCAGCTGAGCCACCAGGCCAATCGCTTTCGCAATTAAGAGATAAACTCTTTTGAAAGATTGCTCTTTCAAAACTGCACATTAAATATATCATATCATATCTGTCTTTGCAAATACTTTTTCATCCGATTACTCTTAAGAATAACTCTCTTTGTTCTATCCAAACCGTCTTAA
>OGXM01001804.1_pt1 | contig 11126 bp, 8 predicted proteins | sample 1576271 | NCBI WGS metagenome assembly OGXM01 (sample SAMEA3541579, study PRJEB24748) | human gut metagenome | biome: human gut; feature: human-associated habitat; material: faeces | place: China | collected 2012 | reverse complement strand
GGCAGGATGATCGCGGAGGCGGTCTTGCCATCGGCGGCCGTGTTCAACGTAAGGGTGGCGAGGTCCTGCCCGGCAGTCAGCGTGTTCTGCAACACGTTGAAGTCTGCCTTCACGGGCTGTTTGCTCAGCGTGATGCCCATGCCTGCCAGTTCCGCATCACTCACGCCTTCACCGGCAGTCAACTCTACTTCCACACGGCTCAGGCGGTGGAAGAACTTCAAATCGACTGTATTGGTACTTTTGTCCTTTCCCGTGGCGTTGTCGCTCCGCAGCAGGTCGATGTCGGCAGGGACCTTTTGGTCGCTCACGTCCACCTTATATATATGGACCGTCAGGTCGGTTTGCGGATAGTAGGCGATAAAGTCTACCTTTTTATCTGCATTCAAAGGAAAGTAAATGGTCTGTTCTGTTCCGGCAGGTGTAAACTTTCCATCTCCGGCGGTGGTCACATACTTGCGGTTGGTGGCGCCGTCCGTCACTGTCTTCATTCCGTGTTCCAGCATATAGATACCGATACCGTCGTTTGCCTCCCATGTGTCGGTCGTGGCGCGGGGAAGCGTGATTTCTCCGGCAAAGGAAACGGCTATACGTCCGTCATCCACTTGCGGTTCATTTTCATTATTGCTACATGCGGCTATCATCAGGGCTGCCATGCCGATAAACAGATAATTTGTTTTCATCATACTATTTGTCATTTTAAATTTGTTACTTGATGGTTGTATTCACCACTTCCTGTACCTGCCAATCGGTGATGGTTGCTGTACCTGCCGGAGTGTTGTTGCGGGCATCTGCTGTCACGCAGTTTCCGTCACGGGTAAATGCAGGTGCGGTGGTCATCGGTTTCCCCACCCGGCGGCTGTGTATTGGCTTGGATGTCTTTTCTTGGGACGCGGCTGCTGTTTCGGACTGCTTTTGAAGGTCGGTTAGGGTCAGTTCGTCCTGTTTTGCGTTTTCTGCCGTTTTCACCTTGAACATATTATTTTCCTCCACAAAACGGAATACCATTTGCGGAGCTTTGTTTGTTGCCGGCGCAAACATCGGTGCGGCAACCATAGCCAGTAGTGTGTATACAAGCATAGTTTTCCATGCATTCATATCAGTATGGTATATTAGTGTTTTTTATATAGGATGCCTTGCGGCTGTTTTTCGTGCAGAAAGAGGAAAAAACGGGTTGCTGAAGAACCTTTTGTGTTGCACAAAAATATAACATGTAAGTAAATGATTGCAAATAAAATCAATTGTCTTTCGTTCAAGTCAATGAAAGACAATTCTTTATATGCTGAAAAGCAGGAAAACTAACGAAAGACAATGTTTAATTAGCGAAAGACAATTTTATCCAAGTACGAAAAACAGTGTGGCAGTTGAGGACATTCAGAAAAAACAGGCACATCATTCACCGGTAATCTGATGCGCTGGATGTGGGAAAGATGATTTGGAAGGCAAAGATGTCAGGAGGATGTTTCGATTTCCGCATCAGTGTTCTTTAAGTAGATTTGTTTACAGTAACTTTTGGGAGTCATTTTCATCATTTTTTTGAAATCTCTGTTGAAATTACCGCTATTGTTGTATCCTACCATTTCACATACTTCTTCTATCGTATATCCGGGATTTTCGGCAAACAGACGGGCTGCCTCGCGCAAACGAAGCTCCTTGCGCCACGGACGGAAATCCATTCCGTAATGGTCTTTCATATATTGCCGGAAGAATGATTGGGACACTCCGAAAGAATCTACCACGATACCGGAAGGGATATCCTTCTCACAGTATGCTTTCTCATCTACATATTTTTGTAATCTTTCTTTTAATAGCCGCTCTTTTTCTTGAAAAACAGTTTTTGACTTTTCCTTGTTCTCTTTTACAGACTTGTCTGTTTCGTCCATATCTGTTTCCATCGGATGTGCATAAATCTTTGTTTCGGGTGGAACAGCCGCAATGACCGGAATCGCAAATTTCATCCTGCGATAGTAGTTGACGAACCACATCACCATGAAGCTGTAATAAAGCACATACAGTGGAACAAAGAATTTGTACCAGTCGGTAAAAAATAAAATGGGTATAGCCATGATCCCAATAGCCAGTGCACTATAAAATCCGGTCTTTACCCATGCCAGACGATTCTCTTCGTCCTCATCATAATAGTCCTCTACCTCTTGTACCGTCTTGCGGTAAGCTTGCGTGAATTTTCGGGTATAGATAGTTAACTGGATAATATAAGCGGCGATGCCCGTATAAAAGAACCACAAATAATAGTCTATAAAACAAAACAAGGCGACAAACAGGATAATGCCTGCCGCTGCAATGCCTCCGGCCTGTCGGAACACTATGCTCCATCTGACTTCACCCGGACGTATGAAAACCAACATGGACATGGTAAAAAGAAGAGCCTGAAACGATGCAACGAAAAGTGTACTGGCAGGTTCAATACGATGGTCATAACCCGTAAAGCAGCATACCAGGCTGAGAAGGGCGAGTACGAAATAAGAGGGCACAAGGATATTACGGGCCTTCCGTAACTTTTCTAATCCGCATTCCGGCGGTATCGTTGTAGTTGCTAGCATGCTTCCCAGCATCGCTACTATGAAAGCTGAAGTTCCCATCAAAATTTTATATGTCGTTTCATCCATGTGTTCAAATCGTTAGGGTTACAAAAGTAGTCTTTTTTGTATTGCGTGCCAAATAATTGGTTTTCAAAGAATAAGAAAAAATAATGATGCCCGTTGTCTCCTTTTCCGCCGAATAAGAATAGATTGGAGAAATTCTTATGATTAAAAATGGAGTTAATAAAAAATATACCAGTCTACACAGACTGTTCTGAATCTTGCCGTATTTCAGTTTTCTTTTTCTTATACAAAAATGAAAAAAGGAAGTAGAGATGGCTGATTAAACTGTTTTATGAGCTTATTGCCGTTTTTTAGCTATTGGAAACATATTGGTTAAGGAAATATTCAAAATATTGCAGATAGAGGGCTATAGTTAACGAAAAAAGGGGTGCATGATGAACACCCCTTTTGCTCAGTAAAGATAAGGCCTTATCTTTACTGGTTGTTTGTAACATTCTAGTTGCGGAATTTTAATCCGTCACCCGCTGTTTCTACGATAATCGGTTTGCTTCGGTCCACTTCCTGTGACAATAGCTTTTTGGACAAATCATTCAGCAAATAGCGTTGGATGGCACGTTTCACGGGACGGGCGCCGAATTCGGGATCATAGCCTGTGCTGGCAATGAAACGGACGGCCTCATCGGTCATTTTCAAAGTAATGCCGTTGCCGGCCAGCATATTCTTGATACCGTTGATTTGTAACATCACAATCTGTTCTATCTCTTCTCTGTTCAAAGGCAAGAACATGATTGTTTCATCTATACGGTTCAGAAACTCCGGCCGTATCGTTTTTTTCAACATGGACATTACCTCTTTCTTCGTCTCTTCAATCACCACTTCGCGATTCTCGTCATTAATCTTTTCGAACTGGCTTTGAATGTATGCGCTGCCCAGATTGGAAGTCATGATGATAATTGTATTCTTGAAGTTTACCGTACGTCCCTTGTTGTCAGTCAGACGTCCGTCATCCAAAACTTGCAGCAGAATATTGAACACATCGGGATGTGCTTTTTCTATTTCATCAAACAATACCACAGAGTATGGTTTGCGTCGGACGGCTTCTGTCAACTGACCGCCTTCATCGTAACCTACGTATCCGGGAGGCGCTCCGATCAGACGGGATACAGAGTGTTTCTCCTGATATTCGCTCATGTCGATACGCGTCATCAGGCTCTCGTCATCAAACAGGTAGTCGGCCAATGCTTTGGCAAGTTCTGTCTTACCTACACCGGTAGTACCCAGAAAGATGAATGAACCTATCGGACGTTTCGGATCCTGTAATCCGGCACGGCTGCGGCGTACGGCATCGGATACGGCTGCTATGGCTTCATCCTGACCTACCACACGCAAATGTAATTCTTGCTCCAGATGAAGCAATTTGTCACGTTCGCTTTGCAGCATCTTGTTGACCGGTATCCCTGTCCACCGTGAAACAACATCGGCAATGTCCTCAGCGGTAACTTCTTCCTTTATCATGGCACTGTCACCCTGCTTGTGTTTCAGGTCTTCTTGAATATCCTTGATCTCGTTCTCTAAAGCCTGTAATTTTCCATAACGGATTTCGGCTACTTTACCGTAATCTCCCTCACGTTCCGCTTTCTCGGCTTCGAATTTCAATTGTTCTATTTCCTGCTTGTTTTGCTGAATCTTGTTGACCAGTTCCTTTTCACTCTGCCATTTGGCTTTGTAAGAGGTTTCCTGTTCTTTCAGTTCGGCAATCTCTTTATTCAGTTGTTGTAATTTCGGCTCGTCTTTTTCACGTTTGATGGCCTCACGTTCAATTTCCAGTTGTTTCAGGTGACGTGAGATTTCATCCAGTTCTTCAGGCACGGAATCACGTTCCATACGCAATTTGGCAGCAGCTTCATCCATCAGGTCAATAGCCTTGTCCGGAAGGAAACGTTCGGTAATGTAACGGTTACTCAATTCTACAGCGGCAATGATGGCTTCATCTTTGATACGTACCTTGTGATGGTTTTCGTAACGTTCTTTTAACCCACGGAGAATGGAGATGGTGCTCAGCGTGTCCGGTTCGGCTACCATAACGGTTTGGAACCGGCGTTCCAATGCCTTGTCCTTTTCGAAGTACTTCTGATATTCGTCCAAAGTAGTGGCTCCGATGCTGCGGAGCTCACCACGGGCCAAGGCGGGTTTTAATATATTGGCGGCATCCATGGCACCTTCACCTTTACCGGCTCCGACCAAGGTATGGATTTCATCGATAAACAGGATGATGCTGCCTTCGGCTTTGATTACTTCATTGACAACAGATTTCAGACGTTCTTCAAATTCACCTTTGTATTTGGCTCCGGCAACCAGTGCGCCCATATCCAATGAGAAGATTTGTTTGTTCTTCAAGTTGTCGGGTACATCACCTCGGATGATACGGTGTGCCAAGCCTTCAACAATGGCGGTCTTACCGGTACCCGGCTCACCGATTAAAATCGGATTATTCTTGGTACGGCGGCTTAATATTTGTAATACCCTACGTATTTCTTCATCACGCCCGATAACCGGATCAAGTTTTCCGCTGCGGGCAGCCTCATTCAAATTAATGGCATATTTGCTTAAGGATTGATAAGTGTCTTCACTGGATTGTGAAGTTACTTTTTCACCTTTACGTAGTTCTGCTATGGCGGAGCGCAGCTCTTTGTCTGTCATTCCCGCGTCTTTCAATATGGTAGCGACAATACTCTTTACATTCAACAAGGCTAGGATAATAGCTTCCAGTGAAACGAATTCGTCACCCATCTCTTTGGAATACTGTACGGCTCTTTGTAATATCTCGTTGCTTTCACGGCTAAGGTAAGGTTCTCCTCCCGAAACCTTAGGCAGCGAGTCAATTTGCTTGTCGATGACCAATGCGATCTGCTGGGCGTTCATTCCCAATTTCTGGAAAATGAAGTTGGTGACGTTTTCACCTACTTTCAGTACTCCGGCCAACAGATGCACAGGCTCGATAGCTTGCTGTCCGCGGGCTTGAGTTACGTTCACCGCTTGTTGCACTGCCTCCTGTGATTTAATTGTGAAGTTGTTAAAATTCATATTGTATCTCCTTTCTAAATATTATTCAAATACCTATTGAAAACGTAACTGTCACTGCTTTGTTCAGTGGCTTTTGCGATTTCATTTGATAATCGTCAAATAGTTTGCCAAAAAGAAAAAGAAAGCTAATGAAGTAAAATAAGAAGACAAAATGGCAGGCTCTCCGGCTTTTAAATGAAAAAAAGTCCGAATTGTACACAAAAAGGCAGATAACTCTTTTTGCAAGCAGATGATAATTGCTATCTTAGCATCGAAATCATAAAATGAAAACGAGATGACAAATGAAATAAAGTTTGCAGATACTGTAATTCTGGTGGATGTAGCCTATGTAGACAGGGTGGCGGGTGATTTATCCAAACATTTTGGTGACGTGGTGGGCCGTAAGTTGCCGAAAGCGGATTTACCGGTGTTGTTGGAATGTCTGTCACTGGATAGTGGAATACCCTTGGGGGAGAATGCTGTTCAGGTATTATTTATTTATGACGAGGAAAGTAAGAAAATGGATGCTTTTCAGCCGTCGGATTTGGAAAAGGAATTAAATAACGTGGCTTTCAAAAGCCAGTTGGGAGAGTTTGCACTTTATTCTTTCGAACCGTCGGATATGGCTAGTCGCGAAGAGTTGTTTCTGGAGTCTTTGAGAGTGGTGGTTGATGCAAAAGAGGTGAAACGGGTGATTATTGTCCCTGCCGAAGAAGAATATGGAGATAAAGTTCCTGCTATATTAAATAAGGTGGATGGAAAAGAAAAAATGACGGTATTCGGTATGAATCCTCCAACCAGTGAAGTAGCTTATCAGTGGGAGATGCTTGGATTCGCTGTTTTACAGTCGTTAGGAATTAAAGCAGACGAACTGTAATCATTAAAAAACATGTCTGATTTCAGGTTAAGAGTATTCAGCAGTGTTGCGAAAAACCTCAGCTTTACAAAGGCTTCGCAAGAGCTGTTTATTAGTCAGCCGGCTATAACCAAGCATATTCAGGAATTGGAGACGATGTACCAGACACGCCTTTTTGAGCGAATGGGGAACAAGATCTTGCTGACTGATGCAGGCAGGTTGTTGTTGGAGCATTGTGAGAAAATTTTGGAAGATTACGGACGCTTGGAGTACGAGATGAACTTATTACGTAATGAGCATACCGGTGAGTTGCGCTTGGGAGCCAGTACTACAATTGCCCAATATGTGCTTCCTCCCTTGCTGGCTCGTTTCATCGAGAAGTTTCCGCACTTTTCTATCTCCATTATACCCCGCTTTCCCGCGTTGTCAAGGCGAAAAATTTTTCCTCCGCTGCACCGGTTCGTCCCAAAAACCGCTTTACAGCTTTATAGCTGTAAACGGTCCGCGCAAATGCGTGGGCTGCACAAAATGAGGAGGAAAAACATGTACAACAACACCTATGAACGACCCGGAACCCAGATCGAAAAATGCGAGCACTTAGCGCGGATGAAATTCGAAAACCCGATCGAAAGGGCGCAGCGCGAGCGCGACGAGCGCGTCTACCGCTTTTCAAGCATCGACGAGGCCATCGGCGTGCTGAGCGTCGTGCGCCGCGCGTGGTGAAAGGGGAGGATGCGATGGGAAAAACAGCCAATTACGGCCTGCCCAAGTGGGAAAAGTCGGACTTTATCAAGATGGATGACGTCAATGCGGCGTTTGGCAAGATCGACGAAACGCTCAAGGCCAACGCCGACGCGGTGGCGGCCAAGGCGGAGGCGGAGGCCGTGACCGCGATCGCGCAGACGATTGCCAGCAGCAAGATTCGCCGCGCGAAGTTCGGCACATACACCGGCACCGGTCTATCGGGCCAAAATCACCCGAACAGCGTCGAATGCGGCTTTTGCCCCGCGGTGCTGGTGCTGTTCCGCGCGGACGGCGGACAGAAAACGACGGTCATACGCGGCGTGACCGCCTGCTCGTCCGGCATCGGCTCCATGAACAATTACTATACATGGGGTGACGGCGGCGTGAGCTGGGTGTCGGAGACGCTGCAAAGCGACTCCGGCGGATATATGGCATCCTCGCAGTTCAACAGCAGCGGGAAAGAATATTGCTATCTTGTCCTCGGTTATGACGCGGACTGGATAAAGCAAAAAACAGCCCCGAGCCGAAAGGCTCGGGGCTGTTTTTGTTGTCAGTCGCGTAGCAGAACGAGACGTCTAACGAATGTTGTTTAGAAGCCAATCACGTTTTCGAAGACGGAGGGGGAAGTAGCAACAACATCAGAACCGACCTTCACGTTGTCCAGGGTCACAACGACCTTGTAGTTCGCAGGCGTGAGAGTGGTGGGAACGCTGATGCTGATGACGCAGGCCGTGCCACCGCCGTTCACGGTGGGGGTCACAGCAGCCTGTCTGGTAGCAACTTCGTTACCGGCCAGATCGTAGAACTTCACGGCAGCGGTGGCGGTGGTGAACGCAGCGTCCACGTTGGCAGCACCGTTGGTGGAGGAAACGAGCTTGGCCTGGTCGATGGTCAGAGTGCCATTGTTAACGGCGGCAGTGATGACCTGGTTGTCACGAGCAACAACGGAGTAAACGATGTCCGTGTTGGTCTTAGTGGTGTCCTTGCTGTAAGCGTAGACCTGGAGAGCGGTGCTCTTGGCGCGATCCCGGACAATGATGACATTGTAGTCGGTGAGGGAGTAGGGCAGAGCAGCAGTCTTGCCATCAACAACGAACTTGGTAGACTCATTGGTGGTGAAGTTCTGACCAGCGGCCATGCTCAGCAGGTTGTTATCGAACTTGCTGCCAGTTTCACCGGCGACAACATTGACGTACGGGGTCTTGCCCGTGTAAGCGTCGGAGTAATCATCGTCAAGAGTGACCTGAGTATCGTTGGTGTTGTAAGCAACGGGCTCAGCGGAGAGCAGGCCGTCCTCGGTCTTCACCAGATACAGGCGGTTGGAAGTAGCAACGATCTTGCTGACCCAACCGGCATGAGCAGTGTCATAGCCGGAGATGCCATCGAAGAAGTTGTCGTTAGCGACAGTCAACGTAGCATCAACACCGTCCATGAAGCCGTTGATGGTCCAGTAACCAGTGGTGGTGTTATAGGAGTAGCTGTTGTTGCCGGCATAGTAGAACAGACCCTCAGCCTTAGCGGTGTCGGAAGCAGCGATGATGTAGACGTAATCTGCAACACCGTCATCGTTCAGGTCAACATAGTCGACTTCACCCCGGACATAGTTGCCGATGGCGTTGATACCGATGACAGACTTATAGGTGAAGGGAACGGTATTGCCATTGCCGGAGCGAACCGGGAAGATGGTGGCGCTGTTGGTGAGCAGCCTGCCATTGTACAGAGCATCAGTACCAACCGCGGCATCCAGGCTGCGAAGAGCCTTCTTGGCGGTAGTGGTGACTGTGGAGCCATTGACAGTGGCGGTTGCGCCTGTGCCATTACCGGAGACCTCGACAGCGGCAACAGTGCCGTTGGGCTGAGTGGTGAACTGGAACATATCGTCGTTCAGGATCTGAGCGCCGGTCTTGTCGGCACGGGCGTTCTGATCGATATAGTCGTCGATGTAGAAGTAGCTCGTGGGCGCGGTGCTGTAGGTATCGCCGGACATGACCTTAAGGGCAGCGGTGTTGTGGGACAGTTTGCCGCCCTTAGCGATATACGTAGTGTTGCGGTTCTCGGCGGCAGCACCATTGTAGATGAGGGTGCTGATGTCGAGAACGGCGGTGGTGCCGTCCATGTAGGTGACGTTCGCCTTAGCAACGCCGGAACCGTCCGCAGCGTTGCCAGCCCACCAGATGGAGTTGATGACGCCGTAGCTGGTAGCAGCAGCGATCTCAACGTTACCGATGAGGTTGTTGTACTGATCGAAGAACCAGGTGAACTTGTTGGTGCTGGCCACCGCGTTGTCGAAGTAGAACTTGGCAGCATCGTCATAGACAGTGCCCTCGACGTTGTGCTGCTGAGCGTTCCAGTAGATCACGCTCTGAGCGCCGTCAACAGAAGTGGCCTTGGAAACGATCTCGCCGTACTTGTCAGCGCCGGTCTTGATGAGGCCGCTCTCGGTAGCGTTGTTAGCAGCGTTGGTGTAGGCGTTCAGGAGAACGTAATCGCCGACAGCATACGGATACGCATCCTCGCCGTTGGTGAGGGTGAGCGGGGTAGCAGCAGTGGAGCCCTTGGTGGCATAGACATCGAGCTTGATGGTAGCCTCGGTGCGCAGGTGGCCCTGAGCGTCATAAGCCGCGGGAGCAACATAGGTGACCTTGGCGAGGAAGGTGTCGATCATGACGATGGTATCGTCATAGACCTCAACCAGACGGCCCTGAGCACCCATCTTGGTGACGGTGTCGGTCAGGTTGACCGTGTAGGTCGTGGGCTGCTTCTGGCCGTTGACATACAGGGTGTAAGCGGTGTCGACCTTCAGGCCGGCGTCGTGAGCGACGTCGCACTCAGTAACAGCCTTGGTGTAGGTCAGGTTGGGCTTCTCAACGAAGGTAGTGGCCTTGTCGCCGGTGTTGTAGGTCCACTTGGTGGCGGGACGGCCCCACTTGTCGGAGGACTTAGCAGAGTCGAGCTTGAAGTTCTTCTCACCGAGGCTGTTGTTCTTGGCACCGATGACCTTATCGGTCACATAGCCGAAGGCCGGGGTGTAGGTGACCTGAGCCTTCTGGATGCCCTGGAACAGGAGCTCAGCGACCAGCTCACGGGAAGCGGGAGCGTTCAGGTCGGTGGTCTTCGCCACTCTGTCCAGAACGCCGAGCTGCTGCGCGGTCTGCGCAACATGGAGCGCCCAGTCAGCGCCGGAGAACTCGTTGTTCTTGTCGTAACCAAAGAAAATAATCAAAATGCAGCATAATAAAGAAAAAATCGTTCAATTCAGTGGATATCGCATCCCCTTAGCGCCGCAAAAAAAGCCCGATGCGCAAGGGCTCGCGGGCGCGGCTGGTAGCGGTTTGGTAGCGGTCCGCAGCCACCATAATTTTAGCACTCTCGATGCGCGAGTGCTAAAATTAAAAGTTTGTTCATCAAAAGATGTATTTTTGTTCACAGGGCGTGCCTATACTCATAATTGTTCCGAGGGGAACGAAAGAAACGTAAACCACGCGGGCTGCAAAAGCGACTCGCCAGAATAGATTTGGAGGCTTTGTATTATGTTTGAACTGAGACCTTTTGAACGCAGAAACAACCACGTTGCGGCTTATGATCCCTGGGATCAGATGGAGCGCGCATTCTTCGGTGACGGCTCGTGGGGCCGCGGGCTGAGCGAGTTTAAGACCGATATTCAGGACAAGGGCGACAGCTACCTGCTGGAAGCTGATCTGCCGGGCTTCAAGAAAGAGGACATCCACGTCGATGTGGACGGCGACACGATGACCATTCGCGCCGAGCGCCACAGCGAGCACGAGGATCAGGACAAGAAGGGCAATTACGTCCGCTGCGAGCGCAGCTACGGCAGCTACCAGCGCGCGTTCGACATCAGCGGCGTCGAGGTCGCGAATATCTCCGCGCAGTACAATGACGGC
>OGXM01001802.1_pt1 | contig 11129 bp, 8 predicted proteins | sample 1576271 | NCBI WGS metagenome assembly OGXM01 (sample SAMEA3541579, study PRJEB24748) | human gut metagenome | biome: human gut; feature: human-associated habitat; material: faeces | place: China | collected 2012 | reverse complement strand
AGTAATCCGTCTCTCAAATATGCGAAACGACAGATGCTACACCCCCGGCATGGGCGGTATAGCGGAGGCCGTAATGAAGATGGCGTTCGGCAACGGCATAGGCTTCGAATACAGCGGCGACATCACGCTCGAAAAAATATTCTCCCTGAGCTATGCGGGCTTCATTCTTGAGCTTGCCGACGGCGCAGAGGAAGTCGGCACGCTTCTCGGTCATACGAACGACAGCGGACTGATAAGCCTCGGCGGCGAGAGCATAGCGCTTTCGGAGCTTCTCGGAACATACGAGGACAAGCTTGAGAGCGTCTACAGCTGCAACATAGAAAACGCCGGCAAGGGTGCGGAGAACTTCTCCTATGAGGTCTCGGAGCGCAAGGCTCCCGCCGTAAAGGCCGCAAAGCCGCGCGTACTCATACCTGCATTCCCCGGTACGAACTGCGAATATGACAGCGCAAAGGCAGTCGGCGACGCAGGCGCAGAGCCCGAGATAATAGTCATAAACAACCTCAGCGCGGACGGCATCAGCCGCAGCGTCGAAAAATTTGCAAACGAGCTTCGCTCCTCGCAGATAATATTTATCCCCGGCGGCTTCTCCGGCGGCGACGAGCCCGACGGAAGCGGCAAGTTCATTACGGCGTTCTTCAGAAATGCCGCGATAAAAGAGGGAGTTACCGACCTGCTCGAAAACAGGGATGGTCTCATGTGCGGAATCTGCAACGGCTTCCAGGCACTGATAAAGCTCGGTCTTGTCCCCTACGGAAAAATAATCGACACGGACGAGAACTGCCCGACGCTCACCTTTAACACCATAGCGCGCCACCAGTCGAGAATCGTGCGCACCCGCATCGCCTCGAACAAATCCCCGTGGCTCGCTCTGACGCAGGTCGGCGACATATATTCCGTGCCTATCTCCCACGGCGAGGGACGCTTCCTCGCAAGCGACGAGCTGATAGCGCAGCTTGCCGCAAACGGTCAGATAGCCACGCAGTATGTTGACCTCGACGGAAACGCTTCAAACGATATACATTTTAACCCCAACGACTCCGTCTGCGCCATCGAGGGCATCACCTCGCCCGACGGCCGAGTATTCGGAAAAATGGGACACAGCGAAAGAATCGGAAAAGGGCTTTACAAAAATGTCCCGGGAGATTATAATATTCGTATGTTTGAAGCGGCTGTTAAATATTTTAAATGATGACAAGGAGAATGGCTCATGGCCTTTTTATCCGACATTGAAATTGCGCAGCGCTGCAAACCCGAGCATATAAGCGTTATTGCAAAGCGCGCTCATGTCGATGAAAAATATGTGGAACAATACGGGAAGTATAAGGCGAAGATAGACCCCGCTCTGCTCTCGGAGACAAAGAGAGAAAACGGGAAGCTGATTCTCGTCACCGCCATAACCCCCACCCCCGCGGGCGAGGGCAAGACTACGACGACGATAGGCCTTGCGGACGGACTGCGCAGAATAGGCAAGGATGTCACCGTTGCCCTGCGCGAGCCGAGCCTCGGTCCGGTTTTCGGAGTCAAGGGCGGAGCCGCCGGCGGCGGATATTCCCAGGTGGTTCCCATGGAGGATATCAACCTCCACTTCACCGGTGACTTTCACGCGATAGGCGCGGCGAACAACCTGCTTGCCGCCATGCTCGACAATCATATTCAGCAGGGCAACGAGCTCGGAATAGATGTTCGCAAAATAACATGGAAACGCTGCGTTGACATGAACGACCGCCAGCTTCGTTTTATAGTTGACGGCATGGGCGGCAAGATGAACGGTATGCCCCGCGAGGACGGCTTTGACATAACCGTTGCGAGCGAGATTATGGCAGTGCTCTGCCTTTCGAACTCGATAACCGACCTCAAGCAGCGCCTCTCGCGCATTATAGTCGGCTACACCTACGACGACAAGCCCGTGACCTGCGGCGAGCTCAAGGCGGCGGGCGCGATGACCGCGCTTTTGAAGGACGCTTTGAAGCCCAACCTTGTCCAGACCCTTGAGGGCACTCCCGCGTTTGTCCACGGCGGCCCGTTTGCGAATATCGCCCACGGCTGCAACTCCGTCATGGCGACAAGGATGGCGCTCAAGATGGGCGACTACACCGTTACTGAGGCGGGCTTCGGCGCAGACCTCGGCGCGGAGAAGTTCTTTGACATAAAATGCCGCATGGCGGGACTCACGCCCGACGCGGTAGTTGTCGTCGCCACGGTCCGCGCACTCAAGATGCACGGCGGACTCGACAGGAAAGAGCTTGCAAAAGAGGACATAGACGCGCTCGAAAAGGGCATTCCCAATCTCCTGCGCCATGTCTCAAACATCAGAAATGTCTATAAACTCCCCTGCGTCGTTGCGGTCAACCGATTCCCGACCGACACCGACGCCGAGATAGATTTCATCATCGCAAAATGCCGTGAGCTCGGGGTCAACTCCGTGCTCTCGACCGAGTGGTCGGAGGGCGGCAAGGGCGGTCAGGCGCTCGCGCGCGAGGTCGTCCGCCTGTGCGAAGAGGAAAAGGGCGATTTCACCTTCGCCTACGAGGACGGTCTTTCGATTGAAGAAAAAATCGAAGCCGTTGTCAAAAAAGTCTACGGGGGCGACGGAATAAACGTCATGCCCGAAGCCAAGAGACAGATAGCAAGGCTTGAAGCTCTCGGCTTTGGCAAATGCCCCGTGTGCATAGCAAAAACCCAGTACAGCTTTTCGGATGACCCGACAAAGCTCGGCGCGCCCGAGCACTTCACCGTAACCGTGAAGAACGTCAAAATTTCCGCAGGCGCAGGCTTCGTCGTCGTTTTGACCGGCGATATTCTGACCATGCCCGGACTTCCGAAGTTCCCCGCCGCAGAAAAAATCGATGTTGACGAGAGCGGCAGAATAACAGGTCTGTTCTGAGATAATAATTCCGCTCGGAGAAAAAACTCTGCCGAGCGGAGTTTCTATAAATATCGGAGGTAATAAAATGGCTTATTATTTCAACGAAGTATCGCATACCTTTAATGAGTATCTGCTCGTCCCCGGCTATTCGTCGAGCGAGTGCGTGCCCGCGAATGTGTCGCTCAAGACGCCCCTTGTCAAGTACAAAAAGGGCGAGGAGCCCGCGATTTCGCTCAACATTCCGCTGACTTCCGCCATTATGCAGTCCGTCTCCGGCGAGAAGCTCGCCGTGGCGCTCGCAAAGGAGGGCGGCGTATCGTTCATCTTCGGCTCGCAGAGCATTGAGGATGAGGCGGCCATGGTCGCAAGAGCAAAGAATTTCAAGGCCGGCTTCGTCGTCAGCGACTCGAACATCACTCCCGACGCCACTCTCAACGACGTTATCGCGCTCAAGGCGAGAAACGGCCATTCCACTATCGCCGTGACCGAGGACGGCTCGGCAAACGGCAGGCTTGTCGGCATAGTCACGAGCAGAGACTACCGCGTCAGCCGCATGACCGGCGACGAGAAGGTCTCGTCCTTCATGACTCCCCGCGAAAAGCTCGTCACCGCCCCCGACAGCACCACCCTCAAGGAAGCAAACGACATAATCTGGGACAACAAGCTCAACTCCCTGCCCATAGTCGATTCCGAGGGCAATCTCAGATATTTTGTTTTCCGCAAAGACTACGATGCCCATAAGGACAACCCCAACGAGCTTCTCGACGCGGACAAGCGCTACGTCGTCGGCGCGGGCATCAATACAAGAGATTACGCAGAGCGTGTTCCCGCTCTTGTCGAGGCCGGCGCGGACGTTCTCTGCATCGACTCCTCCGAGGGCTTCTCGGAGTGGCAGTCGCGCACCCTCGCATGGGTCAGAGAGCACTACGGCGACAGCGTCAAAATCGGCGCGGGCAACGTCGTTGACCGAGAGGGCTTCCTCTTCCTCGCCGAGGCGGGTGCAGACTTCATAAAGGTCGGCATCGGCGGCGGCTCCATATGCATTACCCGCGAGACAAAGGGCATCGGCAGAGGCCAGGCCTCCGCGCTCATAGACGTCTGCAAGGCGAGAGACGAATATTTCGAGAGAACGGGCGTATATATCCCCGTCTGCTCCGACGGCGGCATAGTCTACGACCACCACATGACCCTCGCGCTTGCGATGGGCGCCGACTTCCTTATGCTCGGCCGCTATTTCGCGCGCTTTGACGAGAGCCCGACAAACAAGATCTCCATAAAGGGCACTTATTATAAAGAGTACTGGGGCGAGGGCTCCAACCGCGCAAGGAACTGGCAGCGCTACGACCTCGGCGGCGACAAGAAGCTGTCGTTCGAGGAGGGCGTTGACTCCTATGTTCCCTACGCCGGCACGCTCAAGGACAATGTCACGCTCTCGCTGAGCAAGGTAAAGTCCACCATGTGCAACTGCGGCGCGCTCAATATCCCCGAGCTGCAGCAGAAAGCGAAGCTGACCCTTGTCTCCGCAACGAGCATAGTCGAGGGCGGCGCACACGATGTTGTGCAGAAGGAGACCTACTCCGACCTGAAAAAATAAGCCTGATTCTTTACGGCAGGGCGCGGTGAAAACCGTTCCCTGCCTTTGAATTTAGGCAAATTTACTTGCACAATCACCAATAAATGAAAAGTTACGGCGCAAAAGGCTGTTAAATCCGACGTTTTTACCGAAAACGCCCGTTAAACTGTTGACACGTCGAAAATGCAATGCTATAATACAGACAATTTAAGACAGCACTTGATAGAGGATGCGAACGAGAAGAGTATCCAGCAGCAACGCCGGCAAGCGGCAGCTGGAGAAAGGCAAGTTCGCCGAAGTGATACCGCGGTTGCCGCCGCTGTAACGCTGGGCCCTCGCCGAACAGGCGACGGACTGTCACATGACTTATGTGGAGCGCTATCATCGGTTTTTCTGCAAGTATAGCAGCATACACAAAGCCTGTGATACCTCTTCGGGTCGCAGGCTTATTTAATTTTATTCAGGAGATGGTAAACAATGAACAGAACGAAGAGAATTGTGGCCGCCATTCTGGCTATCGCCATGTGCGCAGTATTATTTGCAGGGTGCAGCACTAAACCCGGCAGCGCCAAGACCGGCGTTGAAGACGGCGTTCTGACCGTCGCCATGGAGTGTGCATACGCTCCCTACAACTGGACTCAGAGCGATGACTCCAACGGCGCTGTCCCGATAAAGGACTCCAGCGATTACGCCAACGGCTACGATATAATGATGGCAAAGAAGATTTGTGAAGCAAACGGCTGGAAGCTTGAGGTTGTGCGCCTCGACTGGGATTCGCTTGTCCCCGCAGTTCAGACCGGCAAGGTTGACGCCGTTATCGCAGGTCAGTCGATGACCGCGGATCGTATGCAGCAGGTCGATTTCGCAGGCCCCTACCTCTATGCAACCATCGTTTGCATGACAAAGCAGAACAGCAAGTACGCTAACGCAACCTCCCTTGCCGACCTCGCAGGCGCAAAGTGCACCTCGCAGCTCGGAACCATTTGGTATGACACCTGCCTTCCGCAGGTAAAGGGTGCTCTTCTTCAGACCGCGCAGGAGACCGCTCCCGCCATGCTCATGGCTCTTGAGACCGGCGCCGTTGACTTCATCTGCACCGATATGCCCACCGCTCAGGGCGCTCTCATCGCTTACAGCGACCTGAAGATACTCAATCTCCCCGACGGCGCTTTCAAGGTTGACCAGGGCGACATCAACATCGGTATTTCCGTCAGAAAGGGCAACACCGAGCTCAAGGATAAGATTAACTCCGCCCTTGCAGGCATGACCGAGGACGATTTCAACAGAATAATGGACGAGGCGGCAAAGATTCAGCCCCTTTCAAAGTAATCAACAATAATCAGAACGGAGATAACAAGATATGAACAAGCTTGCCCAGCTTTGGAGCGATATAGTTCGGTGCTGGAGCGAAAGCTCAACGCAGTATTTGACCGGCGCTCTAAAGACTATCGAGCTCGCTGTTATAGCGACAATCATAGGCTGCCTTATCGGCCTTATCTGCGGAATAATCCAGACTATTCCGTGCGGCAAAAAAGACAATATCGTAAAGCGCGTCATTCTCGGAATAGTCAAGGCTATCGTGCGCATCTACGTCGAAGTTTTCAGAGGCACCCCGATGATAATCCAGGCGATATTCATCTACTATGCCCTGCCCTACTTCTCGAACGGTGCGATAAACCTTGAGGTGACCTTCGCGGCATATCTCGTTGTCTCCATCAACACCGGAGCTTACATGGCCGAAACCGTCCGCGGCGGTATAATGTCGATAGATATCGGTCAGACGGAGGGCGCAAAGTCCATAGGCATGAACCACTTCAAGACCATGCTCTATGTCATTCTTCCGCAGACCATACGCAACATTATCCCGCAGATAGGCAACAACCTTATAATCAACATCAAGGATACTTCCGTCATGTTCGTTATAGGCTACGCCGAGCTCTTCGCGGCTCACAAGGCCATTGTCGGCGCAAAATACGTCTACTTCCCGTCGGCAGTTATAACGCTGACCATCTATCTGATAATGACGGTTATATGCTCGCTCATTCTCAGACTTTGGGAGAAGAAGCTTGACGGTCCGGAGAACTTCGATCTCTCGACCACCGACTCTCTCGCCCACACCAGCGGAATGTACACATTTGTCAAAAAGACCAAGAAGAAGGAGGAAAGATAATGTCAGAGCCTATTTTACAGATAAACCATCTTTCCAAAACCTTCGGCAGCCACGAAGTCCTGCGTGACATTGACTTCTCTGTCAACCACGGCGACGTCACGAGCATAATCGGCGCATCCGGCTCGGGCAAATCGACATTGCTCCGCTGCATAAACCTGCTTGAGACTCCCTCCTCCGGCGAGATACTCTATCACGGCAAGAACATAGACCATATAAAGGGCGGCGCGAGCGCATACCGTTCGCACGTCGGCATGGTGTTCCAGTCGTTCAACCTTTTCAACAATATGTCCGCGCTCAAAAACTGCATGATAGGTCAGACGAAGGTGCTCAAGAAGTCCAAGGCTGAGGCCAAGGCGTCCGCACTGCACTATCTTGAGAAGGTCGACATGGCGCCTTACATCAACGCCAAGCCCTCCCAGCTCTCCGGCGGCCAGAAGCAGCGCGTCGCAATAGCCCGCGCGCTTGCGATGGAGCCCGAGGTTCTGCTCTTCGATGAGCCGACGAGCGCGCTCGACCCGCAGATGGTCGGCGAGGTGCTCGAGGTCATGCGCAACCTTGCAAACGAGGGTCTGACGATGATCGTCGTCACCCACGAGATGGCGTTTGCCCGCGACGTTTCAACGAACGTCGTGTTCATGGCGGACGGACTCATCTGCGAGGAGGGCAGCCCGAAGGATATATTCGAGAATCCGCAGAATCCCAAAACGCAGGAGTTCCTCTCAAGATTCCTCGAGAAATAAAATAAAAATACAGCAAAGCAGGATATCTCTAAAACGGAGATATCCTGCTTTTATTTGCGCCCGTGTGCGGGTTTTTATATTATTTTATGCCCGCGCCGCGCTCTTCTCTTGTCAATTTTTACAAAGCTGTTTTCTCTCGTGCGAAGCTATGGTACAGATTGACAAAAATGAATTAATTCGTCCAAAATACTTGCATATTTATACATCAAGTAGTATATTATTAAACAAATAGTTGAATAAATTTGCAGCATCGGCGAACATTTGGGGATTTTTATAAATACCCTGTTCGCCGAAAACGCATTAAATCGGGAGATGCCATGAAGATATTTATAGACGGCAGCGCCGGCACGACCGGGCTGAGAATAAAGGACAGGCTCATGAAAAGGAGCGACGTCGAGCTGCTGACGCTCGGCGAGAAAGAGAGAAAAGATCCCGAGAGCCGCAAGCGGGCTCTGAACGGCGCGGACGCAGCCTTTCTCTGTCTGCCCGACTCCGCGGCCGTCGAGGCGGTCGGGCTGGTCGAAAACCCCGACACCGTAATTATCGACACCTCGACCGCACACCGCACCGCCGAGGGCTGGGCTTACGGCTTCCCGGAGCTCTCCGCAGAGTTTGAAGAAAAGATAAAAAATTCAAAGCGAATAGCCGTCCCCGGCTGCCACGCCGGCGGCTTTATAGCGCTGGTCTATCCCCTCGTCGAAGCGGGCGTGCTAAAAAAAGACGCGCTGCTCAGCTGCTTTTCCCTCACGGGCTACAGCGGCGGAGGCAAGAAAATGATAGCAGAATACGAGAGCGCGGACAAATCGCCCCTGCTGTCCGCCCCGAGGCAATACGGGCTTTCTCAACAGCACAAGCACCTAAAGGAGATGGCGGGCATTACCGGAATTGAAAAATTTCCGATATTCTGCCCCGTAGTCGATGATTTTTACAGCGGAATGCAGGTAACCGTTCCGCTGTTCGGGGAGCAGCTCGGCTGTTCCTTCGACGAAATCGCCGACATTTACAAAGAAAAATACCGAGGCCCCGTAGTGACCTTCAGCGAAAAATCGGATGACGGCGGCTTTCTGTGCGCGGGTGCGCTGTCGGGCACGGACGGCATGAAAATATCCGTCTACGGCAACGGCGAACGTATACTTCTGACCGCCGTATACGACAATCTCGGCAAGGGCGCATCGGGCGCCGCACTCGAAAACCTGAATCTCGTCATGGGCAAGGACAAGGCCTTCGGGCTTGATATATAGGGAGGTAAGCAAAAATGAAAATCATCTCGGGCGGCGTCTGCGCCGCAAAGGGCTTCAAGGCTTCCGGCGTTCACTGCGGAATACGCAAAAACAGGACGAAGCGCGATCTCGCCCTCATATACAGCGAAAAAATCGCCGACGCGGCAGCCATATACACCACAAATCTCGTCAAGGGCGCGCCGCTGACGGTGACAAAAAATCATCTTGAAAACGGCAAAGCTCAGGCGATTATCTGCAACAGCGGAAATGCGAACACCTGCAACGCAAACGGCATAGAGATAGCCGAGCGCACAAGCGAGCTTGCGGCGTGCGCTCTCGGGATAAAAGCATCCGACGTTATAGTCGCTTCTACCGGCGTTATCGGTCAGCCGCTGAGCATCGACCCCATAGCCTTCGGCATTCCCGCGCTCAAAGCAGGGCTCGGCGACTGCTCCGAGGCGGCGGCGGAGGCGATAATGACTACCGACACGGTAAAGAAAGAGATAGCCGTGAGCTTCGAGATAGGCGGAGTCGAATGCAAAATCGGCGGCATAGCAAAGGGCTCGGGCATGATTCATCCCAACATGGCAACTATGCTCGTTTTCATAACTACCGACTGCGCGATAAGCGGCGAGATGCTGAAAAAAGCCCTCTCCTGCGACATCGCGGAGACCTTCAACATGATAAGCATTGACGGCGACACCTCGACTAACGATATGGTAGCCGTGCTCGCAAACGGGCTCGCCGGGAACACGGAGATAGACAGCGAGGGCGAGGACTTCGGCGAATTTATGAAGGCGTTAAACACGGTAAACGTCAACCTCTGCCGCAGCATTGCCGCCGACGGCGAGGGCGCCACAAAGCTGCTCGAATGCAAGGTAAGCGGCGCTCAAAATGAGGACATCGCCAAGACCGTTGCCAAGAGCGTTGTCTGCTCGTCGCTGACCAAGGCCGCCATGTTCGGCGCGGACGCCAACTGGGGACGAGTCCTCTGCGCGATAGGCTACAGCGGCGCCGATGTTGACGTAACACCGTCACCGGTGACATTCTGCAAAATGCTGATCTCACATTCATCAACTATTGGGCAACATGGTGCCCACCCTGCAGAGCCGAAATGCCCCACATTCAGGCAATGCACGAGTATTACTCCTCCACTCCCGAGGCGGATGTTCAGTTCATCGGCGTCATCAGTGAAGGCAACGGCTGTACCCCCGCGACCGCAAAGGCATTCCTTCAGAACAACGGCTACACTTGGGTAAACCTCCGTGCTGACAGCGTTCTTCGCTCCGTGTTCAACACCAGCGGCTATATACCCCAGACCATCATCGTCGGCCGTGACGGTGTTGTTCGTGATCAGTTAGTCGGCGGCTTCACAAACCAGAACGAGCTGCGCAACTTCATCGAAATGTGGCATGATGCAATGACAATTCATGCGAACGAAACCTGCACCGTTACCTATGTCAACGGTGTAACCGGCGAAACCATCGACACTGCCGAAGTTGCATATGCGGCAGTTATCCCCGTTCCCGGAACCGCTCCCGACGTTGAAGGATATGAGTTTAAGGAATGGGTTTATTCCGGAAATGTATACGTATCCGGTTCTGAGCAGGTTTTGTACATGGCCATGGGCGATGTTACCGTGACTGCAACTTACAAAGCGATTAAGCATAAAGTCAAGTTCTACGACGGTGTGAACGGAAACATTATCACCATCAAGCAGGTTGAACACGGTCAGGCCGCAGTCCCCCCCGTTCATCCCGAGCACGAAGGATATATCTTCCAGGGCTGGGACACCGATTTCAGCTGCGTAATTGAGGATCTTATCGTAACCGGTATATGCACTCCCGCTGATGAACCCACTCCCGAACCCACTCCCGAACCTACTCCAGAGCCTACTCCCGAGCCCACTCCCGAGCCTCCTGTAGGAATGCCCGGTGACATGGACGGTGACGGCGTGCTGAGCATTGCCGATGCTCTCCAAATTGCCCGTGTTGCGTTGGAGCTGCTTGACGGCGATATCAGCATTGCTGACTTTAACAACGACGGCGTTGTTACCATGGCCGATGCCCTGCTCGTCATGCGTGCAGCATTGCAACTTGGCTGATTGTCGAATAAACGTGCTTTTAAGCTGATTATTCGATAACAAATTAACAAACAAAGAACGTTTCTGTGCCTTGTGAGGTTCCGCTGAACCTCGCAGGGCATGTTGGATACTTTGGCAGCATTCGCTCTGCCGAAGATCCCGTGTCCATCCCTTGCTTGAATTTGAAAGGAACGGAAACCAATGAAAAGAACAAAACTGCTGCCTGCGATTTGCGTTCTTACTGCGCTGATGCTGCTTTTGTCCGGCTGTGCGCATCCTTGGCGAATCGCAAGCAATCCCAACCCCGCAACTCCAATGCCCGACAACGGCACGGATGCCCCTTCAACCGATGTTATAACTTCCGGCGAACCGGCCGACAGTGCCGTTCCCACCGAAACTTTAACGAGTGAACCGGATACTGCGGCTCCCACGGACGGTATCACCGCAGAACCCACCGGTGATACAACCGATGAA
>OGXM01001801.1_pt1 | contig 11146 bp, 10 predicted proteins | sample 1576271 | NCBI WGS metagenome assembly OGXM01 (sample SAMEA3541579, study PRJEB24748) | human gut metagenome | biome: human gut; feature: human-associated habitat; material: faeces | place: China | collected 2012 | reverse complement strand
CCAACGATGCTCATATCACCCTTCAGGATATTCCACAGCTGCGGCAGCTCATCAATGCTGGTCTTGCGGATAAACTTGCCCACACGGGTAATGCGGGGGTCGTCCTTGATCTTGAACACGGGACCATCCATCTCGTTCTGATCCAGCAGATCGTCCAGTTTTGCCTCTGCGTTGGGGCACATGGAGCGGAACTTATAGAACTTGAAGGGCTTGCCGTTGCGGCCAATGCGCTCCTGACTGAATACAGGGCCTGCAGACGGGTCATCCACCACAATTGCGATAGCCGTAGCCAGCATGACCGGCGACAGCACTACCAGTGCCAGCGATGACAAGATCACGTCCTGCGTCCGACGTCCGATCCAGTACAGGCGATGGTCGCGCAGATTTTCCTTGCGGTCAACTTCAACTTCTTTATCGATTCCGACAGTATTCGTAGCCATTTTTTCTCCTCACATAAATCCTTATCTATGCACTTCTTATCGTCATTCGTTTTATCGCAATTTTCAGAAATAGTGCCCTATCAACACGGCATATTTGCGATATGCAGTTTGCGGATGCTGCTTGCGCATTAAAAACACAAACTGCTATAAAGTAATCCCTTTAACTCACACCGTTCCCGCAAGCACCTTCCTTTTAGATAACCGTTCCTCTTTTCCTAAAACCGGCAGACCGTTATTCCTGATCTCCGGGCAAGCAAAAGCCCTCGGACGACAGCTTCGCCCAAGGTCATTTCAAATGCAATGTGGCCGTAATGAAAACCAGAACGTCATGCTACAGCTCGAGCGCCGCATGTGCATTGCTTCCAGTATGCAATATTCCACATTTTTGTAGAACCTCAACAAGCCCACTTCATTTTCACCTTTGCGCATCACGCCAGCAAGGGAAACAGCAGTGGGCTTTTTATTTTTATCTATCACATAATTGTTCGCAAACAGACATAAGCCCACTGGATTCACCTCCTTACCGCAATCAAGGCGTATCCTTCCATCACAAAACAGCGGATACCAGTTCTTCTACGTGGCCGTCTGAATTCTCTTATTATTTTATCATGGTTATATCTGGGAATCAATAGAAATCCGAGGAAATGTATCCATCCATGTTTTAGAAAAAAATGCGATTCAGCCAGAACTTTTTTGCACATTGCCCAGTTTCGCATGAAAGCTCCAGATGAAATCATCGATGGACAAAATGTGTGGTCATATAGTTGTCCAAGGCGCTGGAGAGTGCAGTCAGGTGTGATAGCCGCTCCGATGTAATGACAGCCGTTAAATAGAGAGGCCTCCTCGCGCGGAAAAGCCGGTTTATGCCGTCACATTGATCAGGAGTTCTGACGAGGCATATCGCACAGTACTATATAATTTTTACTCTCTTCCCTGCTGCCCCTATTATATATAGGTATAACTTGCATCCCGTCACTGCAGCTACCACCTGCTCTGGGTCAGGCTATTTTTACGTTAAAAAGGCCCCTGCCGATCACATTTCTGTGAAAGACAGAGGCCTTCTGCTGCTAGATTTTAATCAGGTCTGGGGGAGATGGAACAACTATCTCATTCTACCGAGTCAGCGTCCCCTTCCAGATTTTTAACTACCCCCGGGGTTAGGTGTTCGCCCATGTCTGCCTGAATCAAGGCGTTGATATAGGCATTCAGGCTCATCCCCTTCTCTTTAGCATACTCCTGAATCTGCTCCTTCTGACCTTTACGGACAACAAGGTTTATCCGGTCGTAGGTTTTTGCATTGTATTTGTTGTGACTTGCCGCACTGGTTCTTCCACCCATTGTATTCTCTCCACTCTTATATGTATTGTTTATCGCGCATGATTGCTCAATTATGCACAATGTATAAAATCATCGTTTTTTCTTTGTGCAACATTCCATCTTGCATAATTGTGCAATCACGCGTATACTCATGCCATCGGGAACACCGGTTCTCACATCCAATCATTCACCAACAATTTGAAGAGAGGTACGCACATGAGTATCAACGTTTTACTGACCCTTGTCGAGCAGTACAAGGAGGCCGCCCAACTGATTGAGGCCGCACAGGCTGAACAGGAACAGCTGAAGATCCAGATCCGCGAGGCCCTTGCAGAGCGCTCCACCAACTATCTGGAAGTAGGCTGCCACAAAGTCCGCCTATCCGATTTCTCCAGCACCCGACTGGACAGCAAAGCCATCAAGGCCGTAGCCCCTGACCTGTATGACCAGTACAGCAAAACGGTCACCGGCACCCGCCTGAGCATCACCTGAAAAGAGCCCCATACAGCGCCCACCGTCCAAAGTTTGCGTTGTATAGAGCCCACTACACCCGCCGGGGCGGGCTACACCAATATTATACCTGTCCCGGCCTTTTTTATCAAGAGAAAGGTTCGAAAAATCATGAAACAGACTGTCAAAACCTCCCGCGCTGCTGGTCAGCTGGAAAAGATGTTCCGCGAGCTCAACAAGCATTACTTTGCAGGCAAGCTGCCCGAGCCCATCATCAGCCTGAAAAAGACCCCGTCCGCCTATGGTCATATCACCTGCTCCAAGGTCTGGCAGGCAGGCGGCGAAAACAAGTACGAGATCAATATTTCGTCGGCTACCCTTGACCGTCCCATTGAGGAGACCGCATCCACCCTGCTGCATGAGATGGTGCACGAACACTGCATGGAGACCGGCATCAAGGACACCAGCAACAACGGGATCTACCACAACCGGCGCTTTAAGGAGCAGGCTGAGACACACGGCTTGACTGTCGACCACCACGAAAAGTACGGCTGGACCATCACGAGCCCGTCCGAGGAGCTGTTGGACTTCATCATCTTCCAAGGCTGGCAGGATATCCAGATGGGCGAGCGGCTGGCATGGTCGGATATGGCAGGCACCGGAGCAGGCAGCAAGGCACCCGGCAGCAGTCAGACCGGAGCGCCCAAGCCTCCCAAAGCAAAGAGCAGCACCCGGCGGTGGGTATGTCCCAAGTGCGGTACTATCATCCGGAGCACCAAGGACGTGCGGGTCATCTGTGCGGACTGCATGGAGCTGTTCGTGAAGGCTGACTAATCACAGCAGGACAGAGAGCGAGGGCACGAGTGAGAGTAGTACTATATATAAATTCACAGGAGGCTCCTCATGGATACTTATAAAATCGCTATTGACACCTTTCTTGCCGAGACGTCCGAGTGCAAAGCCAGTGGGTGCGTCGTCTTTACCGGGGCAGACATCGCATTCCAAGACATCCAGCTGCACACGCACCGGAACAAGTCAGAGCTGCATTTCATGGCCGGACACACCATGCTTTCCATCCCCCTTGCCAGCATCCTGAGTATTGAAAAGCTGGTATTGCGAGATATCCAGTCCACCGAGTATGAGATCATCACCAAAGAAGGCGGCACCATTACCCTTGACGTTGTTTAAAAGCGCACCCGTAAAGACAGAGATCCGCCGGGCTGTGAGAGGATGCCCATTATATTGAAGGAGAGCAGCCATGACCATTATATCAGAACGTTTGCAGCACCTGCGCCTGACGCACGGCTATACCCAGACCGAGCTTGCACGAACCATGGGTGTGACCCGCCGGGCAGTCTACGCATGGGAGCACGACAAATGTCCCGAGATCCCTCATCTGATCCAGCTTGCCCAATTCTATCAGGTGTCGACCGATTATCTGTTGGGGCTGACGGAGTGAGGTGTGCCCCGCCACCGGAGGCCTTACCGGAGACTTTTTGCGCGCTATAGTGCGGTCATCTATAAACTTGCGCGACGGCAGCCAGAACGCTCCATATTTTTAAAAACGCACTCATAAGTCCATCTTATCGGACGCACCGTTTGATAGACTTCAGGTACAGCAAACACACACTTCAAAATACAGGAGGATAATATTATGGCAGGCGCTTTTTCGTTATTTTTAGGCATGTTGGGTCTTGGTGCAGCTGGTGCAGTCAGCGCGGGACAGAACGCAAAAATCAAGAAGGCAGATTATCAGTATGGCGAGGAGCATGGCCTTCATGGCACCTCTGAGGTTCTGCAAATGCGGGAGCGAGTGCGTAAAGAATGGTGGAGCATCTGCGGCAAAACCTACAACGCATGTGAGCGGCCTGCATCGAGTTACGGCGACCTCAGCAGAACCCCGTGGTGCTATCTGAAAAAGCGCTGGTTCATTGATCATCTGAACAAAAAGGGCATTCCTTATGATGATCTGGTCGTGGATGATGTTACTGGCGTTACCTTCTACGAGAGCCAGAAAAGGACGTCCCAAGCATATATGAGAAAGCTGCGGTAATAGACATCGCGCCCATCGTCACCACTTCTGTCAGCAGCAGGAGGTAAGCTTATGGCTGAAAATAAATTCGTTGTCAAAACGGTATTCCATGATGAAAATGGAGATACTCTGCTTCGTGAAGATTACCGTGAGACGCGAGAAAAAGCACAGGAGCTCAAGGATTTGGCTGATTTTGGCTATGCCGGACTTTTTGGCAAGGGTCAAACGAAAGTTACCACTGAGATCATTGAACGCTAACACCAACCATCATTTCCTATAACAGCAACAGAGCTCTGCCGCTCAGCACGAGTAGCAGGGCTCCTTCTATTTTATACAGTATTCAGTCAGAAAGTGAACTTAAAAAGCCGCGTTTAATATCAGACAGCACATATCCCGGCGGATTTGCAGTTCGATTATGGGGCTCCCCGAAATTGTGGGGGAACAGTTTCATTCGACCACTTTTGGTCAAACGTTATTGGTTTTATAGAACATGGAGGACCGCTCATTTTTGAGCATACTCACTTGTGCGCACAGAGAACATTTTTGAGCACCGTCTACATCTCCCCAAAATTGGGGACACCTTTCTTGATGGGGTCAGTCTAAGTGACCTCACTCCAATTTAGGCCGTTGCAGGTGCGTACTGTTTGGTACAGGGTCTCATACGGCAATCCCATCAGCGCAATGCAGACCGCCTTGACCCGCTGATCTGTGTCCTCAAAATGAGGACTCAGGTAGTCAATCACACAGAGGAACGCGATTTCTTTGTCTACAGTTTTCGTGGTGTTATGGAAATTTGTCGTCTGTCACGAGCGTAACAAAGACCGTCATCTACTATGAGGCGTTTTACTTTCCCTCAAATCGAGGGCTACTGCGAAATACCGACGCCTTTATCCAAGTGCAATTGAACTTTCCTCATTTTGAGGACTGTTGAACTTTTACCGATTTGGATAATGTTCATTGGTCGTATCATCGATAGAATATGGATCTCGGCAGTCGTTTTGTCCACTGAGCTTTTCCAACCGTAATCATTTTGATAACAGTTCATCGACCCTCAACTTGAGGGGAGTTGAGCTTTTGAACTCCGAACGATTTGTTCGATGTTGTATAGGCATTGTCTTGAATGGTCCATTTTTGACAGCGCAAAATTCCGCCATCAAAAGATATCCACAGTGTAGACGCCCTATATTATACGTTAACACGATATATTCTGTTTGAGGTATACTTTTTAATTGTATCAATCCAGATAGAATCACACTGCAGCAGATATTTTTCTCAACTATTTGAGATTTTTCACTAAGATCAAATCGTCGCCCATTTCTGATATGCGTCCTATTGGTGAAGGATTGATAAAGAGGAAGGTATTCGCTGACGCTCATACCATTTAGATCAACTCCAATCTTGAAAAAGCTCACAGGTTCGCTTAGTCAAGATTTCCGTTGGCGTGATCATGTTAACCGAGCGTTTCTGTCCCGTCCTCATGCTTCGGCCGTTCAAGAAGCACTCGGCTAACACGACCACGCAAAAAATCAAATAAAGAAGTCGAATATAGAGCGACATCAGTGCCTATATTTTTCACTGTTCTATATAGTAGAGTGAATTTCGTAGGCATCAATTTTCTAATTTTGTCACCCACCAGACCATTTTCTTTTGTCCTGCTTCAAATCGCTTCTGCTTACTTCCAAGATCATATCCATAGCGCTGCAACCATTGACGCGCAAAGGTATAGCTTGGCAACGATTTCTCGGCGTGTCCATCTGCCTTGTTGTAGATGTGCCCCAGCTCAAAGAAGATTTTCTGCCAATCTTGATAGTAGCGTTCCTCATTCAGATGGTCATCCAGATACTCAAGCAGTGGCGGCGGTTCAAGGCGCTCTACTTTTGCAAGCAGGCTTTCATCGATTTTTTTCAGCAGCTCTGTCTGATACCCCTGTTCGAGCATTTGCAACAGGAAAACACGTTCTACACGAGCCTGCAAGGTCGCACGTTTCCGCCAGCAGTATTCACCTTCCCGTGGATCCAGAACGACTGTATGGCTTTTTTTCAGTATTTCCACTGTTTCAGGCTGATGCAGGTATGTCTTCCATGCCTTCCTATCATCAAACCATTTCCGATATGCCTCGACCGGTTCCAGCTGATACTTCTCGATTTTTTTAAGTTCCCCTTCCAGACGTTCTTTGGGGTAATGCAGCAAATACACCGCGCAGGTATCCCCCTCATCCAAGGGACGTTTGCGGCCAAGGATCTGTGCATTAACGAGCGGGTTCCACAGTTCACTGACAATATATTTCAGCGCACGGTCTTTCATATCCACACCATTATAGAGGGTCGTTGTGGTCAGTGTGACCTGATGCTGCAGAACATTGCCCACAAGCACATCATCCAGTTTGTCAAATTCCTCCGCTTCCTGACGGTATTTGGAGCACAGGCACGCCACATCCTCTATGCCTTCTGCCTTCAGAGTGTCCCGCAGTTTTCGCAGCTTGGCAATGGTATTCACAAAAACGAGGATCTTTTCTCCCGGCTGTACCCGGCGGATGATATCCAGCTCGTCATCGTCACGGTAGAAGAACTTCATGCTTGACACAAACCGATAATCCATCGGCAGACGATAATGCTGTCCCTCCGGGATCATTTTCCGCAGCTCCCAATAGTCAAAGAAGGGGCGGGCGGTAGCGCTCATAAAGATGCAGGTCTTCGTTGTCCACAGCTCTTTAATAGCCTCATAGCTTGCATCCACATGATCGTTGAAGCTGGCATCGGTCACCATGTAGTGATACTCGTCTGACACGATATAATCAAACGATCTCAGATAAGTTTTGGCGGCATCTTCATTCCTTTGCAGGAAGGTTTCCAGCCACTGGTATGTTTCAACACGGATGGTGTGCTCATACTTGTTATCTATGGCGGTTTTGTCAACAATTCCTCCAAGCGCGGGATCACGGTCCTCGTAGGTCACTTCTATACGCCCCAAACGGTTCACATCGCGCTCAATCTGGTTGCGCAGAGCTTCGCGATTGCACAGGATCAGGATACGCTTACGATGTTCATATGCCCACGGCAGCAATGTCTTCAGAATAAAATAGGTCTTGCCGGAGTTCGTGCCCGCATCAAACACCACGATCCCATGCCAGTTCTTGTAATCCTCACCAACAAGATCTGTGATGTACTGTTTTGCAGGCTGTGGAGTTGCCCCGGCGGTTTCCGGTTCTGCCTCCGGCACAATGGGATCAAGCTGTTCGTCAGCCTCCTTTTTCTTTTTGCGAGAGGCAGTAATCCAATCCAGAATCTCCTGCAGTTTTTGCTGTCGTTCTTCTTCCGTCAACGAGGCAGGGTCAATGTGCTGCTCCTGCTCATACTCCCGTTGTGCCTCAGACAGCTTCAGGTAGAAACCATCGAATGGCCAGCGCTTCTCTTCATCACTCATATTGGTCCGCGTCTCCTTTTTTTGATTTCACTATACCATATCATCTCGTTTTGCTCAAGTGATATTGGCCCATTTTTACTCCCCCTTCCCCATCTTGATTTTATCTCCGTGGCGATTTTGGCGGGTCAGCTGCTCTAGGGGATTCAGGGCGTCATAGTTGGCTCTCAGGTCGTCCGCATACAGTGCCACATACCGCCGGGTCATGGTAAGGTCAGCGTGTCCCAGCAGCTTTTGCAGACGGAACGGGTCGCCGCCAGCTTGGATATACAGCTTCGCATAGGTGTGCCGGAACAGGTGCATAGAGGTCTTCTCCACGCCTCTGCTATGATTATAATTCCATACCGCATTGCCAAGCGAATTCAGGGTCATCTGGTTGCCATACTCCGAGACAAACAACGGAGCTGTAGGGTCGCCGCTGCGGTGCTCCAGATAGTCCTCCATGATTTTGACCAAGGCCTTAGAGAGCGGTACGATTTGCTGATTACGCGCCTTCATGTGGCGGAAAAATACTGTCCCGGCGGAAAGGTCCAAATCTCCGATCTGCAGGTTGAGCAGCGTGGACGCACGGCAGCCGGTACCAAGCAGGAAGTTGACAATGACCCAATTACGGTATTCAGCAAAAGAGCACGTCTTGCAGTCCGGTTCCTTCAATAGCTTCTGCAGCTCGTCGGTGGTGTAGGGCTCCTTGATCGGATCATCTGCACGCACCAGTCTGATCGGATACTTTTCCAGATAGCTCTTTTCCATGCACCAGTACAAGAACGCACGCACCATACGGAGATTCGTATTGATGGTCGTATCGTGGAGCTGTTGGTCCTTCATATAGAAGATATAATCCTCTACCGTTTCCTCTGTGATGGTATGAATGGGCTGTTCCGTATCCCCCAGAAACCGAAAGAAGCTTCTGCCCTTTGCGGCGTAGAAGTCGAGTGAGCCTTGGGAGAGGTTCTTGAGGCGGTTGTACTTTTGGAACCTTTCAAAGGCCTGTTGGATGGTGGGGTTTGCCTTGGCAGCGGGTCTTAAATCACGGTTACGCACGAGAGAGACTCCTCCTTTTTTCGCGAAAAATCCCTCTCGCCCGCTCAGCACTTCCAGAAAATGGAATAAAAAGAAAAAGCCCAGAATCATTCGAATCAACGAACAATTCTGAGCTTTCACATGCCGCCGACGGGGGTCGAACCCGTACTCTGTCTCCAGAAAGGGATTTTAAGTCCCTCGTGTCTGCCAATTTCACCACAGCGGCGCAACCCCGGCTTACAAAGTCCTGCTGCCCTCTGGCTTGAGAGGGAGCCGGGAATAACAGGTGTGAGGAAAAATTATTACAACCACACTGCTATTCGCAATCTGGTGGTATTAACATTTTTATTAAATCAGCGGCTTTTATGATACAATAGTTTCCCTATTTTGTCAAGAAAAACCGCTTATTCGGTGCTGCTTACACCTTGCCTCCGTGCAGCTCGGCGTACATCCGGGAGCGGCACTCGGCCACTGCGGGGGTCATGTTGACGTAGTGTTTGTGGGGGCATTCCAGACGCAACTCGCTCTCCCATGTCTCCTCGGTGAGCTGCTTTGCAATATAGGCCTTCTTTTCTGCAATAGAGGGCAGTTCAATGGCCAACTCGCCGCCCAGAATATGCGGCACCAACAGCGGGCGCACAGCGGTGGGGATAAAGGTGATGGTGCGTTCGATGGCGTCCGAGTCCAGATTGACCATGGTGACCGGCTTACCGGCCTCGATGACCTCGCCGTCCATGGCAATCAGGTCGCACTGTGCCTGACCGTTTTCGTCGTACAGACGCCACGGCATCTTTTTGCCCGGGATGATGGCCTTGCTGGCGGAGTCCGAGCACTTCATCTTGGGGGTATAGCTGCCGTCCGGCTTCTTCACCGCCACCAGCTTGTACACGCCGCCGAACACAGGGTCGGAGGCAGAGGTGATGAGGTTTTCGCCCACGCCGTAGGAGTCGAAGTGTGCGTGCTCGTACAGTTCCATGTTGGCGATTTTCTTCTCATCCAGACCGTTGGAGGCCACCAGCTTGATGTAGGGCTTGCCTGCGGCATCCAGAGCCTTACGCAGCCGCTTGGAGCCGCGGGCAAGGTCGCCGGAATCGATGCGGGCGCTCTTGACACGGCGATTGGGGTCATTGGGGTATTTCTCAATGAGATAATCGTCCAGCTTGATCAGGTTGGGCAGGCCGCTTTCCATAATATTATAGGTATCCAGCAGCAGGCTGACCGAATCCGGGTAGGTATCGGCAAAGGCCTTGAAGGCATCGAACTCGGTGGGGAAAAACTCGATAAAGCTGTGTGCCACAGTGCCCACGGCCTTGACCTCTGCACCGAACTTCATCTCTGCCAGACAGTTGGCCGTACCGATGCAGCCACCCAGCACTGCGGCGTAAGCGCCATCGTTACCGGCGCTCTCGCCCTGTGCGCGGCGGGTGCCGAATTCCATGACGTTGCGGGGGGTGTGGGTGTTCAGGCCGGTGACGCGGGTGGCCTTGGTGGCGATCAGGCTATGGAAATTCATGGTCTGCAGCAGGTAGGTCTCGATGAGGATCGCGCCCACCAGATCGCACTCGATGCGCACCATCTGCACATGGGGGTAGCAGACCGTGCCCTCGGGCAGGGCGTACATATCGCCCTTCCACTTGTAGGTGCGCAGATACTCGCAGAACTCCTCGCTCATGCCCTTGGTGCGCAGCCAGTGGATATCCTGCTCATTGAAGTGATATTCCAGCAAAAAGCGGGTCAGCTTGCGCTGGCCTGCGCTGATGGAATAGCCCTGATTATCCGGGTTTTTGCGGAAGAACATATCAAACACCAGCGTGGTATTCTTAAAGCCATGCAGGAACAGGCAGTTTGCCATGGTGAATTCATAAAAATCCACCACCATCGCGGGGTTATCGTAGTCCTCATCGGGGATATAAGGCTCAACCTTGATCTCGTTCATGAATGTTTTCCTCTCTATTTATACCCGGCGTCAGCTCTTCCCTACTGCGCGCCGCCTGCCGCTTGCCCGGCAGGGGGATCCTCCGCCCTGTCATGACAGAGCGTTTCTATCATGATAGCACGATTCCCCTGCCGGTGCAAGTATTTTCGCGCAAAAAGACCGCTGCACAAACGCTGTGCAGCGGTCTCTGCGCTTAAATCAATAGATTCTTTTCAGAACAGGCTTAGCCGTTCATGATGCTGGGGGTGGCGTTCTTCAGCACAACGTCGTGGCTGCCGCCCTCCACGATGGAGGTGGAAGAAACAACGGTCAGCTTGGCCTTCTGCTGCAGCTCGGGGATGGACAGAGCGCCACAGTTGCACATGGTGCTCTTCACCTTGTACAGGGTGGTCTGCACGCCGTCTGCCAGAGGACCGGCGTAAGGCACATAGCTGTCCACGCCCTCCTCAAAGCTCAGTTTGGTGGAGCCGCCCAAGTCGTAGCGCTGCCAGTTGCGGGCACGGTTGGAGCCTTCGCCCCAGTACTCCTTCA
>OGXM01001791.1_pt1 | contig 11223 bp, 12 predicted proteins | sample 1576271 | NCBI WGS metagenome assembly OGXM01 (sample SAMEA3541579, study PRJEB24748) | human gut metagenome | biome: human gut; feature: human-associated habitat; material: faeces | place: China | collected 2012 | reverse complement strand
TACCGCAACAATGAATAATACTACAAGCATTATATAAACCAGCTGGCAGCGTAACGCCTTCTTCATTATATAACCTCTTTAATTATTTAAGTTTTTTAAGATATGTAAGTTCATTTACACTGCTGTCAGATGTCATCATCTTATTGATGCTGGAGCTCCCATTTCCTCAAGGCTTTGTTCTACGCCGCCTTCGATCACATAACGCACGCCGCTAATAGCAGAAGGAGTTTTTGTGATCAGCTCCACCTGGGAAACTGCGGCAATACTGGATAAAGCCTCACCACGGAATCCCAGTGAGGCTATGTTTTCCAGATCTTCTACTTTTTCAATTTTGCTGGTAGCATGACTTAAGAATGCCGTAGGTACCTGAGCAGCCTCAATTCCCCCTCCGTTGTCTGTAATACGGATCAGCTTCTTTCCTCCATCTGTAATCTCTACTGTTACAGCAGTAGCACCAGCATCAATGGAATTTTCTACAAGCTCCTTCACAACAGAAGAAGGGCGTTCCACCACTTCTCCTGCTGCAATTTTATCAATGGTATGTTTATCTAAAACTGCTATTTTTCTCAAGTTTTTCTCTCCATATAAAAGCAGGTTGACCGCTTCGGTTCACAATACGGACATGTCGCCTGCCGGTGACAGCACCATATATGAAAGTCAGCTGTTCCGCGCCTATGGCACTCCCACAGCTGCCGACCGCATTCGTAATCCGGGCTATCGCCCTACTTACTCATACGGTCTAGCCCGTTCGATATCCAAGAGTTCGCTCGTGCAAGCATGGCTCATTTTTGGCTACCGTACGGGATTTTCATAATAAAATAGTAAATAAGAAGGGAAAACGACATGTTATATATAGGAAATCATACTTCATCATCTAAAGGCTACGCAGCCATGGGACGCCAGATTGTAAAAAATGGCGGCAACACGTTTGCATTTTTTACCAGAAATCCAAGAGGAGGGAATGCCAAAGCTATTGACCCTGCAGATGTGGCGAAGTTTCAGGAGATTGCCAGGGAGCATGAATTCGGCAAAATCGTGGCGCATGCGCCTTATACCTTAAACCGGCTACCGGAAGGACGTTATAGATGGAATACGGACTGATCGGCGGCAAGCTGGGACACTCCTACTCCAAGACCATCCATGAACTGCTCTGCGGGTACAGCTACGAGCTGTGCCCCCTGCCCACCGAGGCAGACGCCCGCGCCTTTTTGCAGCGGCGGCAGTTCAAGGCCATTAACGTGACCATCCCCTATAAAAAGCTGGTGATGGAGTATTGTTCCTTCATCGACCCCCGCGCCCGCGCCATCGGCGCGGTGAACACGGTGGTGAATAAAAACGGCCTGCTCTACGGCTACAACACCGATTATCTGGGCTTTGCCCACCTGTGCGAAGCCCACGGCGTGGAGCTTGCGGGCAAGACTGTGCTCATTTTGGGCACCGGCGGTACCCACAACACCACCCGCGCGGTGGCGCTGGATAAGGGCGCTGCCAAGGTGCTGACGGTCAGCCGCACCCCCGACCCGGAAAAGGGCGAGCTGAGCTACGCCGAAGCCGTGCGCAGCGGCGCACAGGTGGTGTTCAACACCACCCCCGCCGGGATGTACCCCAATGTGGGCGTGTGCAGTCTGGACGTCGCCGCCATGCCCGGGCTGGAAGCCGTGGTGGACGTGGTTTATAACCCCAACAAGACCGAACTCATTCTCCGCGCCGAGGACGCCGGTGTGCCGGTGGCCGTAGGCGGGCTGGAGATGCTGGTGGCACAGGCGGTGTATGCCGCCGAATACTTCCTTGGCCGCAAGTTCGAGGACGCCCCGGGCGAGGTGCGGCGCATTACCGCTGCGCTGCGCCGCGAGACGCTGAACATCGCCCTTGTGGGAATGCCCTCCTGCGGCAAATCCACCCTTGGCCGCCTGCTGGCAAAGCAGCTGGGCAGACCGCTTGTGGATCTGGATGAGGAGATCGTCAAGGCAGACGGGCGCAGCATCCCGGATATCTTTGCCGCCGAGGGCGAAGAGGGCTTCCGGGCAAAGGAAGCTGCGCAGATCGCCCGTTTCGGCAAGGAAAAAGGGCTTGTGCTCTCCTGCGGCGGCGGCGCGGTGAAGCGGACAGAGAATGTCCGCGCCCTGCGCCAGAACGGCGTGGTACTGTTCATCGACCGGCCGGTGGAAGCGCTGGCTGTGGGCGGCAACCGTCCGCTTTCTTCCAGCGCCGAGGCGCTGCGCACCATGGAAGCCCAGCGCCGCCCGCTGTACCTTGCCGCCGCAGATGCGGTGATTTCTAACACCGGCGCGCTGGCCGAGACGCTGGCAGCTGCACAGGAGGCACTGGATGAAATTTTTGATTCTTAACGGGCCAAACATCAATCTGGCGCGCTGGTCTGAGCCCGGCGTGCCGGGCGAGGTGGACTACACCGGCCTGATGGACTATGTGCAGGCGGGCTGCGACCAGCTTGGCATTGAAACGGATATCTGCCAGTCCAACCACGAGGGCGATTTGATCGACGAGATCCAGTCTGCCCCCGGGCGGGTAGATGGCATTGTGCTGAACCCCGGCGGCTACGCCCATTACAGTGTAGCCATTCTGGACGCACTGCGGCTGTGCAACGTGCCCGCCGTAGAGGTGATGCTGGACACCCCGGACGAGCGCGAGCCCTTCCGCAAAACGGACGTGGTGTCCTTTGGCTGTCAGGGGCATTTTATCGGCGAAGGCCCGCAGGGCTACCTGCACGCCTGCATCTGGCTGGCGCAGCTGCTGCGCACCGACGGCTCCAGTAAGGCGCATATCGTGATGTAAAACAAACAGGAAAGGAACGACCTCCCATGATCATCTCCACCAAAAAAGGCACTCCCAAAGAGGAGCTGGAAAAGATCGTTGACAAATTCGAAAATCAGGGTCTGGACGTGACCCTGATCACCGGCAAGGACTACAACGTGTTCGGTCTGGTGGGCGATACCACCAAGATCGACGAGCGGGACGTGCTGGCAAACCCGTGGATCGACAACGTTACCCGCGTGTCTGCGCCCTATAAGCGCGCAAACCGCCTGTTCCACCCCGCAGACTCGGTCATCGACTGCGGCGGCGTGAAGATCGGCAGCAAGGAAAAAATCGCCGTCATGGCAGGCCCCTGCAGCATCGAAAACGCCGAGCAGGCTCTGCGCATCGCGCAGGGGGTCAAGGCGGGCGGCGCGGCGCTGTTCCGCGGCGGCGCCTACAAGCCCCGCACTTCTCCCTATGCTTTTCAGGGTCTGGAGACCGAGGGCATTCTGGATATGGTAAAGGCCCGCGAAGCCACCGGCCTGCCCATCGTCTCCGAGCTGATGAGCGAGGACCGCATCCCGGAGTTTGAGGAGTATGTGGACGTGGTGCAGATCGGCGCACGCAATATGCAGAACTTCCAGCTGCTCAAGGCCGTAGGCAAAATGCACAAGCCCGTGCTGCTCAAGCGCGGTCTGTGCAACACCATCGAGGAGTGGATCATGAGCGCCGAGTACATCATGGCCGGCGGCAACGAGCAGGTCATCTTCTGCGAGCGCGGCATCCGCACCTTTGAAAAATACACCCGCAATACGCTGGATCTTTCCGCTGTGCCCATCATCCACGAAAAGACCCATCTGCCCATCGTGGTAGACCCCAGCCACGCCACCGGCAAGGCCAATCTGGTAGAGCCGATGATGATCGCCGCCGTAGCCGCCGGTGCGGACGGTCTGGAGGTAGAGGTGCACTACGACCCCCAGCACGCATGGAGCGACGGCGCACAGTGCCTGACCCCGGACGCCTTTGCACAGGCCATGGCAAAGTGCCGTCAGGTGGCTTGGGCCATCGGCCGGGAGATGTAAACCGTTTACCCCCTCAGGCGCTGGCGCGCCAGCTCCCCCAAGGGGACGCCTGAAGCGCTGCCCGGGGAAAATTGCAAAAGGATAACACCGCTATGCTTGTAACCATCAGACCTTCCCCCTGCGGCATCGGGGGCGTGATCGCCGCGCCGCCCAGCAAAAGCATGGCGCACCGCGCCGTGCTGTGCGCCGCGCTGGCTGTGGGGCGCTCTCACATCACTCATCTGGAATTCAGCAAGGACATCTCTGCCACCCTGTCCGCTGCCGCGCAGCTGTGCGCCGCCGTGGACACCGGCGCAGACGATGCCACTGTGCAGGGGCTTGGGCATTTTCTGCCCCTGACCGCCCCGGTGGACTGCTGCGAAAGCGGCAGCACCCTGCGGTTTTTGATCCCCATTGCCAGCCTGACCGGCCAGCCGGTCACCTTTACCGGACGCGGACGGCTGATGGAGCGCCCGCAATCCGTATACGAAGCGTTATATCGTGAGCAGAATCTACGGTTTGAGCAGTCCTCCGCCGGGCTGACCGTGGAAGGTGCGCTGACCCCCGGAGACTACCGGCTGGCGGGCAACGTGTCCAGCCAGTTTATCAGCGGGCTGCTGTTCGCGCTGCCGCTGCTGCCCGGGGACAGCCAGCTGCACCTTATTCCCCCGGTGGAGAGCCGCAGCTACATCGACATGACCCGCGCCGTGCAAGCCACCTTTGGGGTGCACAGCCGCTGGCTGGACGAAACTACCCTGCTGCTGCCGGGCGGGCAGCAGTACCACCCCTGCGACTACAACGTGGAGGGCGATTACAGTCAGGCCGCTTTCCCGGCAGTGCTGGGCGCAGTGTGCGGCGGGGTGACCATCACCGGCCTTGCGCCGGACACCCTGCAGGGCGATGCCGCTATTCTGGACATCCTGCGCCGGTGCGGCGCGGTGTTCACCCGCACGGGCGACAGCGTCACCTTTGCAAAAGCACCCCTGCACGGGGTGGATATCGACCTTGCGGACTGCCCCGACCTTGGCCCCGTGCTGATGGTGCTGGGTCTGCTGTGCAAGGGCACCACCGTCATCCGCAACGCCGAGCGGCTGCGGCTGAAGGAGAGCGACCGCATCGCGGCCATGGAAGCCGAGCTGCGCGCCTGCGGCGGTGTGCTGGAAAGCGACGGCGGCACCATCACGGTGCACGGCTGTGCGGAGCGTCTGCACGCCCCTGCCGCGCCCCTGCACGGCCACAACGACCACCGGGTTGTCATGAGCCTTGCGGTGCTGGCTGCTGCCGCCGGGCTGCCCCTGACCGTGGACGACGCCGAAGCCATCCAGAAGAGCTGGCCCGGCTTTTTTGCAGATGCAGCGCCGCTTGGCGTGGAGGTAGAAGATGCTTGATAAAACAAAACGTTATCTCGTAGTAGGTCTGGGTCTGCTGGGCGGCAAGTACGCGCTGGAGCTGACCCGCGCAGGCTTCCATGTGGACGGCATCAACCGCAGCGAGGGACATTTGCAGTACGCGCTGGAGCACGGCTATATCGCCGGCGGTAAGACCCACGATTTTGAGGATCTTGTCCGGCAGGCCGACCATATCATCTTTGGCCTGTACCCCACCGCGCTGCTGGACTGGTTTGGCACCTACGGCCATCTGCTCAAGCCCGGGTGTATCTTTACGGATGTTTCCGGCGTCAAGACCGGCCTTGTGGAGCCGGTGCAGGCACTGTGCCCGACAGGGGTGGAGTTCATTGCCAGCCACCCCATGGCAGGCCGCGAAACTTCCAGCGTGGAGCACGCCGCCGAGGTGAATTTTGCCCCGGCAAACTTCATTATCACCCCCACCGAAAAGAACACCCCGGCGGGCATCCAGTGGGCAAAGGAACTGGCCGAGGTGCTGGGCTTCAAGCATATCTGCACCCTGACCGTGCAGGAGCACGACCGGATGATCGGCTATGTCAGCCAGCTGTGCCACGCCATTGCCGTAAGCCTGATGTGCGCCAACGACAACTCCTCGCTGTGCGAGTACACCGGCGACTCCTTCCGCGACCTGACCCGCATTGCACGCATCAACGACAAAATGTGGGCAGAGCTGTTTTTGTGGAACAAGCAGAACCTGATCAGCGAGATCGACCAGTTCGATTCCGCTTTGCAGGAGATGCGCGCCGCCCTTGTAGCGGACGACCGGGACAAGCTGGAACAGATGTTCCGCCTTTCCACCCAGCGCCGCGCCGCCTTTGACAAAAAGCTGCCGGAATAAACCGTGACGGAGGTATTGCCCCATGCCCAAGCAGGAAGGACAGAAATCCAAGCTGGTAACACTGCTGCGCATCCTTGAGCAGCGCACCGACGAGAACCACCGCCTGAACGTGCCCCAGCTGGTGCAGCTGCTGGAAAATCAGGGCATTCTGGCCGAGCGCAAGAGCATTTACAGCGACATTGACACCCTGCGCAGTCTGGGCTACGACATCCAGCTGCAACGGGGGCGCGGCGGCGGGTACTGGATGGCCAGCCGTGCGTTCGAGCTTTCGGAGCTGAAGCTGCTGGTGGATGCGGTACAGTCCAGCAGTGTCATCTCGGCGCGCACCAGCAAGCGCATCATCCACAAGCTGGAGGCCCTCTGCTCCGACTATGAGGGCACCCAGTTGCAGCGTCAGGTGTATGTGGACGGCCGCCCCAAGACCGACAGCCAGACCCTTTTGTACAGCATCGACGCGCTGCACACCGCCATCAACCGGGGGTGTCTGGTGCAGTTCCGCTACAAGGGCAGCAGCGCCGTGCGCACCGTAAGCCCGTGGCAGCTGGCATGGGAAAACGGCTGCTATTACCTGATCGCCTACCAGGACGAAAAAGCACCCCCGGTGCGCCACTACCGGGTGGACCGGATGGCCGGGGTGCTGGTGCTGGACGAGCCGCGCCGGGGCAAAGAGTTCTTCCGCACCTTCGACCTGCCCGCCTACCTGCGCAAGCACTTCAATATGTTCGGCGGCACCGAGTACCGGGTCACCCTGCGGTGTGCTGCCGACCTTGAGCCGGTCATGCGGGAGCGCTTTGGCCGGGAACCGGTGTTCTGCCCGGAGGACGCGGAGCACTTCCACTTTGACGTGCCCATCTGTGTCAGCCAGCAGTTTTTCGGCTGGGTGTGCGGCTTTGGCGGCAAGGTAGAGGTCACCGCCCCCGCCGCCGTCCGCGCTCAGCTGCACGAGATGGTGCAGAGCCTTGCGGAGCAGCACGCATAAAACGATTTGAAATGGCTTCCGCTGCGCTCTAGCCATTTTCAGCGGAAAAATATTTTTGATTTCGGGGTTCAGGAAAGTCTGCGGACTTTCCTGAACCCCATTTTCACGGGTGGGGTCGCAGGGAAAAGCCTCATTTATTATGGATAGGATGGTTTTGGAGACCATTTTAATCGTTTTCCACCAGCGGCAGGGTGAAGATCTGGTTCACCACCACCTCGTACTCCCACGGCTCCCGCAGCTTTTTCAGCTGCTTTTTCAGCTTTTCAGCCCCAGCAAAGCAGCGGATGAGGTAGAACCAGTGCCCCTTCATCCGGCTGATGGCGCAGCCTGCGCTGCCGAACAGTTCAGTGTAGCCGTGGTACAGGTCGGTCAGGTAGCCCCGCAGCTCCTCCTTTGTGGCGGGTGCACCGCCCCGCGCTTTGCGGAAGAGCGCCGGGTCTGCGATGAGCCCGCGCCCCACCATGATGCCGGACAGGGTGGAAAACTCCTTTTCCAGCGCGTGGAGCTGGGCGGCGGTGGTCACATCGCCGTTGTAGCACACCGGCATGGTGCACCGGGGCAGCGCAGCGGCAAAGGCGGCGCGGTCGGCCTGCCCGCGGTACTGCTGCCGCATCACCCGGGGATGGATGGTCAGCTCCGAGATGGGGTAGCGGCTATAAATTTCCAGAATGGCGGCAAACTCCTCCGGTTTCTCCACGCCCAGCCGGGTCTTGACCGAGACAGGCCCCTCGGCGCGGGAGAATACGCCGTCTAGAAAGGCGTCCACCTTGGCAAGGTCCCGCAGCATTCCGGAGCCCTTGCCCTTGGCGGTCACCGTCCCGGCGGGGCAGCCCAGATTCAGGTTCACCTCAGTATAGCCCAGCGCCCGCAGCTGACCGATCATCCATGCAGCCAGCTCGCCGTCCTTCGCCAGCAATTGCGGGATGACCGGTGCACCGGGGTTTGCCTCCGGGGCAAGCTCTGCCATCTTCTTTTTAATGAGCACCCGGTTCTCCGGCGGGGAGATAAACGGCGCATAATAGCGGTCGGCAGCGCCTTGTGCGCCGAACCATTTCTGATGGGTCTGCCGCCAGACCCGGTCCGTGAACCCCTCCATGGGGGCAGCATAATAAAGCATGGGCGTTTCTCCAAACGATTTTTGTTACCGGTATTGTAGCATAAAATTGCGTGAGGGGAAAGGGGAGGGGACGGGGGATGTTCTCTTTTGACACCAAAAGAGAACCAGAAAAGTGCCAGCGATTTCGACGCGCTGGAGCCACGAAAAAGGGGCTGCTCGCCCCTTTTAACCCCAAAGAGGAGGGCTACACCGGAAAAAACTGAAGATTCACGCCTGTTCGGCGTGAAGATCTTTTAACCGTTTTTTCCGGCTCCGCCGATTCAAAACCCCTCAGTCGCTGCGCGACAGCTCCCCCAAGGGGGAGCAAGCGCACGCCCGCAGCGCCGCGCTTTCGCAGAAAGCGGTGCTGCAAATGCCGTTTCCCTCTATGACTCCTCCCGTGAAAATGGGTTACAGGAAAGTCCGCAGACTTTCCTGTAACCCGAAATTTAAAATCATTCTTCCGCTGATTATGGCCAGAGCACAGCGGAGGCCATTTCAAATCGTCTCGACCTCGGAGAAATCTGGCACGCCGCAGGCGATGACGGAAGGGGTTTTACCAAGCAAAAAAGAGCCATTGCACGCAATTTGTGCAATGGCTCTTTTGGTATGCTGTTACAGATCCACCACGCTGCCGACCTCGGCGGGGGTGGTGGGGACGGGGCCCAGATCGGCTTTATCGGCATCGCGGCGCACCGTAAAGATGGCGCTGCGTCCGGCGGCAAAGTCCGGGTGCCAAGTCAGTTCAAGGGTCTGCCAGTCCTCCGGCACAGCGCAGAAGCAGTGCAGCAGCGCACCGCGTCCGGCGGCAAGGTTCAGGGTGAACACCGAGGCGTCCGCCGCGTTCTCGTTGTACAGCGGGGCGGCAAAGCTGCCGCAGGGCACGCTCTGGCCGTTGCAGGCAGCGGTCACGCCGGTGCCCATGCTGTACAGCTGCTCCCGGGTACGCAGACCCCGACTTTGCAGGTAGCTGGTATCCACCGGCAGGCTGGCTGCCGAGAGGTTTTCCACCGAGAGGTACACCAGCACGCCGCCCAGCTCCGGTGCCGGGGCATAGCCCAGCAGCTCCACGGCGGCTTTGCCGTCCAGCAGGGCAGGCTCGCCCGCAAGACACGGCTGCTGCGCCGCAGCACAGACCCCGGTAAGCAGGGCAGCCGCAAGGCTGACCGCACCGGAACCGGCACATTTCAGGAATGACCGGCGGGAGATGGATTGGGACATGACAGCGTTCCTCCTGTATACGATACAATACACTACCCTTTAACAATAAAGGATTCTGCGCGTTCTGTCAAGGGGCAGCGGGAAACTGTAACCCTTTCTTATTCGTAGTTCTCGTTCTCCTCGGCCTCGGCCTGTCCCTGCAGGGTGTCGGCGTAGCCGAAGGGTACGATGTCGATGGCCTCTACCAGCTTGTCCCGCATCCACAGCTGTACATCGGTCTGCACGGTGTAGCCGCAGCCCGGGTCTGCCATCCACTGCTCGGGATGGCGGGTGGGCACGGCGCGCTGGCTGAGCATACTCATGATCACACCGCCGTGGGTCACGCAGGCGGCCTCGGTAACGTCCATGCGGATCATGTACTCAAACAGCTTCATAAGGCTGTCGGCACAGCGGGCGTGGAACTGCTCGGTGGGCTCTGCGCCCTCCGGCAGATAGCCGGAGCCCGGGGTGATCCACTTTTTGAAGTCCTCGTCGTGGACGAGATCCTTCACCGGGCGCCCCTCAAACTTGCCAAAACCGGCCTCCCGCAGATCGTGCACCGTAAACTGGTGGGCAGCCCCGGGGAACAGGATGTTGGCGGTCTCCACCGCACGCAGCAGGGGGGAGGAGAAAACAGTATCTACCTGCGGGTAGACGAACCGCTCTTTCAGCTCGGCAAGCTGCGCACGGCCCTCGTCGCACAGGGGCAGGTCAGTGCCGCTGCCGATATACAGGCCCTGCAGGTTGCCCGCAGTCATGCCGTGGCGGATGAGATGAAGCTTGAAGGTTTTCATGGATCACACCTCTTTTGGTTCAGAATCACGGATGGGGCTTAGCCCTCGGCGTAGTTGACCTCCACGGTATCGGGGAACACATTCATGTCCAGACGGCAGTCGTCGCGGATGGTCACGCTGGTCAGGGCGGTGCAGCCCTTGAATGCGCCGGTCTTGATGTAGCCCACGCTCAGGGGAATGTTGAGCTCGGTCAGAGCGGTGCAGCCGTTGAAGGCACCGGCCTCGATGTACTCCACACCGTCGGCGATGTTCACGGTGGTCAGGGCAGTGCAGTCCTTGAAGGCGGTAGCGCCTACGCTGGTAACGGTGCCTTCCACCTCAACGGTGGTGATCTGGTCAGCCTGATCAGCCCAGGGAGCCGGAGCGTCCTTGGTGAAGTTGGTCATACGGCCGTTGCCGCTGATGGTCAGGGTGCCGTCAGCCAGTGCCCAAGTCACGCCTTCGCCGCAGCTGTTGTTGGTGGCAGCAGCGGTGGAAGCAGCCACAGAAGAAGCGGCAGCGCTGCACAGACGGACTTTGCGCTCGAGTTTCATGATGAAGTTTCCTCTTTCTTATTCTTGGTATATTACCTTTTATAGCGTCTGGCTTGTCCTTTGCAGATTTGTGCGCCGGTCAAGAACAGTCGCCAAAAAGAGATTATAGCACAAACTGCAGAAAGATGGAACCACCTCTTTGAAAAAATTTTGTTTCGAAAAAGACCTGCTTTCACTACGCCTGTCGTTTTTTTGCCGCAGCGGAAACACAAAATCTATGTGTTAATACCCATAGTTTAGCATAGATGTGGGGTCTCCGGCAAGACTTTTGACAATAATGACGAAAAAAGACGAAAAATATCGGCATTTTTCTTGCTTTACAAGTCGTTTTCCAATGTGTATAATCAACCTGTTGTAAACCAAAAACAAGGATGTTACCAAAAAACAGATCCTGCGGACATTGAGGAGAGCACACCATGGAGTTCAATCGTATCATCAAGCTGCTGCGCAAGGAGCGCGGCATTACCCAAAAGCAGGCGGCAGAGGATCTGGGGGTCTCTCAGGCGTTGCTGTCCCACTACGAAAAAGGCATCCGCGAGTGCGGATTGGACTTTGTGGTGCG
>OGXM01001790.1_pt1 | contig 11224 bp, 10 predicted proteins | sample 1576271 | NCBI WGS metagenome assembly OGXM01 (sample SAMEA3541579, study PRJEB24748) | human gut metagenome | biome: human gut; feature: human-associated habitat; material: faeces | place: China | collected 2012 | reverse complement strand
GGAGCTGTAAAAGAAGCCTGTCCGGAGGGCTTGAAAATCTCTTTCGGACAGGCTACGGATTTTCAAGTGATCCTGAGTCTTCCTCCCCGTGAAATCGGAAGGATCCTCAACACATTGGGGCTTAGGGTTCAGGAAGGAGAACGCTTTCAGGCCGGCAGGTATGTATCCGGCATCTATGCCGACTGCGATATCCGTCTGGATGAATTTCGGGAAACGGGACGCGATGTGCTGCGTGCAGTCATACCGGATCGGCAGAATCGCTTTCCGGAAGACCCACAGTGCGAAGAACCATATCGACTGCAGAGCATGGATACAGAGGATCTGTATGAGAGAGAAGGTGCATTGTCGTGAAAATTGCCATCTACCAGATTGCGATAGAGCGCGATGAGAACCGTCTTGCGTTTCAGAGCCTGAATCACATCATATCGGTCAGCAATGGTCGAGTCCCTGCAGAACTTTACGACTGCGTTTTTGCCGGAGAAGTTTCTGCGCAAACACTGGAGGATATATTCTATGTTTTCAACATGGAGCACCCTTCCGGTTACAAAGGGCGGTCACTCTCGGTCTCCGATGTAGTGGAAATATTTCTTGCATCAGGAGGAAGTGAGTTCTATTACTGTGAGCCAATCGGGTTCAAGCGGATTTGCTTTGAAAAGGAGTAAACCAAACGCTGAGCACAAAAATAAATCAGGCTTTACAGCACAAACAGGAGGCGTCGAATTATCGGCGCCTCCTGTGGCCTAAAAGGAGAATATCACAATGAACATCGAAGAAGTCTTATCAACAACGCACAGAATCTCTCCTCGTGAGAGGGTTCCCTTTCACTGCACCTGCTGCGGCGAGTGCTGCCGCCATGTCCGGCAAAGCGTTCCCTTGGAAAGTCCGGATGTATTCCGGCTGACACGGCTGCTGCGGGAAAAGGATAAGGGAATCATTTGCATGGACGACTTTATTGCGCGGTATACCGAACTTGCCCTACTGGACGAATGTGGGTATTTCATGCTCATGCTGAAAGTTACAGGTGTTGACGACGCCTGTATTTTTCTGAAAGAGAATCGGTGTATGGTCCATGCGGCAAAACCAAGAACCTGCCGGATCTATCCATTCGTTGCCGGTATCGGAGATGACGGCCACCCGGAATATCTGGTGAGCCGCGAAAAGGAACACCATTTCAAAGGCCCGGCCGTTCATGTAAAGGCATGGATGAAACGGCGGTTTACCGAGGAAGACAAAGCGTTTCTTAGAATGGATCTTGGTTCTGCTCGGGATATTGCACGACTCATGCGGCGGATACCCGAATTCCATCGGCAACAGGCGATGCTCCTGTTCTGGCGATATAAGTATTCGGATTTCGACTTAGATCAGCCGTTCCTAACGCAATATGCAAAAAATCTTCAACAGCTCAAGGCCGCACTGTCCCTGTTGGCGGAGCAGCCATAACCGACACACCCCGACTGTTATTCTATAAAAAGGAGAAGTAAAATGGATCAAAGATTACGACACATTGTGGAGCACTACGACGAGATGTGCATCGGAACGGATGAGCATTTTCGTTTTCACTGCAAGCAGTGCGGGAAGTGCTGCATCAACCGGGAGGATATTCTCCTGAATCCCAAAGACCTCTACAACATATCCAAGGAACTGGGACTTGCGCCACGGGACACCATTGCACAATATTGCGAGGTATATCTGGGGCAAAACTCCCGAATCCCCATTGTACGGCTCAAGCCGAGAGGATCTATTAAGCGTTGCCCGCTGCTCAGGGACCGGAAATGTTCTGTTCATAATGCAAAGCCTACGGTTTGCGCCCTGTTCCCACTGGGCCGCAGCATAAAGCTGGATGCGAAAGAAACGGATCCGAACGCCATTGAGCGTGCCAGAATCCAGTATATCATCAACCCCATTGAGTGCGGAGATCGTTCCGAAGAGCATACCGTACGCGAGTGGGTAGAAAGCTTCGGCATCCCCATCCACGACAACGATTTTATTGCATGGCAGAAAGCGCTGTTCTCTGTAAGACAGCAAATCGTGGAGCTGGAGAAAATGCTTCCTGACAAATCCATGGAGCGGGTCTGGTCCATCACCTATCAGGCGCTGTATCTCAATTATGACATTCAGGAGGATTTCCGGAAACAGTTCCAAAAAAACAGCGACCGTCTTATCGACGCACTTGAACATCTGCCGGCATTGTGGAAGGAGCTCAGCCATGAATGATGACCGCAACCGTAGCCAAATCATTCGCATCGATGCACGTAACTGCTTTGTGGAAAGTCTGAATGATGCCTTTGAGATCGGGAAAGCGCATTTTACATTTGCCTCCTACGACCTCAGCAAGCCCTCCGGCCAGCGTCAGACCAACAGCATTCAAATCTACATCGATATGGCGGAGGTGTTGGAGTTGTGCCGGAAGCTGGTGGGTGGTGAATTGCGCTATCTTATGCAGGTTAAGAAGAAAAATGGCGACAGCACGCCGCTCTATCAGTGTCTTGGCGGCACTTCGGCGGAAAAGCTCGCAAGGTACGGACGGGCACGGGCGGATGGGAAAAGCCTGTCGCGGACTGCGCAGCTCGTCTGCGGCAGTAAGACGGATTTTCTTTTCGTTGCTGACAGCGGTCCCGGAGAAACCAACGCCAAAGGTCTGATCGTACCGCGGTTCGGAAAGAATCCTGAAAACCATGTCTCGGTCAGCATGACTTTTGAACTGTTCAGCGAGCTTATGCTGATGACCAAAACCCACTACCAGTCATGGCTGACGGCATACTATCTGCAGAACCCGATAAAATCAGCGACAATGCCGGCACAGGAAACGTATGCAGTGCCAGATAGCAGCCCGAATACACTCTTCTGAAGCACAGCCCATGAGGTTTCGTACATTCAGAGAAAGCATCCGAAACATGGGTGGTGTGAGGGCAGGTAACGATGTGTATTTTGCACAGACACAATCGCAGTATACTGCCGCTTTTTGCCGGAGTATCCGGCGAAATCTAAGAGGGACAGTACAATCAGCTGTTGCTGGCTTAATGGAGGCTGGGACTACAGCGGCGTGTATGCCGAAGAATTAAGGGTGAAGAATGGCTGCATACATCGAGGTTACACCCTTTTATCAAACGGAGTCGATGATGTCGAGACGGTTCATGCCATCAAAACGATTGAGGATTTCCTGTGGAAGCAGTATCCTCAACACTGACATTTCAGCGATACAGTATACCAGTGCGGAGGAGCTTGCTTTTGCAAGCTCCTCCGTTTTGCGTATAAGTATCTTTTGCGGCGTCAGGTAATGCTCCACTCCCGCGCCTTTGTTTGCTCTGAAATCATACGGGCATACCACCCGTTTTGTGCCAATAGCTCCTTGTGGTTTCCGCGCTCACAAATTATTCCTTCGTCCAGCACAAGGATCTGATCCGCCCCGATGATCGTATTCAGACGATGCGCAATGACAATTACCGTCTTGTCTTTCATCAGAGCGTCCAGCGCCCTATGAATCTCTTTCTCATTGTCTGCATCCAAACTGGAAGTGGTTTCATCCAACAAGACGATAGGTGCATCCTTGATGAGAGCGCGTGCAATGGAGATTCGCTGCTTCTCGCCGCCGGAAAGGGTATTTCCACCTTCGCCCACCACGGTATCGTAGCCGTCCGGCAACGCCGAAATAAACTCGTGGCATTGCGCTGCCTTTGCTACCGCGATGATTTCCTCCATACTCGCACCCGGCTTTCCCACCCGGATGTTGTTCGCTATGGTGTCATGCAGCAGATAAACGTCCTGAAAGACGATGGCCATTTTCCCTGTCAGCACATCCGGTGACTGTTCCCGAATATCTGAGCCTCCAATCGTAATGGAGCCCTTTGACACATCCCAAAACCGGGAAATCAGGCTGATGATCGTGGTTTTACCACTGCCGGATGGCCCTACCAGTGCCGTCGTCGTCCCCGGCTTCACAGAAAAGGAAACGTCATGCAACACGGGTACATTCTTCTCATAAGCGAAATTTACATGGGAAAAGCTGACATCAAATGCGTTAAGCTGCGCTGCATCCTCACGATACGGCAAGGGTGCCTCCTGCCGAACCTGTAAGATGTTCTCCGCCGCCTTACTGAGATACTTCAATTCCGGGTACAGACTGCCGAGCGTTGCCATCATGCTGGAAAGCGATACGCCTATCATCAGTAGGGCGATCATGCGCTGTGTGTCGATTACTCCCGCCTGATATAAGGCCGGAGCCAAAATTAAGGCTGCCGGAAGAATCAACGAGGTCACAAAACTGAAGGAGATAGAAAAAGGCATAATCGAGAGTTCCAGTTTTACGGAATCTTTTTTTAAGGAGGTAAAGCTATCGTCAAGGCGCTGAAACTTTTCGCCTGTCATGTTATAGAGCTTAAAGGTTCTGATTCCATTGATGTACTCCACAATGCGGGAGATCACACGACTAACGCTTGCCCGCTGCCTGCCGCCGTATTTCTGTGACATCTCTCCACTCAGACGCATTAAAGGGAACGCAATCAGGATCAGCACCGTAGCAATCAGTCCATACTGCCATGAAACCATAAAGGCAAACAGGAGGGCCAGAGCGCTGAAGAACAGCACCTTTATCAAGCTCGCCAGAGAATGTGTCAAAACCTGTTCAAAGTCTGTAATATCCGTAGTCAGCGTACTCATGAGGCGGCCAATGCTGTTCTTATTGAAATACCCAAGATTCAGGCTACGAATATGATCGCCGAGAGAAAGGCGTTGCTGCGCCGAAATATCTGCACCGCGATACTGTACTTGCGTATAGTTTATGGAAAAAAGGATCGCCCGCATGAGAAACAGCAGTACGAGAATGACGCCGTACAAGGTCAATCTTTGCATTGTAAAGACGCCGCCGATCAGCTCGATAATCGTCATAATCATTGTGCTGAACATACCCATGTGAAGCAGGGCATCCACACAGGACAGCACAATGGGTAGATACAGAGACTTTATATTTTTACCGGCTACCCGGCGAATCATTTTGAATGTGTAATTCATGCTGTCACCCCCTGCGTATAACTGCGCCACATATCGGCATACCGCCCGCCCTTTGACACCAGTTCATCATGTTTTCCTTTTTCCAAAAGGCGTCCTTCGTGGAATACACAAATCTGATCTGCGCCCGTAATCGTATGGAGCCGGTGAGCGATCATGATGGTGGTTTTGCCTTTCAGCAAGTGCGATAAGGCAAGCTGGATTTTATGTTCGTTTTCCAAGTCCGCAAAGCTGGTCGCTTCATCGAAGATAATAATGGGAGAATCTTTCAAAATTGCCCGCGCAATGCAAATTCGCTGCTTTTCTCCGCCCGACAGCTTTACGCCGTCCTCGCCCAATTTAGTTTTGTAGCCATTCGGAAGGCCCATAATAAAATCGTGGATCTGCGCAGCTTTGGCCGCGGCCTCTACTTGCTGGGGCGTAGCTTCTTTGTTTCCAATGGCGATATTTTCATAAATACTGTCATGCAGCGTAAAGGTTTCCTGAAATACAAAGGACACCAAGTCCATCAGATTATCATTTTTCAATTCTAAAATGTTCTTTCCGCCGATGCAGATGCTGCCCTCCGCGACCTCCCAAAACTTAGGGATAAGCTGTGCAGCGGTGGTTTTTCCAGCCCCGGAAGCCCCGACAAAGGCGGTCAGGCTGCCCGCAGGCAGAGACAGCGTGATGTTTTTCAGCACGTCGCTCTTGTCATATCGGAAAGTAACGTCCTCAAAGCTCACACCATAAGGCTGTGCGCGGTCTAAGGTCTGTATTCCCTCTGTTGTGCAGGGCAGATCCATAATGGTTTGGATTCGCCCCACGCCGCTCATGATCTGACTGAACATCATGGCAAAATTCATCAGATTGAGCAGACCGGAGAGAAACACCATACTCATGACCATAAAATACAAATAATCCTGCATGGGCAATGCTCCCCGGAAGTAGAGCAGGCCGCCCAGCGGCAGGGCAAAAAGGATTCCGCTTTCAACCAATGCTACAAACAGGCCGTAGGTATATCCCTGACTTTTGGTGCAGCGTTTCCAGAACGCATTGTATTCCTCTACCGTGTCTGCATAGTCCCGATAGCTCTCAGCGGTCATATTGTAGGCTTTCATTACGGGCATCCCGTTGATGAACTGCATGATCGCCGTGTTCAGCTTTTCCAGCAGGCGATGATAGGTCGGCATCTGTTTCCCGGTAATCGCCATTGCCACACCTTGAATAATAAGCCCCAGCACCACAGGCACCAGCAAGCACAAAGCCATGGGGACATTGATCGTGAGCAGGTAAATGAATACGATCACAGGCGCGCATATTGCAGAGGTCACGTCCGGAATCTGATGAGCCAAAAATCTCTCAATCCGTTCCACATCTTCAATGATGACTTTTTTGATCTCACCCGAAGCATGGTCGGTGAAGAATCCCAAATTCACTTTTGCAATGTGCCTGCTGATCTGCGTGCGCACGTTGTATAGCGTGTTAAAGGCTCCAATGTGAGAAAATGTTCCTGAAACAATGGAGCAGAGAAATTTTCCTGCAATCGCTGCTGCGGCAATCAAGCCATAGCGCAAAGCATTTCCTTCACCATCCAGCAAAACCAAGATGCTTCGATACACCATGACATACGGGATAAACGAGCATAATGCGCTGGCAATCCCGAACAGGGCAGATACAAACAGATGCAATTTATACTTCCCGGCCAACTGCATTAAATAAGCAGTGCCGGATTTTCTTTTCTTTTCCATAGCGCCTCCTGTTATTCCCGCATGGCGGCCATGAGCCGCCATGCGTCATCAATTTGAAAATCATCCGCCAATGTGCAGTTTCGGATCACAAGCGCACGGCTACAAGTGGCAAGGGCACATTCCAAGTCGTGGGTAATCATCAGGATGATATGGCCCTTTTGGGCAAGTGTGTGAAGCTGCTTGCTGACAGAGCGCATATTACGGCCATCTAAGCCACTGGTAGGCTCATCCAGAACGATGACCGGTGCTTCGTTCAACAGGGCGACAGCCAAAGCAAGACGCTGTTTTTGTCCTCCTGACAGGGTTGCCGGATGCCGGTCTGCAAACTCTGCCAAATTCAAGAGCGTCAGCAACTCGTCCGCCCGCAGTTTCAATGTGGGCGTTTCCTTTTTGCCAGTCAAAAGTTCGTCGGTCAGGCTTTCTCCGAATAACTGGCTGTCCAAATCCTGCATGATATACCAAATCACACCGCGCCGTCTGCTCTTTTTCAATGGCTTTTCCGCAAAGCGGATCGTACCGCCGTCCTCCTTCAGGAGCCCTGACAGCAATTTCCCCAACGTGCTCTTTCCGGCCGCATTGGGGCCCACAATCGCAACGATTTCTCCCGGTGAGCAGGAAAACGAAACGTCCTTCAACACTTCATGCAAGCCGAACCGCTTGTGTAGTCTCTCAACGCTTAACAAAGGCTTCTGTTCAGTTTCCTTACCACTATTAGCAGGGAATGGCAAGTTCAAGAGTTCCATACTGCGAAGCCCCCACTCGAAAACCTGCTCATGGGGCAGAATATTCATTTCCTGCGGCGTCATCACGCTGACGATTTCACCCTTATTCAAATAGACGATCCGATCTGCTATATCACGCAGATAATAAAGCCGATGCTCCGCAATCAAAATCGTCTTTCCTTGCTTTTTCAAAAGACGGACAAATGCAGCAAAGTCCTCCGTAGCTCCCATATCCAGATTGGCAGAGGGTTCGTCCATCACATAGATATCCGGGTCAATCGCCTCCGCAGAGGCGATTGCTACCCGCTGCCGCATACCATAAGAGAGGTATCGAACCTTCTGTTCTAAAAGGTTCGTAATGCTCAATGCCTCCGCTGCGTCCTGAACTCTTTTCACGATCTCGTCATGAGGGACACCGTAGTTTTCGCAGCCAAAGGCAATTTCACCTGCTACCTCATTGGCAAAGAACTGGCTACGCGGGTCCTGAAATACATTCCCGACATACTTGCCTCGTTCCCATGAGGGAATCTCCGCCATGTTCTTCCCGAATAGCCATACTTCGCCGCTGAGCTCTCCCGTGAAGAAATAGGGGATCAGTCCATTTATCACGCGGGTCAAAGTACTCTTTCCGCTGCCGGAGGGGCCCGTCAATACGATGACCTCCCCCTTTTCTACGCTGAGATTGATATGCTTCAACTGATTCTCCGTGTCTCCATAGGAGAAACTGAGATTTTTAATTTCAATCGCTGGATTCAATTTCTCACCTCACACCAAGATACACACGGCCGCTGTTGAAATAAACAGCGCAATCATGACGCCATCGCTTACAGCCATCTTGTTTAAGTAGTAGCCTTCCTTCTTGTAGGGACTCTCAATCCCGCGAACAACGCTGGATGCCGCCAACTCGTCTGCAATTTTCAAGGAGCGAAACACCATCGGTACGACCACATATTCAAAGGTGTTAAGCGGATGTAAAACCACTTGAAGCGGAGAGAGCAGAAGTCCGCGCGTCTTCATGGCATCCAGCACATCAGAAAACTCCGAAGCCACCGTTGGAACAAAACGCAGTATGACAATCACCGTCAGCCTTACGGAGGACGGAAGCGGCAGTTGCCGGAGGGCAGCAGTCAGCTTGCCCGACGGAGCCTGTGAAACAAGATAGACCGCCATAAAGACGGGGATCAGTTCGATCAGGAAAGTAAAAAGCATGGGGGATGGAATATTGATACCATGGCGCACATTGAATGTAAGCCATCCGTAGCTAATGAGGAAAGCTACTAAGAATTTCAGTCCCTTTCCCCAATACCCGAATATTGTCATCACAAGAAACAGTGCGGCGGTGCAGGCAATATGCAGCCACATGTTTTTACAGAGAAAAGCCACGGCGCAGACACAAACAGCCAATATCAAAAGCGCAAAAATGTTGACGCGGCGGATCAGTTTTGTGTTGTTAATTACGGCTTCCATCACTTTACAATTCCTGCTTTCTGGAAATGGCGTCTCAAGATCCGCTGTCCAAAGAGGCAGCCAAGCAGGGCAAGAGCTACCGTGATCGCACAGGCTCCAATCATGTGCCACGGGCTGGAGAGCATATTGAGTTGCATATCAAAGACTTCCTGAGAAAAGCCTTCCGTGGATGCCTTTGCCACATAACTTTCCCAAGCAGCCCAGATTGGAACAGTGTTTCCGATAATCATGCCGAGGCCATAACAAGACCACCCGATGGCGTTGCGTAAGGGTTTCCGGTAGCTATCTTTACCCAGCATGGCAAGCTCACAAATCACACCCACCAGCAGAAAATACGGAAGTAGAAACACATAGCCGCCTAAGGCACTGATGATGCCAAACACGGTGCTCCACACCATCAAAATCCCGTGTTTGTTCAGTCGGTTAGCAACAACAAGATAAAAGGTTGCACAGAAAAATTCTTGAATACCGGCAGAGCAGTAAAGGTACAGGAACGGAAACGGAAGCGTCAGAGTGCCAACCGCTCCATATACCACAAATGTCAAGACCATCATAGCCGCAATTACCATCACGTCCCGCGTGGTAAATCTTTTCTTTTCAGTTATAGTATTCATGTAGAGAACTCCTTTCAAAATATGTTTGGCGGGTACAAAAGACGAGAGTTAGAGTATGCTAACTAATGGGCAAAAAACACCTCCTCACACAAAGTACAATTTCCACGCACTACCGAAAAAATCTGCAATGAGATGTATTCTGTCAAGTGCTTCGTCCTTTTCCAGCTTATGACGCACAATCTCGAAGAACGCATAATACTGTGCAGAAAATAGAATATGTATTTCGTCCAGCGTCAAGGGACGGCACGAATAGCCCTGGCGAATCATCTTCTGCTGAAAGGCATAAGTCTGTTTTTCTTCTTCCTCAATAAGCTGATCCACAAAGCTTTCGTAGGCACTTCCGGCAGACTGGCTGATAAGCAGGTAGAAAGCATCCTTGTTTGCGAAAATGTACTCCACCAGTACGGAAATAACCTCATCAGAAATATTCCACATATTTTCCGGATGGCCATTTGTCAGAGAATCGAAGCCCCGTTCTCCGCCTTTGCGATACAAATCCAACATATGATCCGCAACTGGGGACACAAGTGCGGCAAACAGGCTTTCTTTATCTGCAAAATACCGAAAAATTGCGCCAGTGGTCAGCCCAGCTTGTTTTGCAATACTGCGAACGGAAGCATCGTTATATCCCTTTTCCATGAACTCTTTTTTGGCTGTGTCTAAAATCAGTTGTTTTGTATCTTCACTCTTACTCATTACAAGCACCTCTCTAAAAAATAGCACCGCTATTTACATTATACACAGGTTGCGCCTAATGTCAAGATAGCAGTGCTATTTTAAGCCCAAATTTACAAACGCAGCAAACGTAGATCGGCAAGCGGGGCAAAGAGGTCCCTCTTTTGCATTTTCGGGGAATTTTCGCCGCCGCGAAAACTCCCCTCTGCTTGTCAGGGGCAACGCCCCCCCTTGAACGCGCAAGATGCGCTGCTAAGCGTTTCGCAGAAACGCTTAGCAGCATGACCGTTATTGCCGGTCATGCTCCTTTTTCTTCTCCTCCTCGCGCTCGTTTTTGCCCAGCATACGATCCACGTTCTGCTTGTGGAGCAGCAGCTCGCGCATCTCATCGCGCGAACGCCGGTAGGCGGCATACGCTGCCTTTTTTTCGGCAAGCAGCTTGGCATATTCCTCCTGCAAGCTCTTGACGGTGGGGAGCTTTTTCACGCCCAGATCGTCAAAGGCTTTCTTCGCCGCCTTGTGGCGCCCTCATGCTCAGCAAGGTACGGACGGGTATGAAGCTGCAGCACATTTACTTCTGCGGAAGTGTTGATGCTGTGGCCTACTTCAAAAATCAAAGCGAACTAACGCAAACGGCACGGAATGAAGTGCCGTTTTTTATACTGCATATTTCAAAGCCTAATCTGCACATATTTTAGAAAAAGCCGGCATCTGTGGCATATCACAGCATTGCCTATCCGTACCTGCTGACAGATTATTTTTTGAAAAAGGAAGTGATTTTATGATCCGGAAGATCAGCGGAGAGGAAGGCGAGCCGGATAAGATCCAGGCGATCACCTGGCCGGGGCCGTTTATTTTTTCTGTGACAGAAGATGAAAAAAAGACGTATCAGGAATTTGAGTTCAGCGAGGACGGGATCAAAGCTGCTGTGGCGTGGCTGAATGAGTCCACTGAACCGAAGTTACCTTGTCCGTCTACTAACGGATAACGCATAGACCATGTCTGGGCCATA
>OGXM01001788.1_pt1 | contig 11227 bp, 9 predicted proteins | sample 1576271 | NCBI WGS metagenome assembly OGXM01 (sample SAMEA3541579, study PRJEB24748) | human gut metagenome | biome: human gut; feature: human-associated habitat; material: faeces | place: China | collected 2012 | reverse complement strand
ATCGAACATAGATTATAAGTCCGATAAGAAATCCTGTTTAAAGCGAGTGAATTTTGAACCATCTGGTACAACATCAAAGCCGCAGAAATCATGCAATTCTTGCAGTTGTAGGAGAGAAAATAACAGGAGGTGCATGGATGATAATAGAAAATGGTGATTCAAAATTTACAGAGGAAGAAAAGCGAAATCTTGTTGTACGAGAATATACGAGTGAAGAAATAGAGAAAAATAAAAAAGCGTATGTGAATAAAAGCACAAAAAAGTGTTTTCCACTAATAGTCCTAATAGTGTTATGCAGTATTTGTTCTTATATATTACCCGCCATGTCATATGCAGTTGATATTGTCATGGTTATCATCATTTTTTTGTTTATCTTAACGATAATCATAAATATATTGAATTATCGGATTGCAAAAAGATGGCATTACATAGAGCTGGTTGTAGATAAAAAGCTTCCGATAGAAGCAGAAAGCAGGGATGCAGGAGCATCTGATGATTCATGCGTGATATATCATTATCCGGTGGAAGGGAGAGACAGTACATCGGGATATGCAAGTATTTTTTATATAGGAAAAGAAAAATATGAAAATGCTGAAGTCGGGGAAAAGATCAGGATTACCCAATGTTAATATGATAGAGATAAAGGGACATTTTGGGATAGAGTTAACTCGAAATAGAACGTCTATAATGTACAATGAAAATCGTGAAAAGGAAATGACAATATCATAGTTCACCTTGAAAAGAAAAACAGCAAATTGTATAATTGCAGAATAAACATTTGAAAGACACGGAAATAGACAATACAGAGGGAGCATGACACATGGGACGATTTCTTAATCCTGATTACAGTGCATTTGAGACAGCGTTAAATTCAGAAATTTATATTGATAAAACAGGTTTGCTTGCGTATACCAATAAAGTGATCAATACAAAGCAGGCGTTTATCTGCAACAGCAGACCGCGTCGTTTTGGAAAGTCTGTCACAGCGGATATGCTTACAGCTTATTACAGCAAAGGCTGCGATTCAGCAGATATATTTGCAGATTATGAAATTAGCCATGCAGGGGATTTTAGACAGCATCTGAACAAACATGATGTCATACATCTTGATATTCAGTGGTGCCTTGCTCCAGCGAAGGGAGCAGCAGGAGTTGTTTCTTATATTGAAAAAAGTGTCATAGCAGAATTAAAAGAAAAATATTCGGATATTATTTCGGAAGAAACGGTATCTTTGCCGGAGGCAATGTCAGAAATCTATACTGTGAGCGGAAATAAATTCATTGTAATCATTGATGAATGGGATATTCTGATTCGTGACGAGGCAAATAACAGGGACGAGCAGGATAATTACATTAATTTTCTGCGTGGAATGTTCAAGGGAACAGAACCTACCAGATTTATCAGTCTGGCGTATCTGACAGGAATTTTGCCAATCAAGAAAATGAAAACGCAATCTGCACTCAACAATTTTGATGAATTTACAATGTTAGATGCCGGGGCACTGGCTTCTTATATTGGGTTTACGGATCTGGAAGTTGAAAAACTCTGTGATAAATATCATAAGGATTTTGCAGAGGTAAAAAGATGGTATGATGGATACGTGCTGGAAAATCAGCAGGTTTATAACCCGAAGGCAGTTGTCAGTGTCATGCTGCGCGGAAATTTCCAAAGCTACTGGTCGCAGACCGGAACATATGAGGTTGTGGTTCCACTGATCAACATGGATTTTGATGGGTTAAAACAGGCGGTTATAGAGATGGTTTCAGGTTCGACAGTAGAAGTAGATACCGGAACATTTCAAAACGATACGGTAAGCTTTTCTAGCAGGGATGATGTGATAACTTACCTGATCCACCTTGGATATCTGGCATATGACCAGAGAAAACAGTGCGCATTTATTCCAAATGAGGAGATACGGCAGGAACTTTTAGCGGCAGCAAAGAAAACGAAATGGAATGAACTGCAGGAGTTTGAATATCAATCCGAGCAGTTGTTAGAGGCTACTCTTGATAGAGAGGAAACGCTGGTTGCAGATTATATCGAACAGATTCATATGGAGTATGCGTCAGCAATTCAATATCATAATGAAAATTCATTGAGCAGTGTTTTGACAATTGCGTACTTAAGCGCCATGAAATATTATTTTAAACCAATTCGGGAATTGCCGACAGGGAGAGGGTTTTCAGATTTTGTATTTATACCGAAAGAGGAATACAGAGTAGATTATCCTGCACTCGTAGTCGAATTAAAATGGAATAAAAGTGCATATACAGAATTACAACAGATAAAGGACAAAAAGTATCCTGAATCATTGTTGCAGTACACTGGAAATATACTTTTAGTGGGCATTACTTATGATAAGAAAAGTAAAGCACATGAATGTGTGATAGAAGAATATAAGAGATAAAAGAGTTGTTATTTTAGAAAGGACACCATTTAGAGAATGGTGTCTTTTTTGCGTGTAGAAAAAATGTAAATATTTTACCCAAAATTACATCAGATTATATGGTGTGAATTGTAGGAGAATAATATAATAAAAAAAATAATTGTAAAGAAAAACAGGGGGAAAAAGTTGAAGAAATTTTATATTGCATATGATACAGACGTTGGGATAAAAAAGAAGACCAATCAGGACAGTCTGTTATTAAAAGGATGTTCTGAGGAACATGGAGAGACACTTCTGATCGCAATTTGTGATGGCATGGGTGGCATGGAAAAAGGGGAGCTTGCCAGTGCAACGGTCGTCAGGGCTTTTTCAGACTGGTTTGAACAGGTTTACATAAAGAACGAAATGCATGTTGGAGATGAAGGAATAAGACAACAGTGGCAGAGTCTTTTGGAGGAAATAAATGGCAGACTGATCAGGTATGGAAAAGAAAACCAGATTCAGCTTGGAACAACAATAAGTGCGGTTTTATTAAACAGTGATGGACAATATATGCTTTGTCATGTTGGAGACACCAGAATTTATACATTATCGGATACGTTGCAGCAGCTGACCGAGGATCATACATTCATTGCGCGAGAAATAAAACGTGGGAATATGACAATAGAGGAAGCTAAAAAGGATAATCGCAGAAACGTGCTTCTTCAGTGTATCGGTGTGAATGAATTTTTTGAACCACAATATGAGAATGGAAGGCTGGCGCATGGCACAGCCCTTTTGTTATGCTCAGATGGATTCCGTCATATGTTATCAGAAGACGAAATTTCTGAGTCTCTGAATCCGCATAAAAATCTTGATGAAGCGCAGATAAAAGAAAAATTGAGAGAAATGATCGAATGGAATAAACAACGGATGGAAACGGATAACATTTCTGCAATTTATATCAAACTCAAATAAGGCAAAAGAGGAAATGAAAGTTGGCAGAGAGAGGAACAATTATTGAGGGAAAATACGAGGTTTTAAAGCTGATCGGAAAAGGTGGAATGTCAAAAGTTTACCTGGCGATGGACAAAAACCTGAATAAGCAGTGGGCAATCAAAGAAATCGAGAGAAAAGCTTATGATAAGAAAAATGAAGTTGTAGTTGCAAGTGCAATGGCGGAAGCAAACATGATGAAAAAACTGGATTATCCGTCACTGCCAAGAATTGTAGACATTATCGAAAAAGAAAATGTAATCTATGTTGTCATGGATTACATTGAGGGAGAAACCTTAAGCAGTGTATTGAGTAAAGAAGGTGCACAGCCACAGGAAGTTGTAATTGAGTGGGCAAAGGAACTATGCAGGGTATTGGATTATCTGCATACGCAGAATCCGCCAATTATCTACCGGGATATGAAACCGGCAAACATTATGCTGCAGCCGAATGGAAATATCAAGTTAATTGATTTTGGTATTGCGAGGGAATACAAAGAACAGAATTTGGCAGATACAGTAAGTCTTGGAACAAAAGGATATGCTGCGCCGGAGCAGTTTGGAGGAAAAGGTCAGACGGATGCCAGAACAGACGTATATTGTCTTGGCGTGACGCTATACCATTTACTCACAGGACAGAATCCGTGTGAACCTCCTTATGAGATATATCCAATCCGATATTGGAATCCGCAGTTGTCCAGTGGATTAGAAGCAATCATTCAAAAATGTACCCAGTTAAACCCGGAAGACCGTTATCAATCATGTGCAGAATTGTTATATGCGTTGGATCATTATGATGAGATGGACGAGGGGTATCGAAAGAAACAGAAAAATAAGCTGAAAGTTTTTTTTATTACAGCAGGTTCAGCTGTATTTTTTCTGATTGCAGGGTGTGTATGCACAGGAATGAGGGTTCATGTGAACAACAGCGATTATGATAATAACATCAAGGAGGCAGAATTATCTGCGACAGATGAGGAAAAAATCGATTATTATGCCAAAGCAATAGATATTCTGCCGGGCAATTCGGAAGCGTATTTTGGAATAATCGAGGCATTTAAGGATGACGCGGTCTTTTCATTGGAAGAAGAGGAATTATTCAAAAAGAAAATAAACAGTAATCTGACTGTTTTGCAGCAGAATAGCGATTATGGGGATCTTGCTTTTGAGATAGGAAAATTATACTGGTATTACTACGATTATGGAAAAACAGAAAATTCAGACAATCAGATAACCAGAATGAAAAGTGCGATTCAGTGGTTTGAGGCGGCATGTACTTATGGCGGTGAGGACAGCAGTTATTATACGATGGCTGAAATGTACCGTGATATAGGACAGTTTAACCGCGATATCACACTGAATGTGCAGGAAGCATCTGATAAAGGAACCTATCTTCCATATTGGGAGAATATAACAAAACTCGTAGCAACCGTATCTGAGAGTCAGGATGAGAATGAAATTGTAAATCTGGAAGTATACAAACTGGCAATGAATGCTGTGGAAACTTATGCAAGAAAATTTAAGGCAGATGACGTAGCACAGGAAGATATGAAAGCGTTGCTGGAACAGGTAAAAGCTGGTACGGAGCAGGTTGATACGACAACAGACAAAACAGAAGAAATGAAAAATGATATTCTAAAGCGTTTGCAGGATGCAGAGGCAGCAGTGGAAAATGCATATGCAAAAGATACGGAGGTGAAAGCATCATGAATGCAGGTACTTTACAACTCATATCCATCATTGCATTTTCATTAGCAGGAGTTTTAACACTGATAGCCATTTATCTTTTTTTTAAAATGGACGTACGAGGAATCATAGATGATCTTAGTGGTAAATCGGCAGAACGTCAGATTATGGCAATGCGAGAGGAAAATAACAGACAGAAAAATCCATTGTCTAAAAGAAGCACCAAATCATCTGAAACAAGGAAAAGCAGTCTGACAGAACGCACAACAGTGAAATTGAAAAATGATGAAAAAACGGAGGTTCTTCCGAAGATAGATGAAGATAAGACTACATTATTGCAGGAAGAAGCCACTATACCGCTTCAGATGGTTGAGGAGGAAACAACTGTTTTAGAGGAAACTACAACTGTATTACAGGAAGAAGAAACAGTTGTGCTGGCTGAAAATGTAAAAAACACAGATAAAAGGTATGAACTGGTTTTGAATGAAATCATCATACATACGCAGGAGATAATTTAGAAAATGGAAATGTTTTGGAGAACAAAAGGAAAAAGAATTGCAGCATGGTTAATGATCGCGTTAATTATGGCAACAACGATACCATTTGGAAGTATCAGAGCATCAGCAGATAACACTGCAACAGGTGAAAGTGGTACAGTCGCAGTCACAATCACAGGACAGGTGATGGTTCCAGGTAATGATGATGAAAACACAGATACGAATAATGGAACTCCATATGCAGGTGCAAAGGTGACGGTAACATACCCACAAAGCGGTTCGACTCCTGTAACGAATGAAGCGACTACAACAGACGATGGAAAATTTAATATTTCTATTGGTAATTGGACATTAAATACGGATAATAAGTATACGGTTAAAGTTGAGCCAGCAGATGTGGATAAAGGTACATATGACAGTTATTCCAGTGAAGAGAAAACTGTCACAGAAGATCAGGTAAAAACAAAAAAGATTGAGTTAGGTACAATTACACTTAAAGAAAAGTCTGTTCCATATTCAGTTACTGCAAATGTAGAAACTTCTGATAATTCAGCAACAAGTGATGCAGGAAATGTAGCAGTAAAAAATAATGTAGTAACAGCAACACCAAAGCAAGGTTATGAAATCACTGCTGTAACAGTGAAAAAAGAAACTGTAGATTGGAAACCGGATGGAGAAACCAACGATAATTGGTGGAACAAGAATATAAATGCGAGCGGTGCATTTGTATATGAAGAATTTAAGGATAAAACATTAGATGCAAATTATGCATTTACAGTCACATTCGCAAAGAAACAGTTCACAATCATCTATAAAATCAGTCAGAATGGAAAGCTAATTTTAAATAGTGGGGCGCAGGATGATACTGATAAAGTTGAAATTAAAGCTGAGCAAGAAAGTATAGATGGCAACCAGAAGGTTCCATATACAAATGATGCGTACAAAATAAAAGCAGCTGTTACAGACAGCAAGTATCATCTCAAAAGCTTTATGGTAGATGGCAGTGAAATACTTAATACAAGTGAAATAGATAATGCATTAAAAGAAAAAGAATATGTATTCACAGATGGAATAACACAGGAACATCGTATAGAGGTGACGGCAGAAATTGATACATATACAGTTTCTGCGACATTTAATGATGGAGGAATTGTTGAAATAAATGGTTTCAGTGAAAAAAGTGTTTCTGTAAATTCCGGGGCTGATGTGAAAATTGCTGTAAAACCTAATGAGGGTAAGACAGTAAAAAAGTTTTCAGTTAATGATAATCCTATACCAGAAAATGGCATAACAGAAGATAAAGATGGAACAGCAGTCTATAAGATTGAAAACGTAAATGGTGACCAGAATGTAACTGCTGAATTTGAAGATATTCAAAATGAAAATAAAGATTCGTTGGCTCTTGCAGGTCTGAATCTGTTAGATAGTGGAAATAATCAAATAACAGCGGATGAGGATGGAAACTATTATTCATCATCAGCCATTTTAAAATTTGATGGTAAAACTAAAATCAGTCTTTCGCAATGGGGAGTGGGCAAAACGCAACTCAACTTAACAGAAACAACTATCATTTCATCAGTGTATAAAGGTGGAATTATTGGCAGAAAACAAATAAGTCTCAATCCGTCTGTGAAAATTGTGATTGATACAACAAAACCCAAAATTGAACTGAGTGACGATGAGAAAACAATTTGGAAAACTGAAGCAGACACAACAGTGGATATCACAGGTACAGCCGTGGATGAAAATTTGAAAAAGGTTGTCTGGTCAGAAACAGAACTTACACCGGATGATGTGTTGAATGGGGCACAGGAAGCAGCATTAAATGAAAATGGAAAGTTTGAAATAAGTGGCATTCAATTAGCAAAAAATCAGAACATTGATAAAATCTATATTTATGCCATTGACAAAGCAAAACAGTGTTCAGAAGCCGGAGTTATTACTGTATATCGGGACAGTGCAGCCCCTGAAATTAAGGAAGTGTCTCTGATTCCTGCTGATACAATAAAAAAATACGATTTTGGTAATTATTACAATACAAACATTAGAGTAAGCGTTACTGCGAAAGATGTGAATGTAAAAGACGGCAAAGCGGATTATCCGGCAGTTGGTGTGAAAGAAATTCGCGTATACAGTGATGATGATAAAAAAGTGTATACGGGAACTGTAAGTACACAAGTAAGTGGAACAAGTGATGCAACGATAGAAGTTACGATTCCATTGGAAGAAGCTGGTACATTTGCAAGCCTGAAAGAGGTTCATATCAAAGCAGTGGATGCATTGGGCAATGAGAGTAAGGCATATAAATTAAAAGAAATTAAGAATCATAATGGTATTTCATCGGATGTTTTAATGCTGGAAAAAGATGCACCTGTAGTAAAGGTGACGCCACAGGTAGATGGTAAATATGAAAATACAAAAGATGGAAAGACAGAGTATTGGTACAAAGAGATCCCAGCGATTGTATGCGAGGTTACAGATCAACCAAATCTAATGATCGGCTTCGGCATTGACGAGATTCAGGCGAATTACGTGGCGGAGATCAAGCTGCGCAACATCAACAAAGAATACATCCTCAAGCAGACCCGCGCCATTGACGATCTGGAAGGAGAGATCGCCGACCTGAGAGACACGCTGAACAGCCCCCGGAAGCTGAAGAACGTCATCATCAAGGAGCTGCAGGCGGTGGCCGACAAGTTTGGCCAGCCCCGGCGGACGGAGATCCTGTACGACGCACAGGAGACCGCGCCCGAGGAAGAAGACGACGTGCCGGACTACGGCGTGACGGTGTTCGTCTCCAAGGAAGGGTATCTGAAAAAAATGACCGCCCAGTCCCTGCGGATGAGCGGCGAGCAGAAATTCAAGGAGGGCGACAGCCTGTCCTTCTCCAGAGAGACCACCAACAGGGCGGAATTTCTGGTATTCACCGACCGGTACCAGTGCTACAAGTCCCGCCTTTCCGACTTTGACGACGGCAAGGCATCCCAGCTGGGCGACTATCTGCCCCAGAAGCTGGGATTCGAGGCGGGAGAAAATCTGGTGGCGCTGGTGTTCTGCGGGGATTACAAGGGCTTCATCCTGTTCTTCTTTGAAAACGGCAAGGCGGCGAAGGTTCCGCTGTCCGCCTACGAGACGAAGACCAACCGGAAAAAGCTCACCGGCGCCTACAGCGACAAGAGTCCGCTGATAAAGGCGGTGGCGCTGGACGCGGATGAGCAGATGGTGGTGTACTCCGCCGACGGCCGGGCGGCGATCTTCTCCACGGCGCAGCTCCTGCCCAAGACCACGAGAAACACGCAGGGCGTGGCGGTGATGACGCTGAAAAAGAAGGCAACGCTCCGGGACGCGGTGCTGCTGACCCAAAGCGGCATTGTCAACGAAAGCCGCTACCGCACCAAGACCATCCCCTCCGCCGGGGCGCTGCTGAAAGAAGAGGACTCGGCGGAAAAGCAGCAAACTTTTGAGGTGTAAAAACGAACAGATTGGAAAGAAGAGGACGTTTATGCGCAAGATTTGGGAAGATTACCGCTGGATTCCGGCGACGGCTGTGGGAAGCGCGGTTTTCGCGCTGGGCTTTTCCCTGTTCCTACAGCCCAATGAGATCAGCCCCGGCGGTATTTCCGGTCTTGCGCTGGTGGCCGTGGAGCTGCTGGGCTACGGCAGCGTGGGCGTGCTGACGATCCTTATTAACCTGCCGCTGTTCATCCTCGGCGGTGTGAAGATCGGCAGACGGTTCTTTTGCGGCAGTCTGCTGGGAATGGTTCTCAGCTCGATTCTGATCGACGCTTTTGCCAAAATCACGATGCCGCCCATGGATTCGCTGCTCTGCGCCCTTTACGGCGGCATGATCTGCGGGCTGGGGCTGGGCATGGTGTTCATCTGCGGCACCTCCACCGGCGGCTCGGACATCGTGGTGCGGCTGCTGAAGCTCAAATACCGGGATGTCCCCATCGGACAGATTTCCATGTGCTTTGACGCCGGGGTGGCCGTCCTGACGGGCATCGTGTTTCAGGACATCACCAAGGCGCTGTATACCGGCGTGGCGGTGTTTGTTACGGGCAAGGTGCTGGATGCCGTGGTGTACCGGTTCGACTATTCCAAGGTGGCGCTGATCATTACCAAGGAGTACGACGCGGTGGCGGAGGCCATCGGCACCAAGCTGGACAGAGGCGCAACCTTCCTCAATGGGGAAGGCTCCTACAGCCATGAGCCGACCAAGGTGGTGCTGGCCGCTGTGAAAAAGCAGCAGGTCACGGAGCTGAAGGAGCTGGTCATGGCCATCGACCCCAACGCCTTCGTCATCGTGCAGGAGGCGCATCAGGTGCTGGGAGACGGATTCTCCCATTATTCCAAACAATCGCTGTAGGAGAAACGTAAGGAAGGAGACCCGTATGAAGCAAAAGCTATTGCCGCTGCTGCTGGCGCTCAGCCTGCTGCTCACCGGCTGCGGCTGGATGGACGGCCGGTATTCTTCCGTGACGCCCCACTTGGAGCAGCGGCAGGACACCCAGCCGGAGGTGATCGTGGCCTCCGATTATCTGGATTTGATGGATGCACTGGAGGAAATGATTCAGTCCGGCAGCGAAAGCGGCGTTATCAACGTGGCGGACTACCCCGCGGACGCCGTGGAAAACGGCATGGGCATAGCGGTGAAATATGCCACGGAAGCCTACCCCGTGGGTGCGTATGCCGTGGACCGCATTGACTATGAGATCGGCGCCAACGGTGGCCTTCCGGCGGTAGCCGTGACCATCGCCTACCGCCACAGCCCCATGGAGATACGGACGATCCGGGAGGTCTCCGACAGCGGGGAAGCGGCAGAGGAGATCGTCAAGGCACTGAAAAATTTTGACGCCAGCGTGGTCCTGCTGGTGGATCGTTATGCCCCTATGGACTTTACCCAGCTGGTGCGGGATCATGCCGAGGAGCATCCGGAGACGGTGATGGAGACCCCTCAGGTGACGGCGGCGGCCTATGGCGCCGGAAGTTCCCGCGTGGTGGAGCTGACCTTTACCTATCAGACGAGCCGGGATGCTCTGCGGCAGATGCAGTCTCAGGTGAAGCCGGTGTTTGATGCGGCGTCGCTGTACGTCAGCGGCGACGGGGAAGACCGGCAGAAGCTTTCTCAGCTGTACGCGTTCCTGATGGAGCGCTTTGACTACAAGATCGAGACGTCCATCACCCCCGCCTACAGCCTGCTGCGCCACGGGGTAGGGGACAGCAGAGCCTTTGCCACGGTGTACGCCGCCATGTGCCGTCTGGCAGGACTGGAGTGCATGACGGTGACGGGCACCCACGCGGGAGACCCGTGGACGTGGAACATTGTGCTGGATGGCGGGCATTATTATCATGTAGACCTTCTGCGGTGCAGCGAGCTGGGCGGCTATCACGAGTTTACCGATCCGGAGATGTCGGGCTATGTCTGGGATTACACGGCCTACCCGGAGTGTCCGGCGGTGCCCGCAGTGGCGGCCGCGGAGACCGGAGCCGCCCGGGGAACGGAGGAAACGCCCACAGAAGCCACGACGCTGCCGCCGGAGGAAACCACGGAACCAACGGAAAATCCGGAAGAAAAAAATACTTGACATTTTTGGAAAAACCGCTATAATAAGCTCTGTTCCGTGCGGGCGTAGCTCATCCGGTAGAGCGCCACCTTGCCAAGGTGGAGGTAGCGAGTTCGAGCC
>OGXM01001786.1_pt1 | contig 11236 bp, 9 predicted proteins | sample 1576271 | NCBI WGS metagenome assembly OGXM01 (sample SAMEA3541579, study PRJEB24748) | human gut metagenome | biome: human gut; feature: human-associated habitat; material: faeces | place: China | collected 2012 | reverse complement strand
TCGACGAGTACTATTGGCTCAACAAGCACGACCCGAACTATTCCCTCTGCCGCGCCACTGTGAATCGCGGCGAGGATGCTCACACCGACAAAAAGTTTGAGCTCGACAAGGATTCAGCCATGGCGCTCTCGAAGCTGTTCCTGACACCCGAAAAGGATCTTGAGGACAAAAAGATTTCCGACGTTTTGCCGGACTCTTTCTGGTCCACCAACTTCTGGCTCTATTGGCAGACGATGTTCGCATTCCAGCGCTGGTCAAGCGCATTGGAGATGAAGCGCTACCTCTGCCGCTATGTCCATCACATCGACGGACTGCCCGATTTCAGCGCTCTGCGTTTCACAAAGTATAATCAGTATGAGAGCATGATTTTGCCGCTTGTAAAATATCTCGAGGCTCACGGCGTGCGCATTGAGTATGGCATGGACGTCAAGAACGTTATCATCGAAAATGAGGGCGACAAAAAGGTTGCAAAGAAAATAGTTTATGTCAAGGACGGCAGGGAGCAGTCCATAGACCTCGTTGAGGATGACCTTGTGTTCATCACCAACGGCTGCTGCACCGACACCTCTTGCTACGGCGATCAGACCCATGCGCCCGACCTGTCCGAGGTCAAGAACGGCTGCGGCGAATCGTGGGATATGTGGAAGGCCATCGCCGCGCAGGCAAAGAACGGCGAATACGGAGATCCCGACAACTTCTGCAGCGACGTTGAAGCCACCAACTGGATGAGTGCAACAGTCGCCACCTCAGACGAGAAAATCATCAAATATATCATGAACGTCTGCAAGCGCGATCCCCGCGCCGGCAAGGTAACTACGGGCGGCATAGTGACCGTCAAGGACAGCACCGACAACTGGTATCTCTCCTGGACAATAAACCGCCAGCCCCAGTTCAAGTCTCAGGACAGGAACACGGTTCTTGTATGGCTCTACTCCCTCAGCACAAACAAAGAGGGCAACTATGTCAAGAAAGCCATGCGTGACTGCACGGGCGAGGAGGTCTGCCGCGAGTGGCTGTATCATATCGGCGTGCCGACCGAGGAAATAGATGCCATGGCGCATGATTCCTGCAACACAACCACTTGCTTCATGCCCTATATCAACGCCTTCTTCCAGCCGAGAAAGGAATCCGACCGCCCGAAGGTCGTGCCCGACGGAGCCGTAAACTTTGCGTTCATAGGCCAGTTCGCCGAGACTCCCCGCGACACCATCTTCACCACCGAGTATTCAATGCGTACCGGCATGGAATCGGTCTATACCCTGCTCGACATTGACCGCGGCGTACCGGAGGTCTGGGGCAGCAAGTACGATGTGCGCGAGCTTCTGCGTGCGTGCTATTACGCCATAGACAAAAAGCCCATAAGCGAAGTTAAGCTCTCCTTCGCCGAAAAGGAGCTGCTCAGGGTCGTTTTGAAAAAGACCAAAGGCACCGACATCGAGCTTCTGCTCAAAGAGAGCGGCCTTATTGAGTAATCAGCCCGCTCGCGGCTGCCATGATAAATTCGGAGCCGCTCGGCGGTAAATCAGCCTGAAAAGCAAAAACAAACAACGTCCCTCCCTCGATAATATACGTTACCGAGGGAGGGCGTTGCTTTACAAATGTATAATTAAGAGATAGGGGTTTTCTGTATTTATGTCTTATAGCTTCACTCCGCATTCGGAGCAGAAGGCGCTGTCGGCGGTGATTTCGGTGCCGCAGTTCGGGCATTTTTGTCCGAGCTTTGCTCCGCAGCGGTTGCAGAACTTCGAGCCGGGGGCAAGCTGCGCCTTGCAGCTCGGGCACACCGTCATTCCGGCCGCCACGGTCTGACCTGCGCCGGACACCACCACCGGCTGTCCGCCGGTCATAATGGTGTTCTCTATAACCTGAAACACCTCGGAGGGAAGCTTTTTCTGCTTGTACGCGCCCATTCCGGCGGTTATCGCCAGCGGCCACGCCACAAACAGGCCTATCGCTCCGGCGCCTATTTTATCGGACCACTGCCCCTCGCCTATGCTGACATTCAGCTGATCTCCCGCAACCGCCATCTGAACGGTAACAGCAAGGCGCATTCCCGTGAGCGTCTTCCAGCCGTCCTTGGGCTGACTCGCCTGCATAACATAACCGTCCGTGGTCTGAGAGCTCTGGACGTCCATACCCTTCTCGGTACGGAAAAAGCCCTCGAGGCGGGTGACTATATCCTGCACCTGCGTGCCGTTCAGCATGAATACTCTTGTCTCGTTCATTTCATTTCCTCCGTTCGTCTGAAGTCGTTTTGTTATCTCTTCTTCTGCATAAATATCCCATTCATCACAAGCTCGTTTTCCAGATACTGCGAGATGCTGTCGGCAACGGCGGTTATGGCCCGCTGCACGCCGGATGCGGAAAGCCCCTCGCACGGTTGAAGCATTGTTACGGACAGCTCCGTCCCGTGCTCTTGCTCGGTTACGCAGATTGAAAAACGGCTTAAATTCCCGTACACCGACATATTCGATATGACGGTTGAAGCATCCGTTTTTTCATACCCGGCGCCGTTTTTATCGAGCACCTCGTATATCGCAAGAATGACATATTGCCGATTGTACGGAAGCGTCCTTTTTGTCTCTTTACCGTCCCGCAAAACGGAATGCTGCGGCATATCCACCGTCCGCCGCCCCCTTTCAACGTTTTATCGCAGCACGCTTTTCTGCTATTGCTTTTCAATGTAGCCGCTCACGGCCTTGGCATACATACTGTCGTCCGTTACGGGCTGATAGCGTTTGCCGTCATAGTCATCCGTGAACCCGTTTGTCGCCTTATATATCCTGCCCGTTTCGGTATCGTACACACGCTCATAGCCTAAAGTGGCGTCGCTCTGCTTTTGGCTCATAATATCCTGACTTATGTTGCGGCTCTCCCACGAGGACATAAAGCCGTCCATCGTCTGATTGAAGTTTTGGCTTATCTGCTTTGCGAGCGCCACCTTCTCATTGCTCGCCTGGTTAGCAGCACTGACAAAGCTGTCGGAATACTTGAGTGTTTTAAAGCAGTCGGTAAGCACGCCTTCCCACTCTATAAATGTATCTTTGGCTGCGGTAACGGCGACGATATTGTAGACCATATAGTATCCGCCGTCTGCCGACTCCATCATGTAGCCGTTCATTCGTCCCGTCCAAATCTGCCTGATTGATGGCGTGGATCAGCTGGAAGAGCTGGCCCTTGTCCACGATGGCGCCGAAGGGGCAGTTCACCAGACACATGCCGCAGCTGACGCACTTATCCTGATCGATCTGGGCGCGGCCCAGCTCGTCGCTGGTGATGGCGTTCATGCCGCAGGCCTCGGTACAGGGACGCTCGAACTTGATGATGGCCTGATAGGAGCAGCTCTGCTTGCAGCGGCCGCACTTGATGCACTTCTCCTGATCGATGACGGCTTTGCCCTTGACGAAGGAAATAGCGTTCTTGGGGCAGGCGTGGTAGCAGTGGTGGGCAAGGCAGCCCTGACACATGTTGGACACCTCGTAGTGGGTGGGGGGACAGGCGTTGCAGGCGTACTTGATGATGTTGATGAGGGGAGGATCGTAATATTTCTCGGCGATGGCGCTTTCCTCCACGCCGTCGCTGAGCAGATTGTGCTCGGACACCGACCGCAGCGGCAGACCCATGGCGAGGCGGATGCGCTCGCCCACGATGGCGCGCTCCAGAAAGATGGATTCGCGCACGGTGGCCTTTTCGCCGGGCATGATCTCATAGGGCAGCTTCTCCATGCGGGAGTAATCCTCGTCATATGCCATTTTGGCCACTTCCGCAAACACGCGCTTGCGGGTGTCGGCGATGCTGCAGGTAATGTTTCTCATATTGCTTCCTTTCTATGCAGGCGATCTATCTAAATATCATATTATACTGACCCGCCGGGGGCTTGTCAACCCCCGCCATACCGTAGTTTTCACCGTTTTAGCGGTGTGTAAACGTTGGAAGATATTTCCTGCTGATGGCCGGTCATACAGCAGGAAAACGGATTGCCGCGCCAGTGTGAGCACTGGCGCGCAATGACAGACCTTTTCGTCAGTCTGGGCAAAAAAAGAACACCCCGGTGGGGTGTCCTTTTTTTGATTCAAATCAGTGTGTCAACGGGAAGCTGAAGCTTAGAAGCGCTCCTTCTTCTTGCCGATCACCAGCGCGCCGCCGGTCACAGACAGGACGGACAGGCCAACGTACATGGCGATACCAGCGTCGAAGGTCTTGCCGGACTCCACCTTCTTGCCGTCGGTCTTGGTGGTGTCGGTGGTCGTGCTGCCGCTGCCGCCACCGCCGGGGCTGACAGTCTTGTAGGTGAAGGTGTTGGTGAAGGTAATGGTGCTCTCATTCTTACCATCGACCTTAACGGTGAACGTACCGTCCGCGGTATTGATGTCAAAGGTCATGGTGTGAGACTTGGCATCAGCGTTCCAAGTGTTTTCCTTGGCGGAGATCTTCTGGGTAAAGGTGAGACCGTCCTTCATAAAAGCGGCCATAGCTGCGTAAGCTTCTTCAGCGGTGTCATAATAGTTGGGGAGCTCATACGCGATGGCACCCAGATAATCCGCCTTATCGATCTTACCGGCAACCTTGTAACCAGCTTTCGTCTTCGCGGCGGTCACGATATCCGCGGTAACAGGATCAATGGTGAACACCGGCGCGCCCAGGAACTTAGACGTGCTGAGGGTGAAGGAAACAGCCTTGCTGAAGTCCTTCTTGCTGTTGTCGGACTGCTTGGCGACCACATTCAGGGTGTTATCAGGCATCTCCAGCATAGCAGTGTACACCTTCTTATCGCAGGTCTTGCAGGTGGCGGAATACAGTGCCAGCTTGCTGCCGGCAACGCCAGCAGTTTCGAGAGTCTTTTCTCCAATGTCGTGGCCCAGAGCGGCGACCTTGACGGGAGCCTTGATCTCCTTCTTGCCATCCTTGCCAGCGAACATCTTCTTGCAGACGGAGCAGGTCCAGTAAGCTTCCGTACCGTCCTCGGTGCAGGTTGCGGGAACCGCCTTGGTTTCGGTCAGCTTGTGGGCAGCCAGAGGCAGATACTTGATCTGAGCGGCATTGCCGTTCTCATCCACAACAGTGCCGCACTCGCTGCACTTGTAGTAGGCTTCCCAGCCCTTTTCCATGCAGGTAGACTCCTGTGCGGGAACCGCAACGGGGGTGTGCTTGTGGGCAGGCACCTTCACAGTTACCGTGCAGGTAGCAGTCTTGCCATCGGCGGCAGCGGTGATAGTGGCAGAACCAGCCTTGATGGCGGTAACTTCACCGTCCGCACTGACGGAGACAACATCGCTGCCCTTTGTGACCTTCCAGGTCACAGTCTTGTCAGTAGCCTCATCAGGCTTGACAGTCGCAGCCAGCTGAAACTTCTGGCCCACTTCCAGATTCAGGGTCTTGGGAGAGACGGCAACGGAAGTGACCTTGATCGTCTTGGCTTCAACGGTAACAACAGCCGGAGAAACCGTATTATCAATCTCTACATCTTCAGAGTTACCAACAACGACTTCCTTGATGGTAACATTCTTACTGCCCAGACCGGCTGCAGTATCAACAGTGCAGTTGAACGTCAGCAGCACGGTATCTTTGCTGTTGGTGTACGCGCCGTCGCCATAAGCTGTGAACTTCTTCGTCAGTTCAGTCCAGTCGGCCGCAGCAGTACCCAGAGTATCTTTCAGGTTGTTCGCCGTCTTAGCGCTGTTTGCGACATAAGTCATTCCCGCGGGAACATCCAGCACAAACTCCAAGCTCCGCAGCTTTTCCACTGCACCGATTGAAACGGTAAAGGTAACAGTGTCGCCAGGATTTACTTTCGTCTTGTTTGCAGTCACCTTAAGCGTTGTTGTGCTTGCAAACGCCATCGTCGGCAGAAGCGTCAGCATCATGACACAAGCCAACAGAAACCCAATGATTCTTTTTTTCATTCAGTTTGCCTCCATGCTCAATAAAATTACAATAAAATGTTAAAACGGATTTGTACCACGAACATGCGCATACAGGCGGCTTACATCCATGGTATTGATCTTACCATCGCCATTCACATCTGCGTTGGCAAGCTGTTCGTCGCTCAAAGGGTTCGTGCCGCGGACATGCGCATACAGGCGGCTCACATCCATCGTATTGACCTTACCGTCGCCATTTACGTCGCCTTTCAAGCCGTTGCCGACCACGCAGTTATACCGGGTCGTAGTCAGCTTAGCCTGTTCTCCGTCATAGCAGGCCTTGAACCCCGTAACCTTCAGATCGTAATTGCTGGCGTTGATCTTGTACGTTACAGAAACCAGAATGACCGATCCTGTCAACACACGCGCCGGAGAACTCTGTGTATTTCCGCCATAGGCAATGAAGTAATTCTCGTTTTCATGAAATTCAACGTGACCGCTGCCGCCGCTGAAATCACTGACCTCAAATACATTTTGAAGCCTTGTTGCCTCAGGATAGGATTTTGACTGGAACGTCAGATTTGTCGGCACCACGTAAAATTCCAGCGCACCAACGCCCTTGCACTTGGAAGCGTCCAGGGTAAAAGTATAAGTGACGGTATCGCCGCTTTCCACTTTCTTGGTCTTCAAGTACACAGACTGCTTTTCCGTGCTTGTTGCGTTCGCCACGACCACCAGCGATAGGGCCATGGCAACAGTGAGCAATAATGTGATAACTCTCCTCATTTGCACTCCCTCTCTCGTTAAATCTCGGTACGACAACCGCGCCGCGAGGACGCTCCCCCGCCGCCTTTCGCCGTGCCATAATAAAATTCAGCCGGATGTGCTTTCCATACACGGGTACATTGTACCTCATTTTCATCTATAAGGCAAGCCCTTTTTTGACGATTTTTAGTCGTCATGTCAAAAACTGGAAGGCATGTCCGGCCACTACAGCAGCCGGGCGGGCAGGCTGTCAAAAAGTCTGTCATTGCGAGCCAGTGCTCACACTGGCGTGGCAATCCGTTTCCAAAGCCTCCCTTGTGTAAAGGGAGGTGGCGCAAAGCGCCGGAGGGATTGTCCAATAATGCAACAATCCCCCAGTCAGCTTCGCTGACAGCCCCCTTTACACAAGGGGGCCGAATGCGGAATGACAGAGCGGGTTTTCTTGACAAATTCACAAAAATCTCCCGGCCACTATCGCAGCCGGGAGGGTGCTGACTATCACTTCTTTTTCTTTTTCAGCACCAGCACGGCCACTGCCGCCGCCACGATCACCACCGCGAGGACAATCCACAGCGCGGCGCTGCCGCTCTGCTTCTCCTGCCCACCGGACGTGCTGCCGTCGGCGGGGCTTGCGGCGTCGCTGCCGGTCACGCCGTCAGAGGCCGCCGCGCCATCGTTGGCAGTGCCGCTGCCATTGGCGGTGTCGCCAGCTCCCGCCGTATCGCCGCCTGCCGCACCGTTGCCGTTGCCGGAAGTACCGTCAGGCGCGGTATTGGCGTCGGTCTTCAAATCGTCGCCGTTGGTTTCGGTAATCACCGGCGTTTTCTCCGGCACAGGCTCCTGTCCGCCGGTGATGGCCACAGGCGTGGTCATGACCTGCGCGGTATAGACGTCGCCGGAGCCGTCCAGCGCCGCGATGAACTCGGCGTTCAGCGTATACACGCCATCCTTGTTGGCAGGCATGGTGGCCTGAACGGTCAGAATGGTGGCCTCCTCCGTCATGCGGCGGTCAGGTGTCGTGCCAACGGCGGCAAAGTAGCCGGTACTGGCCGTATAGCCGTACATCTCAAAAATACCCGTGCGGTCGATGGCGCTGTAACCAAGATTGCCGTCGCCGTAAGTCAGGCCGCTGGCGTCCTGCGCCAGCGTCATGCCTACAGACGGCTGCAACTGGACGCTGAACACACCCAGCGCTTTCCCCTCCGGCGGTGTGACCGTAACGGAGTAGGTCACGGTGGCGGTATCACCGCTGACCTTTGTCTCGGTCGGGGTAATCGTCAGCTTCGCCGTGCCGGGGATCGTCCCGGCGTAGGCCGTTACCGTCAGCAGCGTCAGCAGCAGCGCCGTGGTCAGCGCCAGCATCAGGCGTTTGGTCATACGTTTCATAAGCATTCCCTCTCCTGTTCTCCCTCCGCACGGAAGGGGTTAGTGTGTCCATTGTATCATATACATTCGCCGTTGGCAAGACGGATCACAGGTCAAAGATCGTGGCCGTTACCTCGTCCGCGGTGATGCCGCCGAACAGCTCGCCCACCGGACTGTCGTTCAGCACGGCCCGCACATCCTCCGGACGGAAAGCCACGCCCTTCAGCCGCTCCACCAGCTCCTCCAGTCCGCAGACGGACAGGAAGTCGCCGAAGAACCGGACGTCGGTGATGACGCCATTGGCGATGGAGACGTTGGCCTCCAGACAGCCGCCGTCCCAGTAGCGCTTGCATCTCACGTCGAACTTGGGGGAGCGGCCGTAGTTCCACTCCCAGGTGTCGTATTTCTCCCGCTTCAGGCGGTCGACCTCCGCCAGTTCCCCGGCACTCAGTGCGCCGGGCGTCAAGCCGCCGCCGGACAGCGCGTCCTTCAGATAGGCCCAGAAGGCGGGCAGCTCCATGTCGTTGGGCAGAAAGTCCCGGATGTTGCCGATGCGGCTGCGAACGGATTTGGTGCTCTTGGAGCGGAATTTCTCCGGATCCACGTTCAGCGCCCCGGCCACCATGCCGGGATTGGCGTCAAACAGCAGCGTGCCGTGGTGTAGGATGCGGCCGCCGTGACGGCGCTGGGCCGTGCCGGAGACCTTGCGGCCCTCCACCAGAATATCGTTGCGGCCGGAGGCCTCCGCGTTCAGGCCAAGGCTCCGCAGCGCCGCTACCACCGGCTCGGTAAAGCGGCGGATGCTGATGCCGTCGTCCCCCACGTCGGTGATGAAGGAGTAGTTCAGGTTGCCCAGATCGTGATACACCGCGCCGCCGCCGGTGCTGCGGCGCACCACATTGATATGGTGCTGCTCCACAAAGGCGCGGTTGATCTCCGCCTCGGTGTTCTGGTTCTGGCCCACCACGATGGTGTTGTCGTTCTGCCACAGCAGCAGATAGTCGCCCTGGGTGCGGTGACACAGGACGTATTCCTCAAACGCCAGATTGTAATAAGGGTTCTGGGAGTGGGTCTCAAGATACTGTACGGTTTTTTCCATGGATGCTCCTCCGGCTTGCGATGTCTTTCTGGTACTACAAAAAAATCCCACCCGTCTGGGTGGGATTTTTGGCGCGGAAGGAGGGATTTGAACCCTCGCGCCGCTTTTGACGGCCTACTCCCTTAGCAGGGGAGCCCCTTCGGCCACTTGGGTACTTCCGCAAATATAAAGTTGCTGGCGGAGAGAGTGGGATTCGAACCCACGGATGCTTTCACATCGCCGGTTTTCAAGACCGGTGCCTTCAACCGCTCGGCCATCTCTCCGGATAATGAGTTCACGTCTAACTCTCAAACGCAAGAATAATATTACCATATTGAAGTACTGTTTGTCAACATAAAATACGAGAATTTTCATAGAATATCCTGTTGAATAAACTCAGAAATTCTTGATTCGGATATCCGATCTGTTTGTAGTGTACTTCCAACTACCCTGCTGAATTCAATTCACCGGATCGTAATGAGATATGTGAACCACTTTACCTTATCCAATCAAAAAGAATAGCCTGCACTATACGATAGCCGTTCTTCCATCAAAGCAAAAGAGAAGCCACTCTCTTGAGTGGCTTCTCTCCATGTTGGCGCTACCTATCTTTCCGGGCCGTCTCCAGCCAAGTATTGTCGGCAGAAGCGAGCTTAACTTCCGTGTTCGGGATGGGAACGGGTGGACCCTCGCCCTAATCAGCACCAACTTGTCAGCACAGCAGTGTTCCGTCATGCCGACTCATGTGCAATTGCTTGCACCCTGAAAACCGAACAATGTATTTCATGTGTTCCATTGTGACGGTGCGAAGCGGAGGCTCGGCACTACCGTCGGAGGATTGAAAGGAAGGTTCGCATTCCTCGATTTCATCTTTAAGAAGGTAATCGGTTGAAACACCGAAAATGCGGCTCAGCCGAAGGACTTTGTCCATATCGGGTACGGACTGTGCACCCTCCCATTTTGAAACGGATTGACGCGAAACTCCAAGCTTTTCCGCAAGGTCCTCCTGTGACCAGCCCGCCTTTTTACGAAGATTGATGATTTTGTCTGCAAGTATCATTGCTGTGACCGTTCCCTTCCGTTTAACTTTTTCCGCCGCCTGTTCGCGGGCGGGTTTACTGCCGTAATGATACGCTTTTTTGCCGTTGCGGGCAATAAAGGGAGGCGGGCAATTTGTCAACCCGTGGCTGCGATATGCGCAACTGAGACGATTTTTGCCGTAGATACGGAAAAATTCCCATCACGGGAAAACCGCACTCCGTTCCGCTCCCGAAACAGGGGGATTCAGGGTGTGAACGGAAAAATATTTGATAACTGCAATTGCGCAATATCGGTTTTCAGTATAGCTTTGTTGAAAGTCGTTGTCAATATGGTTTGAAACAATATATGCGGCAGCCGTAAATATGCCGTCCGATGCCGCTAAATTTCCATATTTTTTGTTTCCGAAAAAACATGAACACTTTGCCCGGGTTGAACTGTTCGGATTCCGGGCAGAGGAGCATTGCGGTCGGAAACTTTTTCGTTAAAAACAATTAATCAGCAATTATCACAAAGAAAGCTTGACGGCGAGTATTTATAGGGATATAATGAGCAATTCCGGGATGATGCGTAAAATATTGAAATACTCAGGAAACATACGATTTATTCTTGCAAACAGCATTGCGGAGGTGCAAATGGAATTAAACAACAGCAAAAATGCTGAGGCCGTCTTTTCACTTTCATTGCTTTCGGGCGGCGCGGCGCAGAAAAATGAAACGGGGCTGCTGCTGAAAAGCAACGAAAAAGCTCAAAAATACGGGCTTGCTCTTTCCCGGAAGCAGGCGGCAGCGATTATCGCAACACGAAATGCTGCATTGCAGCGCACGGGAAGGATGGAATTCGGTGCAGGCATTCTCGGCAGGATTGCCGAAGCATTCTGTGATTCGCCGTGGATTTCGCAGGAGGATTATGAGCAGACCCTGCATGAGGTCACCGGACTGTTTTATGAATTTAAAAATGAAACGATGGACATCGTTTCAGATGATGAACTGATTGATTTCATGAAGGAAGCTTTTGATGGGTTCTGCAAGGGTTCTCTCGAATTGCTTGCGGGACGTGCGCTGCCGATGCTTGCGGAACATGTTCGCCTTCGACGTGAGCCACATGGGCGAAATCTGGGTCAAGGGCC
>OGXM01001772.1_pt1 | contig 11278 bp, 10 predicted proteins | sample 1576271 | NCBI WGS metagenome assembly OGXM01 (sample SAMEA3541579, study PRJEB24748) | human gut metagenome | biome: human gut; feature: human-associated habitat; material: faeces | place: China | collected 2012 | reverse complement strand
GCTGACCGCCGCCCTGCGAGCCTGAAATGGTACATCAACGGCTATTCCGGCAATGATAACATTCTTCGTGCGGCAGCAACGATTATGCAGGCATCTTTGGATGAAATGCAGAGAGCAAGCTGACTTTCACCGATATTTCTTTAGAAAGGAGGCTTGTTCATGAGCCAGCCGCATGATTTTCCGTTCGACATAACGGATGTGGCGGAACTGCTTCACTTACGGATACGGCGGCCGAGCCCGCAAGGGCTTTATGTGGATTGTCCCATCTGTAATGACAAGCGAGGGAAAATGCACATCAACACGCAGACCGATACCTGGCGGTGCAATTACTGCGATGAAAGCGGCGGTATGCTGGCTTTATACGCAAAGGTGCATAGCATCAGTACGAGCGCTGCCTATCGGGAAATCAGCGATGCGCTGCTCAACGGAGTAAACCTTTCGGATCATGCGGTCAAGTACCCGGATAAGCCGAAGGAAACGCCCGCCGAAGCTGCGCCTGTTGCCGATATTGCCGTGCGCCATAAAACCTATACCGCACTTCTTGCTATGCTGACGCTATCCAAGGAGCACCGTGCGCATCTGCAAACGGTCAGAGGCTTGCCGGACGAACAGATTGAGAGGTTGGGCTACAAGAGTATGCCTCCCTTCTATATGTGCCGTTCATTGGCAAACCGGCTTCTGCAAAACGGGCATCAGCTGGATGGCGTGCCGGGATTTTATCAAAAAGACGGTCAGTGGACGATTGCAAGCTCCACCTATACCGCCGGCATTATGATCCCAGCACGGACAAGGCAAGGTCTTATCAGCGGCTTTCAGATCCGTTTGGATGTGCCGCTGAAGAATGAGGATGATCCACCGGAAAAGGACGGAGCCAAATACATCTGGTTTTCGTCTGCCGGTAAGCCGAAAGGCACCTCCTCCGGAAGCCCTGCGCATTTTGTCGGTGATCCGAATGCAGGCGTGGTCTATGTGACGGAAGGACTTTTGAAATCCGACATTGCCCATTATCTGATGAACCGTTCCTTTGCCGCTACGGCCGGCGTCAACAATATGGCGCAGCTGGAGTTTCTGCTGAAAGAACTGGCGGAGAACGGTACGCATACGATTATTGAATCGGAGGATATGGACAAATATCGGAATGAAGCAGCCTGCAAGGGCGCCTTGAAGCTGCACGAATTGGCAAGGAAATACGGCATGGTGTGCCGTGGACTTAACTGGAATCCGAATTATAAGGGCGTTGACGACTGGCAGCTTGCCTTAAAGCGAAATGCCCACACAAAGGAGGATAGCAGGAAGAATTTCAGGCAAAGATTTATGTACGGTCTTTGTGACTTTGATGCGATCGACGATGATATTGCACAGTGGCACGAAAGCACGGAATGTGCGTGCGAACTGCATGAATATCTCGGACTGACGGAGGAAGAGTATTCTTTATTCGTCAGAAGCTCCGACGAGTTTGAAGGTCGGTTGCTGTCGCAAAGGCAGGAGCAACGGTTTCGGATATACCAGTTGGAGGTCAGTCTTTACAAGGTCATTCCCTTTGCCTTCGGCGGAATAAAGGAACTGCAAAAAGCAGGTCACGAATACCCGCCGGCAGCGCAGTACAGGCTGATACATGACGGTATGCTGCATTGTGAGGAAACGGTGAGTGATACAGGGCGGCTCACACGCATTGCCGAACTTTTCGGTGATGTTCTGCCAAAGGATTACCGAGGCAGGAGCGTCGCCCCATCCGATGTGATAGAACTGTATGACGACACGGGACGGCGTTATTTCTACCGTGACACAGACGGTTTTTGTCCTGTGAAGTTTTCTCCGATGCTCGCAAAGAAATAGGAACAGCCGGAAACGGCTATAGGTCAAGAATGGGATACAGCGTGGGTAAAACTGCGCTGTATCCCTATTTTTATAGGAGGAACATTTTATGAGTGTTGATACCAACAATACGGAATTGAAAAAAGGCGCCGATCTGGCGACTATCGCGGAACAAAGAGATGATCAGCGGCAGCAGGCGGAAGCCGAAGCTGCACAGGAAGTGCTTCAGCGAATGCAGAATACTGCAGCCGAGGACGAAAAGCGCCGTGCTCATGAAGAGGCCGAAGCCAAGCGCAAAGCCGAATGGGAGCAAAAACAGCGCAAAAAAGCCGAAGCTGAACAGGCTGCCTGGGAAAACGCCGTAGCTATGGGTGATGATGAGGTCATGATAGCTTCGATGAAGCGTGTCGGTGATGACGCCGAGCGACTGACCCGCCGCAATATGAAGCAATGCGTGACCGAGCATATTCAGACTAAGTGCCTCAGCGAACCGGAGTTTGCCCGGCAGGTCATGCACCCCCGCAAGAATATGATCCGTTGTTTCCGTTACATTACCCGCAAAGCCAAGGAGTTTGCCGAGCAGGAAATGAAGGACAACGACGAAAAGCCGATCGCAGGCGGTTATGGCTGTGATGTGCCAGATGATATGTGCTATCTCTGGGCCGAAGAATACTTTATGGATATGGACGCAGAGGAAGACAAGGAAAAGGAGGAAAAATTCGTTCCGAAGCCCTATCCCGGAAAGCCGGCTCCGAGATCCAATAAGAAAGCCGACAAGAAAAAGTCGGCTCCCCTAAAGGAGCCGCCGGCAGAGGATCACCCGAACGATAGCACGCAGATGAATTTGTTTGAGGTGGGCGCATGATGAATAAAAGAGTCTTGCGCAAATTTGCAATACCGAGCAACAGTCCTAACCCGAAAAACGGCATTTTCTGTGCCGATCAGGTGAAGTATGTGGTGCGCACGGCGATCAAAAACATCGACCATCAGCGCACGCTGGTACTGTATATCTACGCAAAGGAAAGTGTGCTGGCCGGAAATCATACCCCTCGTTGGACAATGTTTCAGCAGAAAGGCGGCTATATCACCTTATGCACCGATGATAAAGGCACACGCTGGCAGCAGTCTATGTTTGAGAACCTCGGAAAGGATTACTTTTTCAGGGACAAATGCTCTTTCTATTCCCAGGCCGACGAGAGACGGGTCACGAGATATTGTCAGTCCGAAAAGCAAAAAGGATTTGAAAGCCTCTGCCTGTTTCAGTTGGATCTGCTGCGGAAAAAGCAACGGGAAAATGAACTGAAAAAGCAGCGCAGGATTATCGAGCGGATGAAACCGGTAGGCGCATTACCCAGGGACATCAAAGGCTTTATGCACAGAGAGACCCTGCCGCATTATATCTTCTATGATTATGCCAAGGGAAAAGCGCCGAAAAACGCATACTGTACTGCCTGCAAGCATAATGTATCGGTCGCTGAAGCCAAGCACAACGGCGAAGGCGTTTGCCCACACTGCAAGAGGAAAATCACCTTTAAGAGCCGTGGGCGCCGCGGATATATCGTTGACCGTTCTACTGCACAGGTTATTCAGCGGCTGGGTAGCAACGAAATGATCATTCGTTTCGTAAAAGCCTATCGCCGTTATCCGAAAAGCGACACGTCGGAGTTTCATGTTTATGAAAACGCACGGTTGTTTCTTCAATGGGACGGCAGCAAGATCATAGCCAGTGAAAGCTACTATTACGGTTATTCCCGGGATCGCATTACACCGTGGCATCCGGGCGACAGACCGGTATTCAGCCGGTGGTACTACAATTTTGAGGCAGACTGCTGCGGTTATCTCTATCATCGGAATCTGGACAGTGAACTGAAAGGAACGCCGTGGCAGTATTCCGCACTGAAGGAATATTATGCAGGAGATCCCACGCCTTTGTATGCCGGGCAGTATCTGCAGAAGTATTTACGCTATCCTATGCTGGAGTATTTGGTAAAGCTGAAGCTCTATCGCCTCGCAACCTATGTTGCTTACGGAGATACGGGCGGGGCTCATTTCTATGACGACAGCGTGCTCAACAGCAAGGGCAAAACCGTAACAGAGGTTTTGGGTGTCGGTAAAAAATATATACCGCTTTTGCAGACAATCGACCCCGGGCCGAACCAGCTTACGATGATCAAAGCATTTCTGCGGGATAATATCCGACCGGATCTGGAACTGATGAAATGGTGCAGCAAAAACGACATCGGAGAGGAAGCGTATATTACGGTTCCCTTGCGCTATATGACGCCCCATAAGCTGATGCGGTATGCTACGGAACAGTTTGCCACACACCGAAAGACCTCTTATTACGCCCCCGGTTATTATTCCATGCGTGAGATGATGTCCGACTATAAGGATTACCTTTGTATGTGCGAACTATTGGAGCACGATATGAAAAGCAGCTTTGTCCTGTTTCCGAATGATTTGAAGGCGGAGCATGACCGGGTAAATGATATGTCCCGAAATGATGTGTCGCAGGCGTATGATCGGAGAATTGCCAAAATGTTTGAGGGATTGCAGCACCGTTACGGATACACCCAAATGGGGTTTGTTGTTATTCCTCCGCATTCCGCAAAAGAGATCACACAGGAGGGCGATAAACTGCACCACTGTGTCGGACGCTATGTGAAAGATGTGGTAAAAAATAATACCACGATCCTTTTCATCCGAAAAGCGTCCGCACCGAAAAAGCCGTATTGTACGGTAGAGGTGAAGCATGGGGATGTCATTCAGGCAAGGATCCAGAACAACGTTGTCCCGCCGCCCAAGGTGAAGAGATTTATCGAAAGCTGGAAAGAAAATGTGCTATACGCACCTGCTCTTGAACGGGCAGCATAACGAGAAAGGATGATATAGAATGAAAGAAAGATTGATACGGCAGCGTGAACTGACCGCCCGGCTCAATACATATCGGGACGAGTATTACAACCAAAATGCTCCGTCAGTATCGGACGCTGTATATGACCGGCTCTTTGATGAGCTGACTGAACTGGAGGAAGAAACCGGCGTGGTGATGTCCAATTCACCGACGCAGACCGTGGGCTACCCCGTTGTGTCGAGGCTGCCGCAGGCAAAGCACGATATTCCGCTGTTATCGCTGGATAAGACAAAGCTGATAAGCGAGCTGCTTGCATTTCAGGACGGCCGCACAGTGGATTTCTCACTGAAGCTGGACGGACTGACGACCGAGATCATTTATGAGGGCGGCCTTCTGCAACGGCTCTCTACCCGGGGCGACGGCGACATCGGTGAGGATATTACCCACAACGCCGAAGCCATCGAAGGAATACCGGTGCAGATCCCGTACAAGGAAAGACTGGTCGTTGCCGGTGAGAGTTTTATTCACTGTAACGACTTTGAACGGCTGCGCCAAAAGCTGGTTGACAGTACGGGAAAGCCGTACCGAAACAGCCGCAATCTTGCCGCTGGCTCCGTCCGTGCTTACAATTCTGCGGTATGCGCCAAGCGGTGCGTCCACTTTTTGCCCTTTGCGGTCATAGAGGGACTGCCGGAGATCGAGGCCGAGACGGACAGCAAACGCATGAAGCTGGCAAAGCTCACTGAATTCGGCTTCGGCAGAGTGCGCTCTATTCAGTTTGCAACGGCAAATAACGATATGATGGATCTGCACATTAAGGTACTGCGGGACAAAGCGGCCGAGGAAGATCTGCCGATCGACGGACTGGTCATGACCTATGACTCCATTTCCTACTCCCGCACCTGCGGACGGACAGGGCACCATTTCAAGGATGGTCTTGCCTTTAAGTTTGAAGACGAGCTCTTTGAAACAAGGCTCGACCACATTGAGTGGACGCCGACCCGTTCCGGTGAGATCTCTCCGGTAGCTGTTTTTGACACGGTAGAGATCGACGGATGCGAGGTGTCCCGTGCAACGCTGCACAACCTCTCTTTTATTGAGGGGCTTGAGTTGATGCCGGGCAACCGCATTCTGGTGAGTAAGCGGAACATGATCATCCCTCAGGTCGAAGAAAACCTTGACCGTGGAGATTTTTCAATGGAAGTGCTGGTTCCGTCTCTCTGCCCCTGCTGTGGGTATCAGACGATGATCCATACTACACAGAAGCGGACCGACGGTGAGCAGAAGCTGACGAAAACACTATTCTGCCACAATCCGAATTGTGCATCGCAGAATCTGAGGAAATTCGTTCACTTCGTCGGAAAGAAAGCGATGGACATTGATGGGCTGTCAGAGGCGACGCTGGAGCAATTCATTGCCCGTGGCTGGCTTCAGGATTTTACGGATATTTACCGGCTGGATAATCACCGGGACGAGATCATCCGTATGGACGGTTTCGGAGAAAGGTCCTGGCAGCGGTTGTGGGATGCGATTCAAAAAAGCCGCAATACCACATTTGAACGCTATCTTATCGCAATGGATATTCCGATGATCGGCAACACAGCCAGCGCTGCGCTCGGTCGATGCTTCGATCAGAGTCTCCGTGCCTTTGAGGTAGCGGTCGATTCCGGCTATGATTTTACGCAGCTTCCCGATTTCGGAGAAACGCTGCATAACAACATTCACGAATGGTTTTCAGTTGAAGAAAACCGCATTTTATGGGAGGAATTAAAGCCTATGGTAAACATTGAAAAGAAAGAAACCGCTATGTCCGTCGTACAGGACAACCCCTTTGTGGGGAAAACGCTTGTGGTTACGGGCAAGGTCGAGCCGTACACCCGTGACGGCATCAATGCGAAGATATATTCTTTGGGTGCGAAAGCCGGAAGCTCCGTATCCAAGAATACCGACTACCTGATCTGCGGCGAAAATGCCGGCAGTAAGCTCGCCAAGGCGCAAGCGCTCGGCGTTGCCGTACTGTCTCCGGCAGAGTTTTTCCGTATGATCGGAGAGTAAATAATCAATAGAATGACGGGCGGAGAGGAAGTTTTTCTTCTCCGCCCTTGTCGGATCGGAGGAAATGCTATGGCAAAGAAATATAGGGTCACCATAACCGAAACGCTGAAACGAACGGTCGATGTGACGGCAGAAAGCAAAGAGGCCGCTGAGCAGATCGTCGGCGACGAATGGTACAGCGGCAAGCATATTCTGACTGCCGATGATTTTATCGGCGTTGAATTTGAAGCAAATACTATTTAGGAAAGGACTGAAACGAATGGAAGAATTAAAAAAGGCCTTTTACGAGGTCATGTATAAGTATGAAAAATCCTTTGGCGAAACCGGCGTTATGACAAATCTGAACTTATGGGCACAAGAAAAAGCAGGATTGCTCGAATTGCTGCGCCGCCATCCGAATTGGGATGAGGACGCAAAGGCAATCGTGTTTTCCTTTGACGAGGGACGCGGTATTCAGCGTGATGTCGTGGACGAGATTGCTTTTACTATGGAGGATCTTGCCGCCGAGCAGATCAATGAAGAACAGCGTTTGGAGGATTTCCGCATTGCTCTGCGTGCCGCTGTCAACGAGTACAGCAGCACGCTGTCCGAGCAAACGCTGGAGATCATCCGTACCCGTGGCGGTATAAAATGCGCCGAGGGACAGAAAACCAGCCGGATCATCGGCAAGCTGTGCCGCAGTTTCGGTGTGGACGGGCATGAGCGTTATAATGCGGTATTTGCCCAGCTTTCCGATTCTCTGAATCCTCTGCAAATGCTCAAAACGGCGCTGTTATCTCTGCACCCGTGTGATTTTCTCGAAATGTCTAACAAGGACAACACCTGGACTTCCTGCCACAATCTCGAAAGCGGCAGCTATCAGGCCGGTACGCTGTCCTATATGACTGACGATGTGAGCATGATCTTCTTCACGGTTGACCCGGAAGTGAAAGACCATTATTACCGTGCGCCGAGACGGTCACGGCAGATGTTTTTCTACAAGGATCAAACGCTGTTTCAATCAAGGCTCTATCCGAGCGATTTGTCGGAGCAAATGGATCTGTACCGCAGTATCGTACAGAAAGCGATTGCGACCTGCCTCGGTGTGCCAAATCGTTGGGTGCTGAAAAAGAAGCGTGAGGATGTGAACGAGTGCTGCACCAGCGGCGAAGGCAGCCGTCAATATCCCGACTATAATTACTACGGGAATCTGTCGATGCTAAAAACCGCTGCCGCACCCAGTCATTTCGTCATTGGAGGCCCATCACTCTGTGTTTGCTGCGGCCAAGCGTACCATTCGGGTCACTTGAAATGCCGATGCGAGGATACCGTTGTCTGCAAGGATTGCGGCAATACTGTTCCCAAGCAAAATGCAAGATATATTGAAGGAGTCTATCACTGCCATGCGTGCCTGCATATCTGCGGCTCGTGCGGTGAGATGATCCACGGAACAATGTATCCGGCATACGACCGCAGAGGCCGGTTGGTAGAGATATGCGAAGCCTGCTACCGGGCATCGCTTGAGCCGTGTGCGGCCTGCAGCGTTTGCAGCATCTGCCGCATCATCGGCAATGCGTTCTGCCACAGGACTTCGGTCACAGCTGCGGAAGGCGGTGCGAGATGATTCGATTTGATGATATTCTCCGTATGCGGCAAAAGGAACTGAAGCATTATCTGGCCGGTCACCTGAAGAAACTTGGCTATGAGACAGTCAAAAAGAAAGGCTTCCTCTATGCCGAGGGCACAGTGCCGGTGCTGTTGGTCGCCCATTTGGACACCGTACATAATGAGCTGCCGCATATCATCTGCCGATCCGAAGACGGGCGCTATATCATGTCCCCGCAAGGGATCGGCGGCGACGACCGGTGCGGCGTATATATGATCTTACAGATCATTAGCGAAGTACGCTGCCATGTGCTGTTCTGCGAGGATGAGGAAACCGGCGGACAGGGCGCCAAAGCGTTTGAACGGAGCGGGATCCAGATCGATGTGAATTACATTGTAGAGGTGGACCGCCGTGGGAACAACGACGCTGTGTTTTACAACTGCGACAACCCGAAGTTTTCTGAGTTTGTCTGCTCCTTCGGTTTCCGTGAGGCAATGGGCTCCTTCAGCGACATTTCCGTTGTTGCGCCATATCTCAAAACAGCAGCGGTAAATATTAGTGCCGGTTACTACAATGAGCACCGATTGCACGAAGTGATCGACTGGTCTGCCATGCAGAACAATGTCGAGCGCATCAAGCAGATGGTGCAGACGGAAACCGGCAAGTATCCTTACAGAAAGCGAAAGCTATATGCCGGCTCCTATTTCGGGCAGCAGACGCTGTTCGACATAGAGCCTGCCGGCAGAGATAAGGAAAAGCTGCTGATGGAGCTGCCGGAAGGAACGCGGCTTATGATGAACGGGTGCGAGGTCACACCTTCTTTTCCGTATCTTATGGATAACGAAGGCAATGTGTACGCCGGCATTCAGGAGCTTGACGCTGCAGTTTTATCGGAAAATTCCATTGCCTGCGACGAGAATGGGGAGCTTCTCTCCTTTTCGGTGTTTGACGCCAAGCGGATGAAAGTTCTCTCTATGGAGTCGGCAATGGAACAGTTAGGAATGGATATTGGGTGGTAGGCTCCTCTGCTCACCCAAGCATTAGAAAGGAGTTGCCATGAGAAAGATCACCGTTCTCGACTTTTGCAGTCGGATCGGAATTGCCAGCGATGAGATACCAGTCGTTGTAAAGGCCGGGATCAATATAGTAGGTCGCTACCGCAGTTTATATAAACTGACGGCACAGGCTATGCCCGACTTGCTGGAGGCTAAGGTGCAATCTGTAACCTCGACACGAGAAGAAGTCATCCTTCAAATTACTTTCAAGGACTTCAGCACGAAACGACCATAATCGTATATGAGCGAATAGCACCTCACGGGATTTTTCCCCGTGAGGTGCTTTGTCTTATCACTATTTTTTACTTGCGGGACTATTTTGCCCCTTTGCGGAAATCTGTTGAAATAACACGCATTAAAGTCGTAATTAAAGAGTATAAACCAAAAACAAAGGAGATTTTACCATGCTAATCAGTATCGACCACGGGAATAAACAAATCAAAACCAACCACAGGACCTTTGTGTCCGGGCTTCGGGAAAGCGACACAAAGCCGCCCTTCGGAAAGGATGTTCTGTTCTACAAGGGCAAGTATTATACCCTCACCGATCAGCGCATCCCGTATATGCGGGACAAGACGGCTGACGAACGGTATTTTATCCTCACGCTGTTTGCCGTTGCCTTTGAGCTTGCCGGAACCGAGTACCGCAAGGACGAGATCGTAGATGTGCAGCTTGCGGTAGGCCTGCCGCCTGCCCATTACGGAGCGCAATACGAACGGTTTGAAAACTATTTTCTGAACCGGGATATTATTGACTTCCAGCTCGACGGCAGACCGTACTCTGTATTCATCAGCACGGCGATTTGCTTTCCGCAGGCTTACGCTGCCATTATGCCGATCTATCAGCGGATCCATTCGTATTCAAAGGTTGCAGTGCTGGACATTGGCGGTTTTACTGCCGACTATCTGCTGGTGAAAAACGGCGAGGCGGATCTGTCTGCCTGCGACTCACTGGATAACGGCGTCATCACTCTTTACAATGGAATCAAATCCAAGGTCAATGCGGATTTTGACATCCTCCTGGACGAGTCGGACATTGATGCTATCTTGAAGGATACGCCTACCGATTTTGACGAAAGTGTGATCCGTATCGTGCAGGAGCAGGCGCAACAGTTTATCAACGATTTTTTCGGCAAGCTCAGAGAGCGGATGATTGATTTGCGCTCCGGCAAGGCTGTGTTTGTCGGCGGCGGTTCTATCCTACTGAAGAAACAAATCGAAGCGTCCGGCAAGGTCGGCGCACCGATTTTTGTCGATGAGATTTCCGCCAATACAAAGGGCTACGAGCTGTTGTTCAAGGCCGCTTGTATGGGGTGATGTGAATGGCGAAGAAAGATATTTACAAGTTCACTATTCAATTCAGCGGCGGAGATCCGCAGCATCAGCAGGTTGCGGAAATACTCAATCAGCAGGGGCGCCGGAAAGCACAGTTTCTTGTAAACACAGTTCTGCACTACATTCATTGCTCCGAAACGCCCGATATTCCTCAGCCGTCACCAGTTAATACCGACGCCATTGAAGCAATCGTGCGGCGCATTATGGAGGAATACTCAGAAAAGCCCACCCCAAAAGATGTCGGACAGGCGCCGGAGAAAAAGACGGTCAAATCCGAAGAGATCGCCTTTGATGACGCTGCCGAACTGCTGGGAGAGGATGGTATGGCGGCAATCAAAAATACTATGGCAAGTTTCAGAAGATGAGTAAGGGCGGCAGGAGCAAAACTCCTGCCGCCCTTTTATTTTATGGGTCAAAACGGTCTATGCAGCGCATAAACACAATGCAAAGCTCCTGGTACAGATCCTCGTCAAGAATTCCGTCTATAATTGATTCTTTCAGTAGCAAGGGCTGATATAGCATCAGTAATTCTGTTGTGGCTGTTCTGTCTCCGAATTTTGCTTGCAACAGTAACTCTTTG
>OGXM01001761.1_pt1 | contig 11336 bp, 13 predicted proteins | sample 1576271 | NCBI WGS metagenome assembly OGXM01 (sample SAMEA3541579, study PRJEB24748) | human gut metagenome | biome: human gut; feature: human-associated habitat; material: faeces | place: China | collected 2012 | reverse complement strand
GGACACCTCTACCCCGTCACCCTTGGGGCCTTGGGGGCCGGTGGGGCCTTGCGGCCCAGTGTCACCTTTGGGGCCAGTGGCTCCGGTGTTGCCCTTTTCCCCTTTCGGGCCCTGCGGGCCTACCTCGCCTTGCGGCCCGGTTTCCCCTGTATCACCTTTTTCACCCTTGGGGCCTTGGATTCCCTGCGGGCCCTGCTCTCCCTGTGGGCCAGTCTCACCTTGGGGGCCTGTCGCGCCGGTGTCACCTCGTTCTCCCTTGGGGCCTTGCGCCCCCGTCTCGCCGGTGTCACCCTTTGGCCCCTGTGGGCCCTGCAAGCCTTGCGGCCCCTGTTCTCCGGTCTCACCCTGCGGGCCTTTGGGGCCTTGAATGCCTTGTACGCCCTGCGGCCCCTGCGGGCCCTGCAATGCGCCGATGCTGACCCAATCCTCGTTGGACTCCGACCAGATATAGAGCTCCCCATTGGCGCTGACCTGAAACGCGCCGTCTGTCCCGCTGGGGAAGGCCGCTCGCAGCGCCGACAGTGTAGGATAAACGTCGCTGATCTCAAGAGACCGGCCATCGTCACCCTTGTCGCCCTTGGGACCCTGGATACCCTGCGGCCCCTGTGCCCCTGTCGGCCCTTGGATGCCCTGCTTGCCCGCCGGTCCCTGAATCCCCTGCGGGCCTTGCGCTCCTGCCTCGCCTTTTTCACCTTTCGCGCCTGCCGTGCCCGCCGTGCCTGTCTCGCCCTTTTCGCCGCGTGGGCCCTGCGGCCCCATTACACCGGCTGGCCCTTGCCTGCCCTGCAAGCCCTGCGGGCCCTCCGGGCCTTGCGGGCCGCGTATTCCCTGCGGCCCCTGATCGCCCTTGAGTCCCTGCAAGCCCTGTACGCCCTGAGCACCCTGTGCGCCCTGTACGCCCTGGGGCCCCTGTGGGCCTCGTACATAGACGGGCGCGGGAACCGCGCCGCTGGCGCCTATCCGGAAGCTCATCAGACCTGTATCCTGATCCACCTCAGGGATGATCGCATAGCCTGTGTCGCCCTTTTGCCCCTGAACTCCCTGCGGGCCTTGGGCGCCGGTAGCTCCCGTATCGCCTTTCTCACCCTTCACGCCGTGTACGATGGTATAGGTCTCGTCATTCGACACTTCGCAGTTGTCAAATTTCAGTCTGCTGCGCTGCGGCAGCAAACTTCCGTCCATGCTGTAGATCAGATGACCGGAGGAGGCGACCTCCTCCCAGCTCACGCCATCCGCTGAAACCTCGATGTGCTTGTCCGCATTCAAACGGATGTGCTTCATGCTTTCACTGCCATATTGGATCAATCGCTCGACCCCCAGCGCTACCAGTGCGTCGATCAGGCTGTTATACTCGCCCTGAAACGCTTCTCGGATTAGCCGGTCGAATATCTTCTTGTTCTCCTCCGGCGTCCCGTTCAGAATCGTCGGCGCGGCCACTACACCCTTTGCCGCAATGTCGCTGTCTTTCAGTTTGTGATCTGTGATCGCCATAGGTTTCTCACCTCGCTATCTTTTGTAGTTGCCGCCTGGCTCCTTGAACTGCAAGCCGAAGGCATACAGTCCGAAGGGCTCGTTCAGTACGTTGTTTTGCAGCCGGAAACGCACCTTGTCCGCTTTCTTGATCTTGATTTTTCCGAACAGCGTCCGGGGTGTCCGGTCGGTGGAAAATGTGAATTTGCTGAAATCGATATAGCGGAAGCTCCCATCGAAATACCGGGCTTTTGTCCCGCTGGAGAACACCTGTTTCCAGACGCCCCGCACCTGTGCGTAGACCGCCACGCCGGTGTTGATCGCCGCTGCCAGCCGTACCGCCACGCCGGTGAAGGTCTTGACGTGGAAAAAGATCTTCCCGTCAAAATCGCTGGTCTCCCAGTAGGCGTCAATGGCCTCTCCGTTGTCGTTGTAGCCGGTCACATCGTCCACATTGGTGCCGAAGCGGCACAGTCTCCCGTCCGTCGTGCCGAAGCACAAGGCGTCGCCGTCCAAAAACAGCACCGTAGCCGGAATCCCTGGCCAGTAATAGCATTCGTATTGATAGCTGCTGTAGGGGCTGTTACGCTCATAGGTCTTTTGCTGCAAGTCCAGCAGGTAGATGGTGCCACCCAGCGCCAGCGCGTAGAAATCACCGTAGATACAGGCGGACGCTTCCCGCTTTCCTGCCGCTGCACGCAGGGCGCTGCCGATGTAGTAGCTGCGCTCCTGGCTGTATTTCTCGCCGGTCAGCTCCTCCGCCGTGATAGCGAACACACCCCGCTCCGTAAGAAACAGCGGCTCCTTATCGGTGCGGCAGAAGGTATCCGGCGCCACGGCATCCTGTCCTATCATGGTATTGCTGACCCGGAATAGGGCATCGCCGTCCTCATCCAGAGTACCGCCCCGCACCACCACATTTCGTTCGTCGCTGGCTCCGTTGATGAAAGCCGCCAGCGTGTTGCTCAGAACGGCATAGCCTGTCACTTCGCCGCCGTCCCGCACCAGCTTGGTATAGCTGGTGTCAGGGAAGAAGGCAGGATCCTCGAAGTTGCTGTACCAGTCGATGCCCGGCTTGGCTGCGTTGCCGCTGAGGAACACCCGGTCGGTGCTGCCGCCTACGCCATATACCGCCGCGATGGTGCATTTGTTAATGGCGTCCAGATAGTCCTCCCGCACCTTGCTGGCTGTGATCTGCACATTGTCCTGCCCCTTGACGGGACTTTCACCCGGCGCGGTGGTAAAGGTCACGATCCCCTTCTCCCGGTCAACGGCGAAGTCAGTGTTCTCCACCTTGTCCACCCAGTTGCCCTCCGCATCCAGAATCTTTGCCGTCACGGGATCGTCGCTCAGTTCCTTGGTGGTCAGCTGGTACTCCGTGGCGTCCGCCGTTCCCAGAAAGCTTTCCGTCCATTTCTTCCCCAGCAGATTCAGTCCCTCGTATACCTGCCCGCCGCCGGTAGGCCGTCTGGAAATGATGATGGTGGGCACCGTGGCGTTGTCTGCCACCGCCGACAGTGTTTCGCCGTCATATACCTGATAGGTGGCGCCATCCAGCAGGTACAGCTTCTGGTCGAACACGAAGCTGCGGCTCCGTGCGTTGGCCATGGCCCCGATCTCCGTCAGGCTCCATGTCCCCTCCGTGGCCTTCACCAGCCGGTAGAGCTTTGCTCCCGCGTGGATCAGCGTCTCCTCCAGCAGATGATGCACCCCATTGATGGCAGCGCCCTCCGGGGCCGTCAGCTTGGTGGTATATCCCATTCGCTTGCGCACCTTGCCCACCTGATCCCGGATCATGTTGGGCGCCGCCGGAGAGCGGGACTTGTCCACGTTGCTGGGACTGTTGTTCAGATCCACGCCCCGGAACGTCTCCACCACAAGGCTGTTGCGGGCTGTCTCGCTGGGTACGTTGAATTGCGCCATTGCTTAACACCACCCTGTCGTATACCGGGCCGACTCGGCCCGCAGGCCCACTGTGCCCGCCTGCCATGCCGCCTGCAGCTTCTGCAAGCCGTCCTCATACTCGTTGCGCAGCACCGTTGCCATGGCCAGTTCATCCTCCTTATAGAGCTCTGCCGCGATGTACAGGGGGATCAGCGCCGCCGCGTCGGGCGGCATGTCGATGGTCTCCTCGTCCGGCGTCTGGGTGGTGATGGTCTGGGGATAAGCCCGATACCATACGGTGTACTCCCCCGTCACGTTGCCGGGGATCACCAGCACGTCATCCCCCTCGATACTCCAGTCCTCCGCCACGTCGTAGATGTTGCCGTCGTCCAGCATCACCGTGCCCCGGTCAATGCACCGGAACCGGGGCAGATAGAAGCTCAGGCTGATCTTGTAGCGTTTTTCCACCGTCGGAAGCGTCAGCCTTTCCGTTTCCACTGTCTCGTCAGCGCCATCGGTGATTTTGATGTGCCAGTCCTTCAAAATGGGCCGCCCCACCGCCGCGATCTGCTGCATGGCCTCGTTGGCCTTGCCGGGCATGGCGTTGATGTACTCCTGATTGATGTCGTCCACCGTGATGACCGCACCCTCGTTGGAGAACATGGTTTGCAAGGCGATCAGCTTTACATCGCCCCAAGTCATAGGCGTTCCTCCCTTCCGTTCTTCAAAAAAGGCCCGGTCATGAAAACCGGGCCTTTTTCCGCGCTATGTACTCAACTTAGGTCAGATCGTTGCCGGTGCTCATGTTGCCCGCGCTGATGAACCGCCAGTCCACGAAGCCCGCGCCGAAGCGGCTGAAGCCCTTCCACACGTTGTTATCGTTGTTCTCGTCCAGAACGGAGCGCACCTCCAGCTTCACACGATCCTGGAAGATGGCGGCGTCCGCCATCTGGATAAAATGGCTGTCCAGCAGGAAGAAGGGCACGTCCGTCTTGCCCAGATCCTTCAGCGCCTTGGTCATATACGGATCCACGATCACGTTCCACCGGCCAAACTGGTAGTTGTAGGCGTTGTTGGCCGATGCCGGCTCCTTGTCCGCGCCGATAGCGCTGAACACCTTGTCCTTCAGCGCCGCGTCGTTGGGGATCCAGATGGTGTCGGGGGCCACCGCCAGCAGCTCGCCGTTGTCGCCGGTGCGGTTGTTGCTCTCGGTCTCCATCTTGCCCAGCACCGTGGCACTGAAAGCGCCCTTATAGAGATTGCACTGCTTCGCGCCGTTCACCTTGTTCACGTGCTCCTTGTGGAACAGGTTCAGGCCGTCGGCGCTGCCGCACTGGAAGCTCTTGCCGCCATAGGCAACGGTGGTGCCATACAGGCCGCCGGCGTACAGCGCCCGGCCAAACAGCTCACGGGTTCTGCCATAGCTGGTGATAAGCTGGTTGGCCCGCTGCTTCATGGTGCCGATCATGGCGTCCTCCATCAGCTCACGGGTCACGGCGAAGGAGTTCTTGAAGGTCATGTTCTCAATGTCCTTCTTGTAGGACTCCTGGAATCCGGTCTTGGGGTAGTCGCCGCCTTCCCCCACGGGAACGAAGCTGTCCATGGCCGTCTCCGCGCTGTAGCGCTCGGCCCAATGGCGGCTGGTCTCCATGCGGAACAGGTATTTCAGCAGGCTCTCCCGCTCAAAGGCCTCGCCCCGCTTCTCCAGATAGCTTTTCAGGGGCACCTGACAGTTGCCATAGATAGAATCCACCAGCCCGGAGCCGATGGATACGGTACAATAACCACTCATGTCTCATGATCTCCTTTCTTAGAATCGCACCACAACCCGGCTGCCCACGGTCTGGCCGTCGATGGCCAGCACTTCGGCCACGCCGCTGGTGGTGGTCGCGGTAACGGACATGCCGTCCGTGTGGATGGTCAGCTTGTTGCCGACGCTGACCGTGGCGCTCTCTGCCGGGGCCACGCCCAGTGTGGTTTCGAACTCCATGTAGTCCTGCACCGCCACGCAGGGCACCTCACCCATGGCGTTGACGGGGCCGACGCACACATAGGCGGGCTTCGTCGTGCCGGTGCATTTCGTCACCGCGCCGCTGGCCACCTTCAGCGCCTCGCCCACGGCGTAGCTCTCATCGGCGGTGGCGGTCTTATACTCGATAGGGGGCGTCATACCCACCTTCATTCTGCTCAATGCAAACATGCTGCTTTTCAGCTCCTTTCAAAAGTCATTACTTTTGTCATTACTTCCGGTACGCCCCGTAGGCCTTGGCGATCTCCGCGTCGGTGGCGTCCGGCAGAAACGCCCGATACGCCTCCTTCTCCGCCTCCGTGGGCTGATAGGGGCTCTCCCCTGCCGCGGCGGGCATTCCCGCCAGATGGCCCTTTCCGCTGGCCCGGTTGATCCCGGCCTGACGGGCCGCGCCCAGCCGCCGGGCGTCGATGTCCTTGCGGTTGGCCAGATAGTAGGCCTCCTCGATGCTCAACCCCTTCTGAATGTAGGTGTTGAACTGCGGCCCTGTGGGCATAGCGGCGATATCCTCCAGACTGCCCACCTCCGCGCCGTACAGCTGCCGGACGCTCTCCACACCCTGCCGGATGGTCTCCTGCGCCCGGTCGTTTACGGCCTTGGCCTGCTCCTGAATGGCAGCCAGCTCCTGCCGCTGCACCTGCTGCCGCAGGGGCCGTACCGCCTCGTCCACCATGCCGCGCACGGTTTCCGGGTCAATGCCGGCGCTTTGCAGCTGCGCCGTGCGCCGGGCCTGCCGGTCAGCCTCCTGATAGGCCCGGTAGTCTGCTTCACTACGGATCGGCTGTCCGGTGTAAGGGTTGTTCTGGCCGTGGAACATGTCCGCGTAGATACGATCCACACGGGCCTGCGCGGCGGCCTCTGCCGCCTGCTGCTGGGCTTCCCTTTCCCGCTGTCTCCGGCCGTAGGCCTGACGGCGGCGTGTCTCCGCGTCCTGCTCCTGCACGGTATCTTCCGCCGGGGCGGGATCAGTCTCCGCGCCGCCTGCACCGTTTCCATCGGGTGCGGGAGCACTCTCCGGCTCCTGCACGTCCTGCTCTGCGCCGGTGTTTCCGGTGTCGGTGTCTGCGTCCGCTGCGGGCATATCGTCCTCCACGCCAAAGGCGCGGGCGTATTCTTCCTGTGTCAAACTCATGTGTTCCTCCATGTTTCCGCTCTCGGTGCGAAAGCGCCCCTTTTCCGCCGGGGCCAAGCGAAATGTTCCGGCCGTGCCGGTAAGTGTTCCGCTTTTTCCGGTTAACATCCGTTTTTCCGGAAAATATGCGCGTAAGCGGCCTTAAATCTGCGAATCAGGCGGCCTTACTTGTTCTTCTTGGCGGTGCCGCCGCTGGTGCCGGTACGCAGGTCGCTGCCGCTGTAGCGCACGTTGCCCTTGGGGGCGGGCGCAGCCTTGGCGCAGGGTGCTTCCACCCGCTGGCTGCCCACGTTGGCAACCTTACCGGCATAGCCGCATGTGTTTTTCTTCATGTGTCCTTCCTCCTTTCGTGGGTATTAGGGTTTTTCCCGCTGTCCCCAAGCGAATGAATGTCATGTGTAGAGGCTTCTCGGCTCCGCCGGACACCCGACTTGCGTTCGGGATGCCCGGCATGAAAGAAAAGAGGAGGATATCCGGAGCGGGGAGTGCAAACCCGCCCGGCGCAGCCGCGAAACTGGTCTATGTGAAGATTCTTTGCCTGGCCCTTGTAGCGGATGCTCCAGCGAAAGGCCGGTCGCCCTGTTGCGGTGCCCAAAATTTCCGCGCTGCCTTGCGGCGGACGCTTGAAATTTTGACCGCTGCCACTCGCTCACCTCGCTGTATCCGCCACAGGCGGCGCTCGGATCGCTCCCCCGGCGCAGCCGCGAAGCCGCGTGTTATTTTTCGGTATCCTCCGGCACCTCCGCCTCTTTAGCCCTTGTCAACCGCCGATCATAGCGACCGCAGCGCTTATTACGGCAGACGTACTCCACGCTTTCGGTGCCGTCAGGCCCGGTGACCACCTGATAGATCATCATTTCCAGTCCGCATTCCGGGCAGGTCATACCATGCCGCCCCCTTCCATCATGGCGGCGTCCATAGCAGGCGCCGCGTTCCTACCCATGCCGCCCGCCTGCACCGGCGCTTCGGCCATGGCTTGCTGCTGTTGGGCGGCGGCCTGCTGCTGGCGTTCCAGCTCCTCCTCGAAGCTGCGGCGCATGTCCGCCGCCAGCGGATAGCGAAGCTTCTCCATCTGCGTCCAGAACCGCAGCAGGGATGTCACCTCGTTCACCGGCCCCATGGCGCCCTGCTGGAAGTTCATCCGCGCTTCCTTCCACAGAGCCTGCCGGTCGGTGGCCAGCGGCGCGGCGCTGTCGCAGCTGAACAGAAAATCGGTGTTATACTGCCACTCCCCTGCTTCATCCTGATACAGAAAATCGTGGCGGTCGAATACCAGATACTCCGTCTCCCCGTTCTCATTGGACTTGTGGAGCCAGCGGGGCTCCTCACAGTAGGCCAGAAAAAACTTGAAGATCACCTCGAACAAGTCCTGATACATGGCCCGCTTCATCACTCGCTTGCTCTCCAGGCGGCCCGCCGCCTGCTGGGCGCTGAACTCCTTGGCCACGGCGCTGGTGGCGGTGGGATCCTTCCGGCCCTGCAGGCTGTCGGTGATGCCGATTGTCTGCCGGGCCTCCTCATAGACCTGTGCCCGAAGCGCCAGATCCATGTTGATATCCACCTGCGTGTTGAACGTGTGGATCATCTGCATCTTGTTGGGGCTGTCCACCCGCACGATCCGGTTGTCCTGATCGTTCACGATCGACACCCCGTCCCTGGGCAGCGTGGTGAAGCTGCCGCCGCCCAGCACCTTGGTCTTGATCTTGGTGGACAGCTGGTTCATGGTGTTCTGCTGGTCGGCGATGGCGTCAATGTCGCTTGAGCCCAGAAATCGCCCGAATTTACTGACATTCTTCCGCACCACGATGGGATACACATCCGGTTTGTAGTAGGGAATGCGGGTGGGAACCATTACCGGCATGTACCGCACCGCCGCCGGGCCGTTCACGGCTCGCAGCTGCGGCAGCACTCCCGCACCGTCCGTCAGCGGCTCCAGCGCGGGCTGGCCGAATTCGTCCCGCTGCTCCGTCATGGCGGGGATGGTGGTGCCATTCTGCGTGACGATATCCTCTGTCAGCTCCTCGTACTCCTCCACCTCCACGGTAAACTTGGTGCTCTGGCAGTATCGGCAGCGGTGGCCGTCTCCCACCTCGCCGCAGGCGGCGCATTTTTGTACCAAATCGCAGACGCACACCCGCAGGATCCAGATCCTCCACCACCGTGTCGTTCACCCAGCGGTAGCGGCCGATTCCGCCCTTGCCGTTGCGGTAGTAGCAGGTCACCAGCGTCACGATCTCGCCGCTGTTGTCGGCGCTGTCCCCCAGCCGCCGGGCGTCGGGGTCGGATTCATTCTCGTTCTCCTCCAGCGCCACGCCGAAGGCCTCTCTGATCTGCCGCCGGGTGGCGGGCGATTCCAGAAAGATCCAGTCCATGTCCGCCACCTGACTGACGTTGGCCTGAGGGATGATCCCTCTGGGGTGCATCATCGTTACCCGCAGGTCGCCCATCCAGTCCTTGCCGCTGATGCCGTCCTGCCAGTCCACCAGCAGGCCGTGGCCGCCCTGCACGGGGCTGATGCGCTCCCCTTCATCGTTGAGCCGCTCAAAGGGCAGCTTGTCGATCACGTTCCGCAGCAGGTTCTCCACCACGTCCGCCAGATGCTCGTCCTCCTGCCGGATGGCCGTCACCTTGGGGGTGGGGATATCACTCTCCACCTGCGCCTCGATCAGCTCAAAGGCCACGTTCCGCACGTGGCTAGCCCGGCCCGCTTCTGCTTTGGCACCGTCCGGCCGGTAGATGGTGGGATCGCCGTCGTAGATACTCTCCCGCTTCCCCATCCGGTCAAGCTCCGGCTGTATGGCCTCCTTGGCCGTCTCCAGCCTGTCCTGCCATTGCCGCAGCTTCCGCAGTTCCTCTCGTTTCATGTCCATCCTCCTCAAAATTCCCGGCCGCCACCGGAAAGCATCGTCTCGTAGCCGTCGGCGGCGTCCTCGTCCTCGCTGCGCTCTATGCGCTCCAGCATACCGTTCAGCATCCCAAGGGCTTTCAGGCAGCCTTTAGAGTCAAATTGCCAGTCTCCGCTCTCAATGTAGTCCCGCATATTGCTGTCCCATTGCAGCACCGGCGTTCCTACTTGCTTACATGCGATAAGATGGCGGTAAGTCTGGCTCCACCGCCAGCGAGTGGCGGGTGATACCCAGGCTGTCGAATTCCTCCTTCAACAGCGCGTCCCGATATTCCCGCACCGCCGGGTCCTTCATGAGCCTGCTGGCAGTCTGGGCGGCGCTCTTTTCGCTGTATCCGGCCCGGATGGCGGCGCGCGTGCCGCAAAGGTCGATAAGCCATTCATGAACAAACTTTTTCTGCTTTGCCGACAACTCTTTCATGCCTGTCCCCTCCGCAACAAACTTCTTCATGCGAATAGCCTAACATGAACGGAGTGCCCGTTATCATCAACTTTCGACCCCAAAATGGGAGCAAAAAAAAGAAAGCCAGAAGTGTTAAACTTCCAGCCTTCTTTGCTTTTTTCTATGCTTTACAGCGAATCATCATGACCGCGCAGCTGTTTACGCAAGGCATTCTGCAAAACCTGTGAAAAGTTGATGTTGCGCTCTATTGCGGCTGCGTTGAGCCATGCACTGTCAAGCCTTAAAAAAAACGACCCCGCCGGGCAGCAGCGCCCGACGGGGTCATGTTCTTTGTTCAGTTGGCTTTTTCCAGCGCGGAGACCCGTTCCGCCATCTGGCGCATAACGACCTTCATGAACTTCACTTCGTCCTCCAGATCGTCCACGCGGGAACGGGGCACCAGCTGTTCCTGAATACCGGCCAGCGCTTCCATCACAAGGTCAAACTTGGGATTCACCGTGTTTTCGATCAGCACCTGCATCCGCCGCTCTGCTGCGCCGACTAATTCTTCCCTGCACAGACAAAGACTTAATCATAATAAGCATTTGATAAATGATAAAGAAAGGTGTTGTGGCAGACATTGCGATACTATGTAATCATCTTCTCGGCGGACTACTGCCAGACCGCGTCCTCGTCCACACCGGAGATAGAAATGAAGTAGTCTCATTTCTGTTGAAACAGAGAAAGGAGAAGACGATAAAACAAAATGTCCCGTTTGTGCATGAAAACGGGACATTTTATTTATATTTGCCTTGATTAAACTTGAATATTATGGAACAACAAGCCAATTATATCCGTCGTATCGAAATCCACGGACTATGGGGACGTTTTAATATAAGCTGGGATTTACGTCCCGACGTAAATATCCTTTCCGGCATTAACGGAGTGGGGAAGACAACGATTCTCAATCGTTCCGTCGGCTATCTTGAAGACCTTTCCGGCGAGATGAAAAGCGACGAAAAAAACGGCGTGCGTCTTTTCTTCGACAATCCCGAGGCCACCTATATACCGTATGATGTGATTCGCAGTTACGACCGCCCCCTGATTATGGGCGACTTTACAGCCCGTATGGCAGATAAGAATGTGAAGTCCGAACTGGACTGGCAGCTCTACCTTCTCCAACGCCGTTATCTTGATTATCAGGTCAACATAGGCAATAAAATGATAGAAATGCTTTCGAGCAACGATGAAGAAGAACGGCAAAAAGCCGCGACCCTGTCGATTGCCAAACGTCGTTTTCAGGATATGATTGACGAACTGTTCAGCTATACCCGTAAGAAGATAGACCGTAAACGGAACGACATTGCTTTCTATCAGGATGGCGAACTGCTGTTTCCCTATAAACTGTCTTCCGGTGAAAAGCAGATGTTAGTAATTCTGTTGACGGTACTCGTGCAGGATAACAGCCATTGTGTGTTGTTTATGGATGAACCGGAGGCTTCCCTTCATATCGAATGGCAGCAGAGCTGATTAG
>OGXM01001757.1_pt1 | contig 11345 bp, 8 predicted proteins | sample 1576271 | NCBI WGS metagenome assembly OGXM01 (sample SAMEA3541579, study PRJEB24748) | human gut metagenome | biome: human gut; feature: human-associated habitat; material: faeces | place: China | collected 2012 | reverse complement strand
GTCATTCCATATCCGGAAGCAAAGTGCCGACATTCTTGACATTCGGTATCGAAAATGCACCCTTTTCATCGGTTGTCACCGTTTTCATAGGTGTCTTAGAAGACTTATTAAATAACGATACGGTAGCAAAATCAATAATCTGCTTCGTTTCATTATCGATAAGACGGCCTTTTATCGTAGCGGCTGAAAGAGTTGCAATCGTCACCCAGACGAAAACAACTGATAATAAATATTTTTTCATTGAGGATGTTTCTATTTTTTTATTTACGCTTTATAAGACTATCTCTTACAAAAATAGTTTAATCAAGACATTCCTTGTTTTCTATATTCTTAACAAATTATATCATCTCTATTCTTAGTTCCTGCTTAAATTTCCTAATAAAATACTATCAGGTCATTTTTACGTTTTCTTTCGGTCTCTTTTCTCGTTCTCACTCGTCAGATAGCCCGCCACCTTCCTCGTAAAACAACAAAAACATCTTCGAAAGAAACTTTCAAAACTGACTCGAAAAAATTTAAACGGGCTCTTACAAAAAAACAGTCTGCATAAGATCAGAACTCATGCAGACCGTCAATATGTTATTTACTACTTGCAATAATTAAGCATCGATATTCGCATAAGTGGCATGCGCTTCGATAAATTCACGACGAGGACCGACTTCCTCTCCCATCAACATTGAAAATACCCGATCTGCTTCTGCCGCATTATCGATTGTTACTTGACGTAATGTACGATGTGCCGGATCCATAGTCGTCTCCCATAGTTGATGAGAATTCATCTCTCCCAAACCTTTATAGCGTTGCGTATAAATTTGGTTAACATCCCCATTCGCATATTTCAGGGCAAACTGCGTACGTTGTTGCTCTGTCCAGCAATATTCTTCTATTTTGCCCTTTCTACATAAATACAGCGGCGGAGTCGCAATATAGAGATAACCGTTCTCTATCAAAGGACGCATATGACGGAAAAAGAAAGTCATGATCAATGTCGCAATATGGCTACCGTCCACATCGGCATCGGTCATAATAATGATCTTATGATAACGCAATTTTGAAATATTAGCTTCCTTCGTATCGTCTTCCGTACCGATAGTAACTCCTAAAGCTGTATATATATTACGGATTTCCTGACTTTCGAGCACTTTATGATGCATCGCTTTTTCAACATTCAATATCTTACCGCGCAAAGGCAATATTGCCTGAAAGGCACGATCCCGCCCCTGTTTTGCCGTTCCTCCTGCAGAATCTCCTTCGACAAGGAATATCTCACAAACTTCAGGATTACGCTGAGAACAATCTGCCAATTTACCGGGAAGACCTCCACCCGAAAGAGGAGATTTACGTTGCACCATTTCCCGGGCATGACGTGCGGCATGACGTGCAGTCGCCGCCAATATGACTTTCTCTACTATTGCTTTAGCCTGTTTCGGATTCTCCTCCAAGAAATTCCGGAGAGCTTCGCTGACAGCGACATCGACAGCTCCGATAACCTCGTTATTTCCCAATTTTGTCTTGGTTTGTCCTTCAAATTGAGGCTCCATGACTTTCACGGAAATAACTGCCGTAAGACCTTCTCGGAAGTCATCGCTACTGATCTCCACTTTTACCTTCTCGAGCATTTTAGAATCTTCAGCATATTTTTTCAGCGTACGTGTCAGCCCCCTACGAAAGCCGGCAACGTGTGTCCCGCCTTCGATTGTATTGATATTATTTACGTATGAGAACAAGTTCTCATTATAAGACGTATTGTAAGTCATTGCAACCTCTACCGGAACACCTTGGCGCTCAGTAGAAATATGAATAATATCTTCAAAAAGATGCTCCTTCGTGCTATCTATATAACGGACAAATTCTTTCAGCCCCTCTACCGAGAAAAATTCTTCTCGACGGAACTCTCCGTTTTCAAGTACTTCACGTTTATCGGTAAGAGACAAATAAATTCCGGCATTAAGGTATCCCAAATCACGCAGACGAGAAGCCAAAATATCAAATTTATAAACTACATCCGTAAATATATCCGCATCCGGCCTGAAAGTTATTATCGTTCCGGTCTCTTCGGTAGTCCCGATAACCTCCACATCATGCAAAGGTTTTCCGCACGAAAACTCTTGCATATATATTTTTCCGTTACGCTTTACCTCCGCACGCAAATAAGTCGACAGAGCATTTACACACGATACGCCGACCCCATGTAAACCTCCGGAAACCTTATAAGAGCCTTTATCGAACTTACCTCCTGCGTGTAATACGGTCAACACGACTTCCAATGCAGATTTATGTTCTTTTTCATGCATATCTACCGGAATACCACGACCGTTATCTATCACGGTAATAGAATTATCTTCATTGATAATAACATCGATATGATTGGCATACCCGGCAAGCGCTTCGTCAATAGAGTTATCTACTACCTCATACACCAAATGATGCAACCCTTTTATCCCAATATCTCCAATATACATAGCAGGGCGTTTCCTTACGGCTTCAAGACCTTCCAGCACTTGAATACTATCCGCAGAATACGCAGCGCTATCAACATTTAATTCTTCTGACATATTGATTTTTATATGTTTATTTATACTCGTTTTTGTTTTTCGACATCTTTTTCAGACAAAATTCGAAAGCAAACAAAGTTACTAAAAATACCTGACAGAAGAAAATTTGCTATTGGTTTTTTATATAAAGACAAATATCTATCAAAGAGAAGCTGAGAAACGATCCTATAATCATAATCTCCTTAGAGCAGATCGTAGTCACTGCCATACAACAAAAAAAACCGAATACAATATGTATTCGGTAAACTTTCGGTAGCCCATAGGGGAATCGAACCCCTCTTTCAAGAATGAAAATCTTGCGTCCTAGCCGATAGACGAATGGGCCATTATCTAAAAACCTTTCGCTTAAACAAATAAGGTTTTCTCAAATGCGAGTGCAAATATAGAGCTGTTTTTTGAATTGACAAAATATTTGGTAAAAAATATTGCTCAAAATGTCACTTTTAGCCTTTTTAAGTAACCGTTTCGACACCTTTTTATGAATATAGAGGATCATCAGAAGATGTTTTCTTAGCTTTTTGACGTTCCATCTCACTTAAATGCAGGTCAAGAGCACGGACCGAAATAACAATCTCTCCGATAGAAATTCCCAATGAACAGATCAAACACAACAATGATATAGCGAAAACACCCACAGCTGAAGTCTGAAATCCGATATAAATCAAGAACATACATAAAACACTTAACAAAAGGCTTACAATTCCCAAAATCTGCATTGTACGGATTAAAGACAAACGTTTACGTAAATTATCTATTTGAGCAGCAGTAATCCGTGTAGGATGCAAATCATAATCTCCTTTTAACGCACGAACGACTTGGGCGTATGAAAGAAATCGATTGGTATAGGCCAACATAATCAACGAAACTGCCGAAAATAGCAGAGAAGGAGTCGTCAAAGTAAGTTCTTCCATAATATTTTTGTAATCATTATCAATGTTATTATGCAAGAATACGCTATTTTTGCGTAAATACAAAATTCCGGAACTGAAAAATATGCTGGAAAAAACATTAGGTATCGTATTGCATACAGTCGCATATAACGACAAAAATCATATTGCTCATCTTTATACAGAGAAATACGGAAGAATGGCATATGCCATTCCCCAAACACAGGGACGAAAAAGCAAGTCTCAAAGACCACTATTCACACCTTTCTCAATATTAGACATAGAATCTGACTATAAACCCGGACGCGATATACAAAAGATCAAAGAAGTAAGACTTGCAGAGATTCTACAACAAATTCATTATGACCCGGTTAAAAACTCTATCGCATTATTTCTATCCGAATTTTTATCCCGTACAATTCGAGAACCTGAAGCAAATCCCGTTTTTTTCGAATTTCTACATCAATCGATCAAATTTCTTGATATCATCGAAGACGGGAAAGCGAATTTTCACCTTTGCTTTTTAATTAGAATATCCGGATTTTTAGGTTTTTATCCAAATATTGAAAATTATCGCCCCGGAGATTATTTTGACCTCCTAAACGGGATCTCCACTTCTGCACATCCGGGACATGCCTATATCCTCTCTCCCGATGAAACATCCGGTTTTACGACTCTCATGAGAATGAATTACCACAATCTGCACCTATTCCGTTTTTCCAGACAAGAAAGAATACAAATACTCGAACATATTATCGAATATTTTAAATTACATCATGCCGGATTCACACAACTCAAATCTCTTGACGTACTCAAAACATTATTCGACTAATTACACTACACATTTGGCAAAAAGCAGAAATAATTATACTTTTGTAGCCACTAATGCCTTTGTAGTTCAATGGATAGAACAAAAGTTTCCTAAACTTTAGATCCGGGTTCGATTCCCGGCGGAGGTACAAAATCGGATACAGCTTTCATTTTTAGAAAGTTATATCTGATTTTTTTTTAGAAAATATCAAAAAAAAACAGACAGGGATTCTGAAAATTCAGAATCCCTGTCTGTTTTTATCTAAACTCAAAATCCTTATTTCGCAGCTTCTGCAAGTTGAGCTTTTTTCTGTTTTCTTCCCATAATCTCGTATGCCACCGGAACAGCAACAAACAGAGTCGAGAAAGTACCGACTATAACTCCCAACAACATAGCGAATGTAAAGCTCCGAATCGTATCGCCACCCAAGATAAATATACAAAGCAGCACGATTGCCGTACTTAACGATGTACTGATAGTACGAGCTAAAGTACTGTTCAACGCTTCGTTAATCACAAGATATCTATCCCGTTTCGGATAAAGACCGATCACCTCTCTCACACGGTCAAATACTACCACTTTATCATTTACCGAATATCCGATCACTGTCAAGATAGCAGCAATAAATGACTGGTCTATCTCCATAGAGAACGGCAATAAACCGTAGAATAACGAATAGAATGAGATAATAATTACGGTATCGAATGCCAAAGAAACCAACGTTCCGGCACTGAAAGAAATATCTCGGAATCGAAGCAATATGTAAAGTGCAATAGCGATCAATGAAAGTATCACAGCCCATATAGCACCGATCGTTATATCTTCTGCAATACTCGGGCCTACTTTCTGAATACTCATTATATTATCCGATTTAAACTGATCCAGAGTCTTACCTCCCAACATGCTCTTCAATCCGTCATATAACTTCATTTCTATTTCTTTATCGATTGCATCGTCATTCTCTGCAATACGATAGTTGGTAGAAACACGAACTTGATTTTCGCCACCGATAGTAATTACCGACAAAGAACTGCCTTCAAAATACGGTTTCAACAAATTAGCGATTTCTTGAGTATTTACAGGTTCTTGGAAACGTACCACATAGTTACGGCCTCCGGAGAAATCAATACCCTTGCTAAGACCTTTTATACCAAAAGAGATAACCCCGATAACAACCAATACGGCACATACGATATAACCGGTTTTCCGAACTCCGAGGAAATTAATTTTCGGATGTGTCAACCAATTCTTTGTAAGAGATGTCGTAAATGTAAGGTGTTTAAACCAATTTCTTTCCAATCCGCGTTCATAGATCAAACGAGTCAAGAACACAGCGGTAAAGAATGACATGGCAATACCGATCATCAAAGTCGTGGCAAAACCTTTAATAGGTCCTGTTCCGAAGAAGAACAGAATCAAACCAGTAATCAAAGAGGTCAAGTTTGAGTCGAAAATTGCGGAAAACGCATTCTTATAACCGTCGGTAATCGCATTTTTAAGGTTCTTACCCAAACGAAGTTCCTCTTTTGCCCGCTCATAAATCAGCACATTGGCATCTACCGCAATACCCAAAGACAACACCAAACCGGCGATACCCGAAAGCGTAAGCACGGCTTGGAAAGAAGCAAGGATACCCATAGTGAAGAACATATTGAGTACCAAACCGAGATTAGCAACCAATCCGGGAGTCACGCCATACATGCTGATCATATAGACCATCAGCAGAACCAAGGCGAAAATGAACGATATAATACCGCTCTGAATTGCCTCTTGACCCAATGACGGACCGATAATGTCTTCTTGCACAATTTTTACACTTGCCGCCATTTTTCCGGATTTCAACACATTCGCAAGGTCTTTTGCCTCTTCCGGAGTAAAGTTCCCCGAAATTTGAGAATTTCCTCCTGAAATTTCAGTATTCACTACCGGGAATGAATATACTTGATCATCCAAAACAATTGCTACACAACGTCCGATATTTTCACGGGTCAACTGTTCCCATATTTTAGAACCTTCTGCATTCATAGACATACTTACTACTGCAGAATTTGTCATCCGGTCAAAATCTTCGCGAGCATCGGTAATCACATCACCTTCCAAAGGAGGACGACCTCCGTTTGTCGCTTTCAACGCAACTAACTGGAAGTATTGTTCTTTCTCGTCAATAGGCTTCACTGTCCACTTAAATACGATATTAGCAGGCAAAAGTTCACGAACCTGACGCATTGCCAAATATTTATTTACGGCAGCCGTGTCATTTATGTGGGCAATACCTACAGCCGGACCATTCCCGATAGCCCCTTCTTGAGAGACATTGGGATTAAGACGAGCAAACAACGGATTTTGCTTTTTCCACGCATTGATATTTTGTTGCTCGTCGCTCTTGTTCATATCTTTTATCTTCTGAGTCAGACTATCCTTCAATGAAATCGTTGCCGTTACGGCAGCAGAATCCTGCGACTCGACAACAGTAGAATCCGCCTTAGAAGATGTATCCTCCGACTGATTTTCCAAACGGGCAAGCAGCTCGTTCGCACTTGCCAACTTATTGAAAAACTCATTCAGATTATAAGTTTCCCAAAATTCGAGATTAGCGCTTCCTTGAAGAAGTTTACGGACACGTTCCGGCTCTTTCACACCCGGAAGCTCTACCAAAATACGGCCGTCCTTTTCAAGACGCTGGATATTAGGAGCAACAACCCCGAAACGGTCAATACGTGTACGGAGCACATTGAACGAGTTATCTATCGCACTGTTCAACTCTTCCCGTAAAACAGCCACTACTTCATCATTTGTTGCATTGGGCGTAATCTTATCTTTCAATTGATAAGTACTGAAAATAGCCGCCAATCGAATATTAGGATCCAACTTCTTGTACTCATTTACAAAAGCGGATAAGAAATCTTTATTATCTGCCTGGTTGGCAGTAGCGTTTGACAGCGCTTTGTTAAAATTAACATCCGTGTTGTTATTTGACAATGACCTCAACACATCAGCCACAGAGATTTGCAACGTTACGTTCATACCTCCTTTTAGGTCTAATCCCAGACCGATCTCCATTTCACGGCATTGCTTAAAAGTATAATATCCCAAATATACCTTTTCTGTCGCAATAGAATCGATATACTGCTTATACTTCATTGCATCTCCGTTGGCATACTCCTCAGCCTTTTTCGTATAATGCCGCGTTACAAATGAAAAAGATATGTAAAAGAGACATACCAACGTGAGTAATACCGCAAAAACTCTTATAAAACCTTTGTTTTGCATGTGATAATTACTTTATGATTTTTAGATTAATTGATTTTTCCTATTTTTAATAAGGTGCAAATATATGTTTTTTTTCTATTCCGATAGCAAAATGTTTGATTAATTTGCGCCCGACACCGTTAATATCTGTCATATCGAAGAAAAAACAATCGACGAATCATTCTTTTTTGTATCTTTACCCTTTTAAAACAAGCAATACAGATGATGCCGGACAGAACGAAATGGCTACTATATGCAAGAAATTTTATATTGACCGCTTTTGCTGCGGCATTTATACTCTCATGTGCCAACATTGCACGACCTACCGGAGGTCCGATAGACACAACTCCTCCCGTTTTTGTCAAAAGCAACCCGAAACCCAATCAACTCAATTTCAATAAAAGCAAAATAGAAATCGAATTCGACGAAATAATACAAGTGGACAAACCGACCGAAAAAGTCATTGTCTCTCCGGCACAAAAAAACATGCCGCAAATACAGACATCGGGGCGCAAAGTTATCGTAGAGTTACAAGATTCGCTGATACCGAACACCACCTATACAATCGATTTCTCAGATGCCATATCCGACAATAATGAAAGAAATCCGCTATATAACTTCAGTTTTTCTTTTGCAACAGGGAACTCGATAGACACGTTGCAAATAGGAGGTATATTATTGAATGCCGAAAATTTAGAACCGGTAACAGGGATGCTTGTCGGCTTACATTCAAACTTGAACGATTCTGCATTCACCAAAACCCCGATGCAAAGAATCGCCCAATCCGATGCATACGGACGATTCTCCATAAAAAACATCGGAGCGGGTACATATCGTATATACGGACTGAACGATGCAAACCGGGATTACAAATTCGATAATCCATCCGAAGATATTGCGTTCATGGATAGTACCGTGACACCAACGGTAGAGATGGTAATGCATGCAGATACGATATGGGCAGACAGTACGACAATCGACACGATAAAAATGGTGGCTCTCCCCCATTTTTACCCCAACGACATCATCCTAAAAGTCTTTAACGAACAATTCAAATCACGTTATTTAGAGAAATTCGAACGGGCAAACAGAAACAGATTTTCTCTTATTTTCTCAGCACCCGACGACACGCTTCCGGTATTGACTCCCCTGAATTTTCAACAAGAGGATTGGGCTATTGTCGAGAAAAACCAAACAAACGATACGCTTCTATATTGGATTAAAGATTCGCTCATTTATAACATGGACACTTTACTATTCGCGGCAGATTATAAAAGGACCGATTCTTTACGACAACTCACCCCGTTTAAAGACACCTTAAACTTAGTATTCCGAGAAAGAAAAAAGGCTGCTCGAAAAAGCAAAAAAGATAAAAAAGACGAAGATCAAGCACCGGAAATCGAGTTTATGAAAATATCCCCGCAATTTTCCTCTATCGTAAACATATATGATAAGCTAAACTTTGCATTCGACCAACCGGTCGACTCCATAAAAGAAGAAAGTCTCAAATTAGAGATAAAAGTCGATACAGTCTGGACTCCCGTAAATGACTATACATTTTTCCAAGATAGTTTGATGCACAGAATATTTTCACTAAAAACCAAATGGAAACCGGGAGGCGAATACAGAGTATCGCTCGATTCTCTTGCATCTGTCAGTATTTACGGAAATCCGAGTAACAGACTTTCCCAATCATTCAAAGTAAAAACGGTCGAAGAATATTCCAACTTTTATATAGAAACTTTGGGAATAAAAGATTCGGCATTCGTCGAACTGTTAAACTCAAGTGACCAGCCGGTACGCAAATCACCTGTCAAAGACGGAGGTGCAGAATTTATATATGTAGATCCGGGAACATATTATATCCGTTTGGTAAAGGACCGGAACGGGAATGGGAAATTCGACACCGGCAACTTTGCTGAAAAACGGCAGCCCGAAGAAGTTTTCTACTATCCTACATCTATCGACTTAAAAGCCAATTGGGATGTAGAACAGACATGGGATGTCTACGCTCTGCCACTGGATAAACAAAAACCGCTGGATATAACCAAAAATAAACCTAAAGACGAAAAAAAGAATGATTCTCAAAACGATAATAAAGAAGAAGGACCTGTATATTCCAACCGTCCCTCAGGGGCGATCACTCCTCGAAGTCAAGGCTCTTACCGTTAGCCTGTTAATAATACTTCTTGCATTTTGTACTCCGAAAGGATCGGCTCAGTGCCCTGTCAAATGGGACTTTAAAAAAGAATCTCTTCCGTATGATGTCATATATCAATGGGGATTTATTTGGAAACGGGCTGCAGAAGCCAGTCTGAATATAAATGTTACCCGCTCCCAAGACGGAACGGAATATTACAAATCATCATTAACTGCCCGTACCCTGGCCTTTGCCGACCGCATTTTCAGAGTCAGGGATACGCTTGTTTCCATCATGTACAAAGACGGGCTCATACCTCACTATTACGCTAAAATTTCAGATGAAGACCGAACTTACCGCAAAGACGTGACACGATACAGTTATTCTAACGGTATCTGCACCGGAAACATCACTCTATACAGACCCAAACGAAACGCAATAGAAGATTATCTCATTACATCAAGCAATTGCTCTTATGACATGCTCAGCGTATTTTATTACCTGCGCACAATAGATTTTTCAACAAAAAATATAGGAGACCGCATAAACGTAGATATTTTCACCGGGAATCATATAGAACATCTTTCTGCCGAATATTTAGGCAGGACAGTACTTAACTTACGGAAAATACCTTTCGGAGCATACAAGATCAAATTACATTTTTTCGATGATAAAGAAGAAAAAGTAAGTGATAATATTACGGCATGGATCAGCGATGACTCACGGAGAATTCCCCTTCAAGTAGAAGGAAAACTCGCAATAGGTTCTCTAAAAGCGATATATACAGGTAAATAAAAAAGCCTTTACCGTCTGGAAAAGGCTTTTTCACACATAAATTAGTACGACCTAAGAACAATGTTTGCTGTAATTCAAATTCTTCGATACAAAAATAATATCGGAATAATGCATCCACAATACCCACATTCGGTGAAAAAACAAGAACTCATTACCCATAAATAGGTATTCAAACATTGTTTTAAACAGATCTTAAAAATCAATGGCAGTAACAATAACCACCCGATTCCATTTATCCCGTTCATAAGGCTGGGCATCTGTTCCCAAATATTCGGATATGCAGAAAGAAAATATCAGATACGAGATAGAGCAAGAAACGATTCTCGGATTCTTAAACATGGACAAACAGCAAGTATTTCGTTTTATCGAGATCATGAAATCCAAAGGGCTGACCATGTCTCAAACAGAAGAGGTACTTGAACTACTTGGAAAAGGAACCCGGGAAAAGATCGAGTCCGGTGTAAGAAGGATGATACAAAATAATGAACAAAATATCGAACGTTTAAAACAATATGCCGATACATTGACACCTTCGGAACTCTTGATGTGTGAGTTGATACTTGATAACAAAAATATTTCGGCAATCAGTGCGATAACGGGCAAATCGGTATCTAACATAACCAGCACACGTTCTCACATACGCAACAAATTGAATCTCAAAAAAGATGAAAATCTTCGGGAAGCGCTACTGAGGATCACGAAACAAAAGAAATAATCCGGTACAGAAACGCTATTAGCCGTATACGGCAATCTATTCATAAAATAATGAGTCAAATTCGGCTCAAATATTTCGAGAATTGCTTTTTGTTCTGATAAAGAGATAAACGTGCAAAACAGAAAAAAAACAGATAATAAAAGGGGGCGACCCAAAAGATTTTTTTAGAGTTCGGTCTCTTTTTCTTTTATAG
>OGXM01001751.1_pt1 | contig 11368 bp, 6 predicted proteins | sample 1576271 | NCBI WGS metagenome assembly OGXM01 (sample SAMEA3541579, study PRJEB24748) | human gut metagenome | biome: human gut; feature: human-associated habitat; material: faeces | place: China | collected 2012 | reverse complement strand
AGTAGACATGAAATGCTACGTGAACTATTACCATAAAGGAACCTTCAGGGATCAGCGGGAGTAAAAGAAAGAGCGTTTGTTCTTTATCCGCTGCATGATGTTTTTCCAGATATGAAAATATTTGGATATGATTATTCGGAAAATTTCAAAAACTGTGATGGCAATACGGTTACTTTTTATTCGGAATTATAAGATAATTAAGGAGCATTAAAGCTATTTATGCAGTTTATTATAATGGACCTCGAATGGAATAATGCATATTGCAAAAAGCTAAAGGGGTATATCAATGAAATTATAGAATTCGGTGCCTGTAAGGTAGATAAAGATTTTAATGTGATTGATGAGTTTTCGGTAATTGTAAAAGCACAGGTCGGAAAGAAGCTACAGGGTAGGGTAAAGGCGCTTACGCATATTACTAATGAGGATATATCTAACGGAGTTCCGTTTTTTAAAGCCCTTTCAATGTTTAAAAATTGGGTCGGTGACGATGAAAATGTGTTCTTTTCTTGGGGAGACGGAGACATCAGAACTCTAATAAAAAACTATGAGTTCTTTTTAAAGAAAAATCGTATTCCGTTTGTTAATAACTATTGTGACGCACAAAAATATTGTCAGTCTTTTATACCCTCGGCTTCGTCTTCGCAACAAATCGGGCTTTCTGCCGCTGCTTTCGAGCTTGGAGTTAATCCGGATGAATTTCCGCATCACAGGGCACTTGATGACAGCTTGCTTACTGCAGCTTGTTTGAAAATGGTAAACGACTCGGAGAGACTAAAGCGGTTCATTACCCCGTGCAACCGCGTGTTTTATGAAAAGCTTGCATATAAACCGCACATTATACGTGATATAGATAATCCGATAGTTGACCGTTCGGTGTTTAACTGCGTTTGTGATGTTTGCGGCGGAAAGGTTAAAAAAAAGAAGGACTGGCGTTTTGTCAATCAATCTTTCAGAGCGGATTTTTATTGTCCTAATTGCGATCGCAACTTTAAGCTGTGCGTAAGATTTAAGCAGTATTATGACCGCATTGATATTAAAAGAACTTTTTCCGAAATTGTCAAAGTAGATAAATCTCAAGAAAATATTAAAGCTTAATAAGTGTTAAATACAAAAAGAAACCGGCTTCAAAATGAAGTCGGTCTCCTTTTGTATTTTTTTATTTAAAGTAGCTTTTATTTGATGACTCTTACTCTTATGGCGAAGTCCTGAGACGAAATTGCGGTTATTGCATCGTTTGAAACCTCCGTATCGGTATCAAGCATGGTATATGCATATTCTCCGCGTGATTTATTCACCATATTATCAATGTTTATATTTTCTTCGGCGACGATTGCTGTAATGCGGCTGATAACGTTAGGGACATTTTTATGAATGATGGTAATTCTTGTTTTGCCGCTTCTCGGTACAGATACAGCGGGCATATTTACGGAATTTGTTATATTGCCGTTTTCTATATAGTCCTTTAATTCATCAACGGCCATAACGGCACAATTGTCTTCAGATTCCGGTGTAGAAGCTCCGAGATGCGGGATTGTTATCACACCGGTTGCGTCAATTAACTCATCTTTAAGAAAATCTGTGGCGTATGCGGCAACTTTACCGTCAGCGAGAGCGTTAATAATATCCTCGGTATTGACGAGATCTCCTCTAGCAAAATTAAGTATGCGTACCGAATTTTTCATTTTGGCGATTGTTTCGGCATTTATAAAGCCGCGAGTTTCGTCAGTCAGCGGAACATGAAGCGTTATATAGTCGCAATTTGCATAAATATCATCAAGTGTAGCGGCGTGCTTTACGGCGCGGGAAAGCTTCCATGCCGCATCAACAGAAAGAAAAGGATCGTAACCGTAAACTTCCATTCCGAGAGAATGAGCTGCGTTTGCTACAAGCACCCCGATTGCGCCAAGACCGATAACGCCGAGCTTTTTCCCCTTGATTTCCGGTCCTGAAAAAGCGGATTTTCCTTTTTCGACAAGCTTGGAAACTGCATCTCCCTCACCCTTGAGCGTTTTTGACCATTCGATTGCTGGCACGATTTTTCTTGATGATAAAAACAGCGCACACAAAACAAGTTCTTTAACAGCATTCGCGTTAGCACCGGGAGTATTAAAAACTACTATTCCCTGTTCGCTGCATTTTTCAAGGGGAATATTGTTGACTCCGGCTCCGGCTCTTGCTATTGCAAGAGTATTTTCCGAAAAATCATATTCGTGCATTGATGCCGAACGGACAAGTATCGCATCCGGGTCTTTGACGTCATTCGAGCATACATAGCGTTCACCGAATCTGTCAAGTCCGTTTTTTGAAATTTTATTTAGTGTTAAAATATTGTTCATTGTGAATTTCTCCTGAGTTATGAATTAGCTTTTTCGAAATCGGACATAAAATTAACCAGCTTTTCTACGCCATCGTAAGGCATGGCATTATAAATTGACGCTCTCATACCGCCCACTGTTCGATGTCCTTTAAGATTAACAAGACCGTTTTTGGTTGCTTCTTCAATAAATTTTGCGTTGAGTTCGTCACTGTCGGTAACAAAAGGTACATTCATTAAAGAACGATCCTCCGGAACAACCGTACCTCTGAACATTTTACTGTTATCGAGGAAATCATAGAGAAGCTTTGCCTTTTTATCATTGCGTTCTTTCATTTTTTCAAGACCGCCGAGCTTTTCTATCCATTCAAGAACAAGCTTACATATATATATTGTGTAGCATGGTGGTGTATTGTAAAGCGAATTTGCGTCTGCGTGAATTTTATAGTTGAGCATTGTTGGTGTTATGTCTCGTGCATTGCCAAGCATATCTTCTCGTATTATGCAAATCGTAAGACCTGCGGGGGCAACATTTTTTTGTGCTCCGCCGTAAAGCATGGCGAATTTTGTTACGTCTATAGGCTCCGAAAGGAAACAAGATGAAATATCCGCGATGAGAGGAATGTCACCCGTATCCGGAATTTCGTGATAAACGGTTCCGTAAATAGTATTATTCATACAAATATATACATAATCCGCATCGCTTCTGAACATCGATTTATCAAGCTTTGGTATATATGAGAACGTTTTGTCAGCAGAAGAAGCAACGGCTTTTGCATCACCGTATTTTTGAGCCTCGGCAAATGCCTTTTTAGCCCACTGACCGGTGATAACATAATCGGCTTTGTTTGAACCGTTCATAAAGTTCAGCGGTATTGCCGCAAATTGTGTTGAAGCTCCGCCTTGCAAAAACAGAACTTTGTAGTTGTCGGGTATATTCATAAGCTTCCTGAGAAGCCTTTCAGCTGTTTTTATGATATTGTCATAAACTTTGGATCTGTGGCTCATCTCCATTACCGATTGACCCGAACCCTCATAGTCAAGCATTTCGGATGCAGCCTTTTTTAAGACCTCTTCCGGTAACATAGACGGACCTGCTGAAAAATTGTAAACTCTGGACATGTTGATATTGCCTCCAAAAATTATTTCTGCTACATTATATCAATCTGTGTTAATAAAAGTCAACGAATTGACAAAAAATTAACAAAGAAAAATGCACATTCTGCGTTTTGTACATAAAAGTTGTTGCAAAAATTAACAATCTTACTAAAATTTTAGCTTATTCTTTATTTGTTGACACTTTTTTATTGCAGATAAATCTTATTCATTGTATAATAAACTCTAATTAATTAAGTAGGAGATTACATAAATGGACCTTTTTGACAATAATGCTCTTAATATGCCTATGGTTGCATTGAGAGGATTGGTTGTTTTCCCTAATATAACATTGCACTTTGATGTTGGCAGGAAAAAAAGTATTTCTGCCGTCAAAACAGCAATGATAACAAAGCAGGACATATTTCTTTCTACACAAAAGGATATGTCGGATGAGGCCGAAAATATTGATGCGGTGTACGATATAGGCGTTGTTTGCGAAATAAAGCAAATTGTAAGAATACCCTCAAGCGATTGCTTAAGAGTAATAGTTGAAGGAAAGTACAGAGCAGAATTGTTAGCTTTTTCGGATGTGAATCCATATCTTACGGCTGTTGTCAAACGAATTGACAGTATTCCTTATTCGGAAAAGTACAATTTGAGAGCAGAGGCTCTTGTCAGATATGCCAAAGGGTTGTTTAACGAGTATTCTATTATAGCTCAGAAACTCCCAAATGATATAAATATGGGTGTTGCCAAGCTGTCTGAGCCCGGTGCGCTTGCCGATTATATTGCCGGCAATATTCCTCTTGATTATCCGCAGAAGCAGGAGGTTTTATCCGAAATTGATTCCCTTAAGAGAATACAAAAACTTGTAGATATACTCGGCAAAGAGGTTAAGCTTCTTCAGCTTGAAGAGGATATAAATGACCGAGTACAGAGCCAAATAGATGAAAATCAAAAGGAATATTACCTTCATGAGCAGTTAAAGGCTATTAACGCCGAACTCGGCGAAGGAGATAATCCCGCTTCCGAGGCTGACGGCTATCGCGAAAAAATACTCAAGCTGCATCTTGATGCCGACAGCGAAAAGAAGCTGCTAAATGAGTGCGACAGGCTTAAATATGTGCAGCCGAGCAGCCCCGAAAGTGCAGTATCAAGAAATTATCTTGATAAGATTTTGGAACTTCCGTGGCATATTTACTCAAAAGAAAATCTTAATATCGATAATGCTCGAAGAATACTTGACAGAGATCATTACGGACTTAAAGACGTTAAAGAGCGAATTCTTGAATTTATTGCTGTGAGAAAACTGTCGCCAAATATTAAGGGGCAGATAATATGTCTTGTCGGCCCTCCGGGCGTCGGTAAAACCTCTGTTGCAAAGTCTCTTGCCAAGGCGCTGAACAGAAAGTATGAGAGAATATCTCTCGGCGGTGTTCATGACGAGGCGGAGATAAGAGGTCACAGAAAGACTTATATCGGTGCAATGCCGGGCAGTATAATTGAAGCTGTTATCAGGACTAAAACCTCCAATCCTTTGATTTTACTTGATGAAATTGATAAGCTCTCGAACGACTATAAAGGTGATCCGTCAAGTGCTTTATTAGAAGCTCTTGATCCCGAGCAGAACAATACATTCCGTGATCACTATATTGAAATCCCGTTTGATTTGAGCAAGGTGCTTTTTGTTACAACAGCTAACGATAAAAACGAAATACCGGCTCCCTTATTGGATAGAATGGAAGTTATCGAACTTTTCAGTTACACACACGAGGAAAAGTTCAATATAGCCAAAAAACATCTTATACCGAAACAACTCAAGGAAAACGGCATCAAAGCGTCACAGCTTCACTTTACCGATAATGCCATACACAGTATAATAGACGGTTATACAAGAGAAGCCGGAGTCAGAACGCTTGAACGCACTTTTGCAAAGGTAATGCGTAAAGCTGCTGTTAAAATAACCGAAGGTTATACCGGAAAAATCTCTGTGAAGCCGACCGGCCTTGAGGCCTATCTCGGTCCCAAAAAATATAAGCCGGAATCTCAGGGCCATAAGGATGAAGTCGGTGTTGTAAACGGTCTTGCATGGACTTCTGTAGGTGGAGAAATGCTGAAGGTCGAGGCAGTTAAGATGCCGGGAACGGGAAAGCTTGAGCTTACCGGTTCTTTGGGCGATGTTATGAAAGAATCCGCAAGGACGGCATACAGTTATATCCGGAGTATTTCGGAAGCATTGCCTCTTGATATGGATTTTTATAAAAATACTGACATTCATATTCATTTCCCCGAGGGAGCTGTTCCTAAAGACGGTCCTTCTGCCGGAATAGCAATAACAACTGCGGTTGTTTCCGCACTCACTGGTATACCGGTAAGAGCCGATATTGCTATGACGGGTGAAGTTACTTTGACCGGTAATGTATTGCCGATCGGCGGATTGAAAGAAAAAACAATGGCAGCATACAGAAACGGAATTAAAACCGTTCTTATTCCGGAGGAAAATGTTTCGGATTTGAAAGAAATCGATGATGCTGTTAAAGAAAATGTCGATTTCATATCGGTGTCAAAAGCCGACGAGGTATTGTCTCTCGCGCTATCCAAAAATGTAGTCGTCAAAGATAATAAACAAAGGAGCATAAAGCTCAAACAGGACAGAAGCCAAACGGCCTCTGTATGCCAACAGAACTAAGAGGTAAAAAATGATTTTGAATAAAGCTGAATTTGAAGCGGCATTTGGAACATCGTCGCAGCTGCCGCCTTCCGATTTGCCGGAAATAGCTTTTGCGGGTAGATCAAATGTGGGAAAATCCTCTTTGCTTAATCGCCTTTTTAACAGAAAGGCACTTGCAAGAGTGAGCTCAGTTCCCGGTAAAACCGCTACGATAAACTTCTACAAGGTTGACGATGCCAGATTTGTGGATTTACCTGGATACGGATATGCAAAAGTATCGAAATCCGAGAAAATAAGATGGGCTGAAATGCTTGAAGGCTATTTTAAGACGGGTCGTAACATAAGACTTGTCGTTCAGCTTATCGATATGAGGCACAAACCGAGCGCAGACGATCTTATGATGATTGACTTTTTGCGCTCAACCGGTTATCCGTTTGTTATTGTTATGACTAAGAGCGATAAACTTAACAAAACGCAGTTTGCCGAAAGATCAGCGGCAATTTACGATGAAATACCGGATTCTGAAAATGTTACTATTATTCCTTTTTCTGCAACTAACGGATTGGGCAGGGAAGAGATAACCGAGTATATAAATAATGCACTTTAAAAGGAGAGAACCAAATGTTTGTATCAGACGGATTAGGAGTTAATGAGAGCGGCCATTTGACCGTCGGCGGTTGCGATACCGTATCTCTTGCAAAAAAATACGGGACACCGTATATGTGCTATGATGAGAATATGATAAGAAAAAACTGCCGTGAATTTGTAAAATCAATGGAAGAAAACTATGACGGTAACGGGCTTGTATGCTATGCGAGCAAAGCTTTTTCCTGCCTTGAAATGTGCAGAATATGCAAAGAAGAAAAGATGGGATTAGACGTTGTTTCGGGCGGAGAAATTTTTACCGCCGTTAAGGCCGGTTTCCCGTCGGAACGTATTTGTTTCCACGGCAACAATAAGACTAATGATGAGCTTACAATGGCTCTTGACAATAATGTCGGCAGAATAGTTGTCGATAATGTGGAGGAGCTTAAAAGGCTGAGCACGTTGGCTTCGAAAACCGGTAAGGTTGCAAAGATAATGCTGAGAATTAAACCCGGTATAGACGCGCATACACATTCTTTTATAAGAACCGGTCAGATTGATTCTAAATTCGGCTTTGCTCTTGAGACGGGAGAAGCTATGACCGCAGTTAAGCTTGCGGTTGAAACCGACAGCATTGACCTCTGCGGACTTCACTGCCATATCGGTTCGCAGATATTTGATATTGCGCCGTTTGAACTTGCTGCAAAGGTTATGATTGATTTTATTTCTGAAATCAAAGAAACTGTAGGATATGAAATCAGAGAACTCAACCTCGGCGGAGGATTCGGCATTAAGTATCTTGAATCGGATACCCCGAAGCCGTTTTCGGAATATATGAAGAGAGTTTCTGTTGTTGTCAAGAAGGAAGCAGAGAAGAAAAATGTTAAGCTTCCGTTTATACTTATTGAGCCCGGACGTTCTGTTGTCGGAGCAGAAGGCGTTACCGTTTATACAGTCGGAGCCGTTAAGCATATTCCGAATATCAGAACCTATGTTTCGGTAGACGGAGGAATGACAGACAATCCGCGCTATATTCTCTATCAATCGGATTATGATGTAATGTGCGCCAATAAAGCAAACGAGCCTAAGACTGAAAAAGTAACCGTTGCCGGTAAATGCTGCGAAAGCGGTGACCTTATACAGGAAAATGCTCCAATACAAAAAGTTGAGGCAGGAGACCTTTTAGCTGTGCTTTCAACAGGTGCTTACAACTACTCAATGGCTTCAAATTATAACAGAATTCCGCGTCCTATAGTAATAATGGCAAAGGATGGAGAATCGCGTATAATTATAAGACGTGAAACATACGAAGATATTACACGTAATGATGTTTAAAATGAAAGGAATTTAAATGTCTTTTACTCATTTGCATCTTCATACAGAATACAGTCTGCTCGACGGCACCTGCCGTATAGGACAGCTTGTTGATGCTGCAAAAGAGCTCAACATGGATTCTTTAGCCATAACAGACCACGGAAATATGTTCGGTGCCGTTGAGTTTTATAAAGCAGCTAAAGAGAATGGGATAAAGCCCATTATCGGTTGTGAAGTTTATGTTGCTCCACGTTCGCGCCTTGATAAAGTTCACGGTATTGATAACGAGCGTTTTCATCTTGTTTTGCTCTGTAAAAATAATACGGGATATGAAAATCTTATCAAAATTGTGTCTGAATCGTGGGTGACAGGATTTTATACAAAGCCGCGTATTGATAAACAGCTCCTCGAGAAATATCACGAGGGGCTTATTGCTCTGTCTGCCTGTCTTGCGGGAGAAATTCCGAGAAAACTGTTGCAAGACGATTATGACGGAGCTAAGGAAGCTGCACTTTGGTATGACAAGACTTTTGGTCGCGGCAATTATTATCTCGAAATACAGAATCACGGAATTGCCGAGCAACTCAGGGTTTTGCCTCAGATAGTTAAAATTTCGCGTGAAACCGGTATACCGCTTGTCGCTACAAACGATGTCCATTATATAAAAAAAGAAAACGCAAAAGTACAAAAAGTTCTTATCTGTATTCAAACTAACCATACAATAGATGAAGATACTGGTTTGGAATTTGGAACCGATGATTTTTATCTCAAATCCGAAGATGAAATGCGTGAATTATTCGAAGATTATCCAGATGCGGTTGATAATACTTCTGTTATAGCTGATATGTGCAACGTTGAGTTTGAGTTTCACAAAACTAAACTACCGCATTTTGATGTTCCCGATAATATGGACCATTTTGAATATTTTCGTAATGAGTGCTATAAGGGCTTGCGCAGAAATTACGGAATTGCTCCGGAGCAGAAATATATCGACAGACTCGAATACGAACTTTCGGTTATCAATAAAATGGGCTATGTTGACTATTTCCTTATTGTTGCCGATTTTATCAGCTATGCAAAACGCCATGGTATTCCCGTAGGTCCCGGCAGGGGATCAGGAGCCGGCAGTATAGCCGCTTATTGTATGGGAATTACGGGTATAGACCCAATTAAATATAATCTGCTGTTTGAGCGTTTTTTAAATCCGGAGCGTGTAAGTATGCCGGATATTGATGTTGATTTTTGTTATGAACGCCGCGAAGAAGTAATTGATTACGTTATAAGAAAATATGGCTCGGATCACGTTGCGCAAATAGTGACTTTCGGTACTTTGGCCGCAAGAGCGTCTATTCGCGATGTCGGCAGAGCACTCGGGATACCGTACAATACAGTTGATACGGTTTCCAAAATGATTCCGCGCGAGCTCGGCATGACAATAGAAAAGGCTCTTACGAAAAATCAGGAGCTTAAAGCGCTTTATGATAAGGACGCCAAAATCAGGGAGCTTGTCGATACGGCAAAATCAGTTGAGGGTATGCCAAGGCACACCTCAACCCATGCGGCGGGCGTTGTTATAACCGATAAACCTGTTGCTCGATATGTTCCGTTAGCAAGAAATGATGAGTCCGTGGTTACGCAGTATACCATGACTACCATTGAAGAACTCGGACTGCTTAAAATGGACTTTCTCGGTCTCAGAACACTTACGGTAATAAGTGATACCGTAAAATCGGTAAGAGAAAACAATATTCCCGATTTTGATATCGAAAAAATTCCGCTTGACGATAAGGCGACATATGATATGCTGTCGGCAGGGTATACTTATGGTGTATTTCAATGTGAGTCGGCGGGAATAAGAAATGTTATAACCCGTCTGAAACCGCAGAATATAGAGGATATAATTGCTGTTATTTCTTTGTACAGACCCGGCCCTATGGATTCGATTGATATGTATATAAATAACAGACATAATCCGAAAAGCATCAGATATAAGACGCCGCAACTTAAAAATATTCTTGATGTTACTTACGGCTGTATGGTATATCAAGAGCAGGTTATGCAAATATTCCGGGAACTTGCGGGATATTCTTTCGGACGAGCAGACGTTGTAAGACGAGCTATGTCAAAGAAAAAGCACAAGGTAATGGAGCAGGAGAGGGAGTATTTTGTAAACGGATTGAAAAATTCCGACGGTACTTATGCGTGCGACGGATGCGTAAGGCGCGGAATACCTGCCGAAGTTGCCAACAGCATTTTCGACGATATGTCATCTTTCGCTTCATATGCGTTCAATAAGTCTCATTCTGCCGCATATGCTGTCATTGCATATCGTACGGCATATCTGAAATGCCATTTCCCGGCGCAATTCACTGCCGCACTTCTCACGAGTGTTATTGATGATTCAACAAAAATAGCACTTTATATAGACGATTTGGCAAGGCTGAAAATAAACGTTCTGTCGCCGAGCGTCAACGAGAGTTTCAGAGCATTTACCTCTGACGGCAAGAGCGTTCGTTTTGGGCTACTTGCTATTAAAAATCTCGGCTACAATTTTATTGATACTATTGTCAAAGAAAGAAGCTCTAACGGAAAATACAAATCACTTTATGATTTTTGTAAGAGAACATATGGCAAGGATTTTAATAAACGAGCTGTTGAGGGCTTAATTAAAAGCGGAGCACTTGACGGACTCGGACTTAATCGTCGTGAAATGCTTACAAATTTACCTCTGATTGTTGAGAATATCGAGCGTGACAAGAGAAATAATGTTGACGGACAACTCGGCTTGTTTGATTTGAGTGGAGTGGCTTCTGGCGGCAATGAACCGCAATGTAAGCATTGTGATGAATTTCCGGCACTTGAACTTTTATCGATGGAAAAGGAAATGACCGGTTTGTATCTTACGGGGCATCCTATGGTTCAGTACGAGACGCTTTCTAAAAAGCTTCATTCCGACAGCGTTCTTGAAATGGTGAATACGGAAGAAAATGTTTCGGGAAAATATACGGATAATAGCCCTGTACGTGTCCTCGGAATAATAACTTCTATAAAGAAAAAAGTTACAAAATCAGACAGTACCATGGCTTTTTTAGGTTTTGAAGATGTTCATGCAGCTATTGAAGTAATAGTGTTTCCCAAACTTTTGCTCAAGTATTCAGAGCTTTTAAATGTCGGAAGCGTTGTATTGCTGTGCGGCAGATTGTCTCTCAGAGAGGACGAAGAACCGAAAATAGTTATGGACAGCGTTTCTTTACCTCCGGATGAAAACAGTATTGTTACCGCCGACACAGCTTCCAAAAATTCCGACAAGCCGAAAAAATCGGTGAGAAAGGGCCTTTTTGTGAGATTTTGCACAAAGAACTGTGAGGAAGTTAAAAAGAGTACAA
>OGXM01001737.1_pt1 | contig 11405 bp, 10 predicted proteins | sample 1576271 | NCBI WGS metagenome assembly OGXM01 (sample SAMEA3541579, study PRJEB24748) | human gut metagenome | biome: human gut; feature: human-associated habitat; material: faeces | place: China | collected 2012 | reverse complement strand
AGAGCGATTCTCGGCGAAGAGTTCACGCAGACAAAGAAGGGCAGAGTCAGGATAGGGGTCAAAAAATCGGTGTAAAAAACAATAAATCAATTCTTCCATGCATATTTTAATTGACATTATTGCAATAACATGCCATAATAATTACAGGATGTGATTCCAATGAACCAATTAATTTATTCGGTCTATTAAATCAATCGGCCTGCAAGGTCATATGTGTTTTGGCATTGAGTTTGCAGCGCGGCAGACAACGGACATAAGCGGAGGTACGAATTATGAAGAAGCGAGGCAAAATCGCTGCCGCTGCGGTGATGATTCTGCTTGCGGCGGCACTCGTATACAGCGTCTGCGCGGGAACGGTAACGGTTGCCGGGCTTCTCGGCGCGGCGGATATTGACCCTGTCAAGGTTGAGAGAATCGAATTTATCAAAAACCGCGAGACACAGCAAGTTTGGCGCAGCGAAGATTACGGCGTGCGAAAAAGCGTATGCGATTTTCTCAATAACGCGCATTGCATAAAATCGCTTTCACCGACCGCATACGGCGGCGAAATGACCGTAAACATCTATTACCGCGAACCGATAAACGGGGCAGAATATGTCTCGGTATCCCTGCAAAGCAAAAATGTGATAACGGGCTCGAGATTTGCGGGCGCAAATTCGCCGATGCGAAACTACAGAATAATCTTCGGAGGCTACTCCTTGGAGGATTGGGACACGATACTGCAAAAATGCGAGAGAGTAAATTGAAAAGTCATCCCGACTTACCGTATATTTTCACATTCAACCCTCAACGCAAAAAGGAAAATCCTGCCTGAAGCGCAAGCTTCGGGTAGGATTTTCGGCTTATTCATCCGTTCAACGGACGGTTTGCGGTTTGTTTTTACTTTTGGAGCTCATACACTCTTGTCTCGTTATACACATACTCGCTGAGACAATAAAGCTTTGCGTCGCTGAGTTTTTCGTTTTTGAACCACAGCTCAGCGACAACCGGATAATATATCTCGTCCGGCTCTCCTCTGCCCGCATGACTCACGCGGCAGTATTCGTTCTCCTCCCCGTTTTTAAGCGTCAGGAATCTCGCGAATATATCGCCGTCCTCTCCGGCGAGCTTTTTCATCACCTCATCCCGACTGTCGCCGGCACGGACTGTTTTGAAATTATGATAGCAGTCTCTTCCGCCGCTTCCGCCGGAATGATGATCCGGGACATAGCCGTATTTATCCTTGACGGCGGCTCCGCTTCCGACTCCCTTGGATTCTACACAGCCGTCGGAATCGGCTCTGAGATAAACAAAGCCGTTGCTGCCGTTTCGCCCGTAAATGTCGTTGTCGTCATAGAATATGTTCGGATTGATAAACACGGTATAGCCCTCGTCTGTAACCGTAAGCTCAAGCTCGCCGAGCGAATATTTAAGACGCTTGCTCATTTCCCTGCTCTGCGTTTTGCGGTATTCGTCAAACGACATATAGCCCTGAACGCGAAGTCTCCGCACCGCCTCATTATAATCCATGCCGAGGTCTATAGATTCGAACGCCGCTTCGCTCTGCTTGCATATCCCGTCCGAGGTCTCGAACTTTTTTCCGTTCATTACATACTTATAGCTCCTGTAAAACTCCTCCGTGCCCGTGTACATAAAAGTCAAGCCTATCGCCGCCGCGCACAGGACGGATGCCGTTATTATAATACCTTTTTTGCTCTTTTTCTCCGGCGTGCCTTTTTTACGTAGCCTTATAAACAGTATAAGCGACACCAACGCGAGCCCGATATCAAGCACGATACCCGCTATAAAAGAAATATATTCATTGACAAGTTCTTGCTCGCTCGCAAATTTATATGTAATCAGCGGAGTTGTTTTTTCGAGCAGGAACCCGATATCACTGATGAGCGCATATATCGCAGGCTGAGAATATCCGCTGTAAAGAACGGTTGCTCCGGACAGCAGGTGGGCTATTCCCATCGCGAGCAGTGTCTTTTTCAAGCCCTTTCTGTAAATCACCGCCAAAGCAAGTGACATAGCGAACACAATAACAAAGCTCACAAAAACTTCATACGCCTGCGGGCTGCCCTTTGACTCTACCATAGTGACAAATATTCCGCACGACACAGCCGTAAATATCACAAGTATTGTCAGCACGAATGCCAAAATCGGCATCCATATTTTTTCGCCGTAGACTTTCTCAAAATCCTTTTTTATCATCTCGGTCACACCTCCGTCGTCGCCCATATCGGCCAGCGCTTTTTCGACGCTCTCGTCCTCTCCGTAGCCTATCTCGGTATAAAATTCGATGTGGTCTGAAATGTGGTTTTGCATTTCCTCGCGGATGAGCATTTTTCGCCTTTTTGAAAGCCTTTCGGGGACTACCGAATCGAGATAATCTTCTATTCTTTTGTCCATTCTGTCACCGCCTCAGACTGCCGAGGGCGCTAACCCGCTCCTTATCACCTTTTCGACTGCGCTCGAATACGAATGCCAGTCCTCGGTCGATTTGTTGAGCATTTTCAGCCCTCTGTCGGTGATGTGATAATATTTTCGCCGTTTGCCGCGCTCGCCGTCCTGCCAATAGGACTTCACGAGTCCCTCCTGCTCGAAAGCGTGGAGTATCGGATAGAGCGTGCCCTCCTTAAACGAGAACACAAATTCGCTGCGCTGCTCTATCTCCTTGATTATCTGATAGCCGTACATATCCCCCGTTCCGAGGACGGAGAGCACAAGCAGCGAGCTGCTGCCCTTTGACAGCTCCTTTCGAATGTTCATATTGAAGCCTCCTTTTAACATAGAGCTTCTATACATCGGTGCTCTATGTATATAGCATAGCATTATATTTCTGTTCTGTCAAGGAAAAATTTGCAAAAAATTTTGCCGCGCCCGAAAAGCGGTCTACCCGCTCCCGGACACGGCATTTTCGTTTGGCTTTGCGGTCAGTTATAGACCGTTCTCTTTTCGCTTATGATATTTCCCGCCACGGCAAGCACAATACCCAAAATGAGCAGGGGCAGGCAGCTTTTGAATATCAGCTCGGACGAGACAAGCCCGGACGACATATAGAACATCGGCACCTCTCTGTTGATGCAGAGCATATAGTTCGCTATCAGATACAGCACGCCGCCGAGGATACTCAGCGCCGCGGATTTTGAAATGCCGATAATAAAGCCGCACATTCCGAAAAAGAACACGCAGGCGGGGATTATACGCACAAATTCAAAGGCGAAATCCGGCAGGAGCAGACACGATGCCGCCATCATGATTGAAACGTTCAGGAGCATCGCGCAGAATATAACCGCGCAAATCGTGCGTGCGCTCACCCTTTTGTTGACGAACAGCACTTCGTTGCCCTCGGATTCGTTATACTCCCTGAGCACAAAAATAACATCCCATACGGAGAAAAACGGTAATATCACCTGCGACATCTGCAACAGATAAACCTCTATCATCTCGGGCTCGGTGCCGTTGAAATGCATGGAGCAGAGCAGCAGCGGATAGAGAACATCGAACAGCACGAGCGGAACGAACCTCACCGCGCCCACGTTTTTCAACGACAGCCGCACAGCCGTAAAAACTGCGCTCATATGTTTTTGGTTATGCATATGTATCCGTCCTCAACGCGCGGAGATACCGACGCGGCGGCAGGCTGAGCCTGCGCCGAGAGCACGGCGGTCATCCGCTTTGAATCGCGCTCAAACTGACGCTGAATGAAATACGGCTCCGAAAGCTCGCCGAGCCTTGAATCCTCGATTTCATAGACCTTGCCCTCGGCGGCGGTTTCTATTTCGGCGCATGTGCCCTGCGCCGCCACGGTACCGTTGTTTATTATCACCAGCTCGTCGCAGAGGTTTTCGACGTCCTCGACAATGTGCGTGGAGATGATTATCGTGCGCTCGCCCTCGAGCTTTGAAACAATATTCTTAAAGCGCAGGCGCTCCTCCGGGTCGAGCCCGGCGGTCGGCTCGTCGAATATAATGATATCCGGCTCGCCGAGCAGAGCCTGAGCCACGCCCAGCCTGCGTATCATGCCGCCCGAAAGAGTCTTGACCTTTTTGTCGAGCTTGTCCTGAAGACCGACGAGCTCGATATATTTTTTCGCCTCATCGCCGATTTTTTCGCGGCTGACACCCTTGAGGTCTGCGAGCATCTCCATCATTTCAAAGGCGGTCAGCTCTTTGTATAGACCGAATTTCTGCGGCAGATAGCCTATATGGCTCTGAAAGCTTTTGTCCTTTGAAATATCGCTGCCGTTAAATTCGATTTTTCCCGCGCTCAGCGGATAGAGACCCGTTATGCAGCGCATAAGCGTTGTCTTGCCCGCGCCGTTGGGACCGAGGAGTCCGTATGTTTTTTTATCGAGCTGCAGATCTATCGATTTCAATATTTTGCTGCGGCCGAAGCTCTTATCCACCGCATAAAGTGAAAGCATAAAAATTCCCTCCTCAGTCTGCGTCGGCGTAAAACTCGCTCGCGGTTCGTCTGTCGTTATGGTCGTTCAGATACTTCGACATTCTCTTGAGCGCCTCTTCTTCGCCGACACGGTTTATATACTGTATAAAATCATATGTGCTGTAGCCTTCCTTGCTGCCGATTTCGCGCATAAATTCTCTTGTGCTCTCATTGCCGTTGGCGTAGTCCATATAATTTTGATACACGTCAAACTTCCAAGGCTCAATGCTCTGATTTTTATAGTCTTCATCTATTTGCAGTATTTCCTTGGAAACAAGATAATTGTCAAATTGGCAGTAACCGGTATACCCTCCGTTGCTTTCGATACTCGGGATAATTATTACTGTTTTTATGTTGTCGGGAAGCGTCTCGGTCGAGCGGTATTTGTCGAAGAATTTCGCGCGCTGCTTTTCCTGACCGCAATAGAAATGAAGATAGGGATAGACCATCTTCACTCCGTCCTTTTCATAGCAATCATAGAGTCCGGAGACGAGCGTCACGCCTGTCGTTTTTCCCTCAAACTCATTCTTTCCCGTCTGCTCAAGTCCGCTGTATACCGTCTGGCTGCTGTTCACCTTAACCTTGAAGTGGGTCGGCTCGTCGAGCATGAAGCGATATATTTCCCGCTGCCCCATGTTATATACGGGCAGCGAGCCGCTGTGCGGATAATACGGGAAATATCCCGGCAGGAATAAGCCCTGAAGATTGGAATAATATTGCGTTGAAAAGCCGCTGTATTTGAGCACTATCCTGTCAAGGCTCTTTTTCTCCGGATTGAAGACGGTGAAATGATCTCCGTCCTGTTTGAAGCGGAGCTTGTTTCCGTCACCGTCCCGAACGGAGCTTATTTTATATCCGTGATAGAGCGTGAAATCGTACTTTTCAAGATTCTGCTTGTCAACGGTTATCGCCGCCCTGACGCGCAGATTATTGCCGACATTTATTTCCAGGTCGTAATCGGTCACATCAAACTCTTTTTCAAAACGCGCCCACTCTTTGTTCGTGCCGTCCGCATCATAATCGTCGGAATAAAAGCCGTATGCCTTGTAGTAGTATTGCCGATCCCCATATTCCATGGAATATTTCGGGTCATCGCTCCCCACGATGACTCTCGAAGTCGGGAGCTGCGACACAACGAGAAAAACGAGCGCGAGCGACGCAAAAACGGCGGGAGCCGCCCGGAAGCGTCTGTTTCTCTCCCCGGTTTTCAGACTTATCACAAAAAGAGAGAGCAGCAGCCAGAAAAGCGCCGTCAGCCAGCGATATGGCAAAACAGACTGGCCGAACGCATAAACCGGTCGATAGTTGAGCGCCGGCGGAAATATATCAAACAGCCGCAAAAGCGGAAAGATATTTATGCTGACATTGCGGCTGAAATTATAGAACATCTCGCCGAGATAATTTGAAAGCGGCGAGCCGAGCAGCACAAAAAGCACGAGCCCGAGGCATCCGTTTATTCTGCGGAAAAGCAGCGACGCCGACATGCCCATGGCCGCGGCGCAGCAGGGAACAAAAAAATGGCTCAGCAACATATTCAGAACAGTCTGGATGATAAACTTGCCGTGCCAACAGTTAAAGTTTCTGTATTTTATAAAGATGAGCAGACTCCATATATTAAAAAAGGCAAAAAATATCAGGATGATGACGACAAAAATCACACCCTGCGCCAGAAATATCTTTCTTTTTGCGTGAGCCACCGTGTTCATGCACTCGTCGAGCTTATATCGGCGGAGCTTGTAGCTCATCTCAAAGGCCAAAAACGAGAAGACGGCGAACGAAGCGAGAGAAAACTTCAGCGGCATATCGAGCGCGCCGAGAGCCGCATCGTCATAGAGGGGGCTTATCGCCCTTGTCATCTGCCATACCGCTGCGCCGACTATCGAGGCAAAAAACAGCGACAGAACAACGATCATCTCTTTCGAACGAAAGAATATCGCTCTGACCTGAGAAAGCAGTTTCTTATCAGGCAAGGTTATACCTCCTATTCAATTGTAAAATAAGTACGGTGCCCGCCCGAAAGCGGGCACTCATTCCGTTATTTTTTACACATGCCAAATGTATCCTTCACCCTGGGCACCCGAATTCCACGCGCCATAAGGTTTCAGATAAAGCTGCCATGAAACCGCTTCATCAAAGCGTTTTGTTTGTTTCATCGTAAAAAATTGGCCAGCTTCAACTCTTATCTTTAAATCATATTTCCATGAGTTGGAGCTCGCATCAAAATACCTCGAGCATGCTGTCATTGAGTGGTTTGAGTTTTTATTTGTCTTGGCACCTATATATTTAAATGTGCCTACGACCGTTTCTGAATATGAATAATGTTCATTGCTCTTCAAAACCGCTGTTTTCGATCCAGCAGGGACGCTGTACGCAGATGCACAAACAGCTCCTATTGAAGAAACCAAAATGAGTGTGAATAAAACCGAAACGATTCTTTTTAGTACCTTTTGCATTACAAATCTCCTTTTCTTAACATTGTTGTTTTTGTGCTTTGCCAACTAAAAAGAGCTTCTGAAGCTACACCTCCTGCCTTAAAGAATCCTCACTCTTTTCTGTCACTCCTATGTGCTTATAATATCACAAAACATCTGTTAAAGCAATAAAAGTGTTCAAAATTTCCTGCTTGCGGGGAAAATTTTTTTGAAATAAGTTTGCCGCCCGTTTTCACGCAGGCGGCACTTTTAACATCAAATTTTATTCTATAACAACTACGGTGTTCGGCTTCACTGTCAGAATAAAGCTGCCGCCGTCCGAGGCTGTTGTCTCACAGGGCTCCATGTCGTGCTCCTCATCAAGTATATAAATGGTATATAGCTTGTCTTCGCCCGTTTCGACCTTGAACGTGCGCGGCAGAGGCGCGGCGTCGTCTGTATAATATGCGACGAGCAGCATTGATCTCTCCCCGTCCGTCGCGGCGGCGGAATAGATATCCGGCACATCGCAGCTCAGGGCGCATTCATCTTGAAGCGAGAGCAGCTCGCCCCATGCCTTAACGGAGTAATAGCCCTTTAATCTGTCCAGCGTGCCGCGCTTGAACAGCCCGTTCATGCTCGAATTTACCCGCGCGTCATAGTACATGAGCATATCGGTTTTTTCACGCTGGCAGGCGCTCATAACGGCGGCGATAAACGCGGCGCCCTTCAGCGAAGCCTCGGTTTCAAGGCTGCGCTTCCAGCCGTCGCCGCTCCAGCCGCAGACATAGTTCCACTCGTTCAGTATGCTCTCGGTGTCCGTGTAGCCGTGGCGGTCGAGCATGGCGCGGTGTCGGCGCGCGTCGGACGTGAAATCGCTTATCTTCGAGCCGTAGCAGTGCCACGAATAGAAGTCCATCGGCACATTCTCTTCTCTCATCTTTTCAAAGAATGCGTCGAGCCATTTTTCATTGTAGCCGCAGACCGCGGGGCCGCCGATTTTCAGCGACGGGAACCGCGCTTTCAGATACTTCGCCGCCGTCGCAAAGAAGTCATAGAACTCCTCGGGCGTTCCCGTCCAGCACTTGTGGTTTAAGTCCGGCTCGTTCCAGATCTCCCAATACTCAATACCCATGTGAAAGCCGTTCGCCCAGCCCTCGTTCATGTGCATTATGATATGCTCGCAGACCACCGCCCATTTTTCATAGTCCTTGGGCGGCATCACGCCGTAGTGCTTCGGCCAATGCTCGATTTTACTGCCGAGGCGGTAAAACACCTTTGCGCCCGCGCGCATAATCGTGCCGAGATAAATATCCGTCAGCGTGAAGTCATAGGATTCGGGCGAATACGGGTCGGCGTCGAAATCGGTGAATATATTATGTATATCGACCGTGTGCTCTCCGCCGTAGTCATAGCATATGGAAGAATCGTGCGTTCTGGCAAACGGGATGTTCGCCTCCCTGAAGTCCGGCAGATTCGTGAGATTCTGGTCGCCGTTGTCCGTATACACGGGGCCGTTGTTGACGGCGTTCATCGGCTTTATTTTACCGACTGTTTTTTTGAAATTCACTTCAAGCTTCATAAGTTCCTCCGTCAAATCTCGAACGAGAGCTGCATATCCCCGCCGTAAATTACCTTTACTTTAACGGGTCTGTCGCTCTCGACAGTTATTTCGGGCTTCTCGTCTTGGGATTTTCTCGCCTTGCACATGAGGGTGACGAACGAATCCCTGCCGACGGGCAGCTTCTTTATTCCGTGCTCCTCGAGCCTGTTCACGCGCCAGACTATCTCCGACTTTTCGGCGGAGACTCTGATTCCGAGGATGTACTCTATCAAAACGGTTATAGGGAATATGCCCGTCCAGCCGACAAAATCCTCGCGCGCGGGGTCGCCGCGGTCGGCAGTCTCGGGGGCATAGTTCTCCCAGAAAGTGCCCGTCTTTTTATAGACCTCGATGCAGTTTTTATAGCAGCACTCGGCTATCTCTTTTGCAAGCTTCTCTTTTCCGTTTGCGGAGAGCCCGCAGAGTATCATATAATCGGTCGGCGCCCAGACTCCGCCGTTCCAGTAGCCGCCCGCGGCCTTGTAATCCGGGTGATCCGCGGAGAGCGCGGGGACGCGGTTCGGGCGGTTGAATTCATTTTTATCCTCGAGGTGACGGCAGAGCGTGTCCACCCTGTCGGGCGGAGCAATTTTTGCGATAAGCGCCCAAAACGCAGCGACGGTCTTGACGGCAAGAAAGCTTCCGTCCGTCTTGAGGTCATAATAGAACCCGTCTTTTTCGTTCCACATCTTCTCGTTGACGAACCTGACGAGATTATCGTATTCGTCCCTGAGTGCGTCAACGTCGTCGGTGATACCGAGCTCCTCCGCCATCATAATAAGATATTCGCAGCTCATCGCCGCCTGAAGTGTCGCGTCTATCCAGGACATATAGCTGTGGTGGAAGGTCTCGAGCATCCAGTCCTCCGAGTCGGGAATGAGGCTGAGATCGCAGCGCGGCAGATTGTCCATGCCGCAGCCCCAACCGCTCGACCAATAGCTCCCGTCCTTCCAGCGATGATAATTCTTGAGCCAATGGTGGAACGAGAGCAGCGGATAATAGACTTTTTTGAGCCTCTCCTTATCGCCGTAGTTCTTATAATACTGCCACTCGCACCACGCCATTATCTCGGGTCCCGTGCTCGTCGGGTCGTGGCGATAGAATCGGTCAACGCCGTCTAATTCGTTTATCTCACGGCAGATGAAGCCGTCCTTGTGCTGCTTGCAGTAGAAATTGTCGAGCGTTTTCTGGAAGCAGTGGACGCTGTCGCCGTATTTTCCGAACATGAGCATAAAGCAGGAATCCCACATAAAAATGTGACCGTTAAAAGCGGCGTCGATATAGGGCGAGACAAAGCCGCTCTCTTTCGTCGGCTTGCCGAGGTTGCGGAAAGCTATCTCCCACGCCTTATAGTAGGCGTCTATTTCATCGCCGTGACCCGCCCACACGGGCTCGGGCAGTCTGTCCCTCTCGTTCTCAAAATCCGGCAGCGCCGACATATCGGGCTGCATGGAAATAAACTCGTTGAGCTTCGCGTACCTGTCCTCGACATATCGGGTGATGGGTTCTTTCGCATTTTCCATAATTTTGCTCCTTTCAAGCGATTTTTCCGATGCAATTATATCACACTTTATGTTTTTTGGGAACAGTTTTTGCGACTTCTGTTTTTACCCCGTTCCACGAGGTCGGGCCGAATAGCCTCGCGGCGAACCACACCGTGTTCATCATCGGAAGCATGGCAAGCTCCGCAGTTATTATAGGCGGAACAGCGTAAAAAAAGTAAAGCTCAAATCGCATAAAATATCAAAAGCCGCCTGTTTCTCCGCAGACGGCTTTGCTCATTCAATGTTTTCTATATACCTACACTTCGGGAAATTTTCGCATCCTAAAAAACTTTTCCCGCTGCGCTCTCCTCTTTTTGCTGTTCTCAATACCAGCTTGCCACCGCACTGTGGACAAACAGTGTTTCGCCGCGCCGTCTCCGAAGATTCGGTATAAGTCGCGCAGACATCTCCGGCAGGCGCATTTTCTGCGGCAGGTGCGGGAATCCCGACGTCGTTTTTCATCTCTTCTATCTGTGCTATGTGCACAGCTTTCTGCTCGCCGGAAACTTGAGTCAACGGATAAAGCCTGTTGAAGATATCGTCTATCTGCTCCGCCGTGAGCACGACTTCCGCTTTTTTAACTCTCGCCGCAACATCGGCAGCAGCATCCTTTCTGTGCATAACAAACCGGTCGCGCGAAGTCAGTTTTATATCCATAAAGCGACACCTGTCGCTGAATACTATGTAGGACAAAAACGGCTTTTCGTCGTAATCCGCAAGAAATGTTTTCAGCCACTTTATATGGCTGCTGTTTTGAAACACGGGGTTATAGAACTTGTGCTTCTCGGCTCTGCCGCCCGCATTCAGGCTCTGAGTCCAATATTTTCCATCCGCGCTGCCGAATATCCAACCGCTGTAATTCTTAGATTCAAAAACATATATCCCCGTCTCGTGCAGCATAATGACATCGATTTCGGTCGTCTTTTCATCTGTTTTTGGAACATAGCAGTTGAACAGAAACTTTTTATATCCGCCAAGGTTGCACAAATGCATAAAAGTATAGTACTCGCCGAGCCTGCCCTTGTCGTGCACGAGAGCTTTGTACGGCAGAGCGGTTTGGGCATAGTAAACGGTCTTTTCATATTTTTTGCGTCTGAATGCTTCGGCTGCCTTCCTGATAACAACAGGCAGCGCAAAAAGGAACAGCAGTATCAGAATATCGGAAATTCGCACTCCGGCGATAAACTCTGCCATTTCATCCCCTCCATTATATCCACAGTGCCATTTTATCACATTGCAAATATATGTCAAGGATAAGATAAAAAACGCCTCGATGACAATTCATCAAGGCATTTTCTGGTGGACGCTAACGGACTCGAACCGCTGACCCTTCGCACGTCAAGCGAATGCTCTACCAGCTGAGCTAAACGTCCATTTCTTTAAGGAACGAGCATCATTATACAAAATAACCACCGG
>OGXM01001731.1_pt1 | contig 11454 bp, 9 predicted proteins | sample 1576271 | NCBI WGS metagenome assembly OGXM01 (sample SAMEA3541579, study PRJEB24748) | human gut metagenome | biome: human gut; feature: human-associated habitat; material: faeces | place: China | collected 2012 | reverse complement strand
TTCCTTTATGAATCAAGACAGCACAAGAGAACAGGAAGAGAATCTCTTGACTGTGCACTTATGCTTCAGGAACTTACAGATATGGGCGTTGAGAATATTATTACTTTCGATGCACATGACCCTAGAGTACACAATGCTATTCCTCTTAAGGGATTTGAGTCTGTATCATGCACATACCAGTTTATCAAGTATCTCCTTCTTAATGTGGACGACCTTCACATCGACAGCGAGCATATGATGGTTATCAGCCCGGATGAAGGTGGTATGGGACGTGCTGTTTACTTTGCTAATGTTCTTGGTCTTGATATGGGTATGTTCTATAAGAGAAGAGATTACACTAAGATTGTTAATGGACGTAATCCTATCGTTGCACATGAGTTCCTTGGAACTAATGTTGAAGGCAAGGATGTCATTATCATTGATGATATGATTTCTTCTGGTGAAAGTATGATTGATGTTGCTTCTGAGCTTAAGAAGCGTGGTGCAAGCAGAGTATTCTGTGCAACTACATTCGGTCTTTTCACTAACGGATTCAAGAAATTTGATGAAGCATATGAGAATGGTATTATCGACAGAATCCTTACAACTAACCTTGTGTACCAGCCAACAGAGCTTCTCTCTAAGCCTTGGTACATCAATGTTGATATGAGCAAATACATGGCTCTTCTTATTGATACACTTAACCATGATTCTTCTATCAGCAACCTCTTAAGCCCTGTTGAAAGAATCCAGCAGAGAGTTAAGGAATATAATGAACTTCATTACGGTAAGTAATTCTGGTATTATTTATACTAAAAACCGGAACCTGACTAATTGTCGGGTTCCGGTTTTTTATCTTAATTCTTAATCTAATTCACTTCCTATCTGCAAGTAACCTTTTGAATAATTCCATGTTCCATCTTCATTCTGCTTATACACACGAAGCACCTGTAGTCCTTGGTCTCTCGGTTCTATTGTATTGATGATATCGCCTTTTGCCCCAATCTTATATCTAACTCCTTTATCCGTAATAATTACCAGCCTAAAAACAAATGTTTTCGATAATTTATCTCCTCTAATTTCTCCCCCGCCCCCAGCATCAGCATAATTATCTGTTTCAAAATCTGTTTCCAATGTTTCTATTTCTCCATCAATATATTCATATATCTTGTCTACCGCTGTCTCTTTCCCCGGCTGCAGCCTTTCGCAGAACTGTTCTTTTAGCTGTTCACTGTCATGATTCTTTATGGCATCATAGACATTTTCTGCCATATCCTTTGTTTGTCTTAATGGCGACTTACTGGTATTATTACTTTTTACTCCACATGCTGTTACATAGAAAATTATAAATATAACCATTAATGACATTATTAATATTTTTCTCATAATTTTATAAATGTTTCATTCATAATTAAACGGCTTATTTAAGCTATTCATTATGATATTTAATCAAGTTCACTTCCTATCTGTAGATAATCATCTGTATAATCCCATGTTCCATCTTCATTCTGCTTATACACACGAAGCACCTGTAATCCTTGGTCTTTCGGCTCTATTGTATTGATGATATCACCTTTACCTCCTATTTCATATCTGGTTCCTTTATCTGTGGTAATGATTATTTCAAACACAAATGTTTTTGATAATTTATCTCCCCTTGTCTTTCCACCACCACCTGCTCTTGCAAAGTGTTCTGTTTCAAAATCTGTTTCCAGTGTTTCTATTTCTCCATCAATATATTGATATATCTTGTCTACTGCCGTCTCTTTACCCGGTTGTAATCTTTCACAGAACTGTTCTTTAAGCTTCTCACTGTCATGATTCTTTATAGCATCGTAGACATTTTCTGCCAGTTTTTCAGTTTTTTCTAATATTGTTTCACTTTTATTGTTCAAATCAGATCCACATGATATGGTATTAAATATTATCAATATACAAATTAAAAATAGTGTTATTACTTTTTTCATAACTGTTCTCCAATATACATCCGACATTCCATTACAACGCTTAATCTAATTCACTTCCTACTCTAAAGACATTGTTTTTGTAATTCCATGTTCCATCTTCATTCTGTCGATATATAATTATTGTTTGCAGTCCCTGATTCTTAGGTTCAATAGTATTAATTACATCTCCTTTTCCTACAATTTCATATCTTGTGCCTTTATCAGAAACAACATATATACCGAAACTAAATCCCTTTGACAATTTATCTCCTCTATTTTCTCCACCTCCTGTGTCAGCATAATTATCTGTTTCAAAATCTGTCTCAAGCGTTTCTATTTCTCCATCAATATATTCATATATCTTGTCTACCGCTGTCTCTTTCCCCGGCTGCAGCCTTTCGCAGAACTGTTCTTTTAGCTGTTCACTGTCATGATTCTTTATGGCATCATAGACATTTTCTGCCATATCCTTTGTTTGTCTTAATGGCGACTTACTTGTATTATTACTTTTTACTCCACATGCTGTTATGTTGAAAATCATACATATAACCATTAATGTTATTATCAATATCTTTTTCATAAGCAATCCCCTTAGTAAACCTACCACTTCATCATATTTAGCAACTTTAGTAGGTTTTCCCTGCTATGCATTAATTTCGTGTGCCATTTGACACTATCAACAATTATTTTCAAGTCTCTGCTAAAACAAAAAAGGCTGCATTTAAGAAACATTTCCTAAATGCAACCGAACCATCATAGCATTAGCCTTAGACTTCTAGTTTTGTGTCCTTATATTTCTATAAGTTTACCCCACTAAAATTTATCATACAATCCACTTTTCTGCAAGTATTATTTTATTTACATCTACGATATATCTGCAATTAATAACCTGAGATATCCCCTTTAGTCTCTGCCGGCTTATCTGTATCTGCCCGGCTTTCACTTCCTCCTGCCGTACTATCCTGTCTGGTGCCTGCAGTTGCATCATTATCCCTTGCCGTGCCTGTTTCCATCTGACTTGACGACTGGATCTGACTGCCCTTCTGCGTCTGTGTTACTGACTGCGTCTCACTGACTGACTGCGTTTCTGTCTGTGTTTCACTTACAGATTCAGTTTCTGTCTCCTTATTGTCTGACTTCTGTCTGTACTTAGGGAAATCCTTCTTTGCCAGAGTCTTATGTGAATCCTGCATAAACTGCCTGAATATATCCTTTGTATGACTCTGTGGGATTGATGCAGGATAATCATATCCCTGCCATACAGCCACTGTATAATAAGCACTGTATCCACAGAACCATGAATCATAATTAGAGTTCGTTGTTCCAGTCTTTCCGGCAACAATTGCATTATCTGGTGCTGCCCCGCGTCCTGTTCCTTCATTCACAGCAGTTTCAAGCATATCTGTCATCATCCTGCACGATTCAGCATCATATATCTTCTGCCCCCTGCCAGATGAATCATATACTATTCTTCCTCTTGTATCCTTTATCTGGGATACACATGTAACTCTTCTGTACTCGCCCTCATTAGCTATTGTTGCATACGCACCTGCCATCTCCTCTGTTGACACACCATATGTGAAGCCGCCTATGGCAATCGCATTGTATTCTTTATCCATCCATACTTTATGAAATCCCTGATTGAGAAGATATGAACTGCCAACCTTAGGTGTAAGTTCTTTAAGTACATTCCATGCAACTGTGTTACGTGAAAGACTTACCGCTGTTCTTAATGTAATGCTTCCCATATATGTTCCATCTGCATTCTTCGGACCATCCTGAATGTATTCATCCTGAACTATGGTGTCAGGTGTATTGCCCTTTTCAAGATACGGAACATAATCTATCACAGGCTTGATGGAGCTTCCGGGCTGTCTGTAGCTCTGATATGCCCTGTTAAGAGTATATCCATCTAAATCCTGAGTTCTTGAACCGACAATAGCCACTACATTTCCTGTTGAATTGTCAATACAGGTAGCTGCTGCCTGCATTTCATACACTCCGTCTTTTTCTGCGGTATATCCTTTAAGATTATCATCAACAGCATCCTGAAGCATCTGCTGTACATCCATGTTGATACTTGTGTATACCTTGTATCCTCCGGAAAGCAGTTTCTGCTGAAACAGTGTATAGCTGTTTTCATATATTTCTTTATATTGTTCGTAATCATCATCATTGTTAAAATTCGTTCTAAACACAAAGCCATTTGCCTGCATCATGCTCTCTGTCGCACAATGCCTTGCATATGTCTCGACAGAATTGTTCTTTGAAACCTCGGGCTGCTGTGCCAGAACCACCTGCGTATCAAGCGCAGTGTAATAGTTCATGGAATTAATCATATCATTTTCATACAGCTTTCCAAGTATGAGGTCTCTTCTCCCAACTGTGTTATCATAATTAGTCAGTGGATTGTATCTTGTCGGATTGTTAGGGATTGCCGCTATAAATACCTGTTCAGCAACTGTCAGCTCACTTACCTCTTTGTCAAAATAGCCTCTCGCTGCTGCACCTACTCCATAATATCCATTACTGAAATATATGTTGTTTAAGTAGAATTCAAGAATCTGATCCTTTGTATATTTCTTTTCCAGATCCCATGCCACAAATATTTCTTTTACCTTTCTCTGCCATGTAACTTCCTGACTTAAGAATATATTCTTTGCAAGCTGCTGCGTTATTGTACTTGCACCCTGAACAATTTCATCATTCTCTGTATTAGCTATCACAGCCCTTATTATAGCCTTGAAATCAATCCCTTTATGTTTATAAAAGTCTTTATCTTCCATAACAACAAAAGATTTCTGTAATGTATCCGGTATCTGACCTATATCAACATAATACATATCCTTTGACTCACGCATGGTACACAGCTCGTTGCCATCAGTATCATATATAACTGTTGTTCCTGATGCCATAAATGTGTCTAAGGAACTTTTATTTACAAGCTCCTTAGCCTCCTGCGCAAGCTTTATTATCTTTACTATCTTTGGTGAAAATATTGCAAGTGTTGTAACAAATGCCAGCAATAATGTAAGAAGTATCAGCCTTCTTATTAATCTGCGTCTTCTTTTCTTTTTTGATAATTTCTTCTTCGCCATAATATTCAATCCCTGTGCATATCATCACTTATAATAGGTTACATATATATTGCCGCCCTGAGAAAACATTTTTCCAGCATCATTCATAGACATAGTCTTTACTGAACCGGATGATGATTCAATATATGCTATTTCACTTGAATTATATGCAGTAATGATTATATATTCGTCTTCTCCGGTCTTTGCTATCACAAGACTTCCTTCTCCGACATAGCTTAATGCCTTCTCATATGTTATTCCTGTAAGACTTATTCCATGTACTCCGCTTATCATGTTCATTGTCTGCACTGCTGTATACCCCTGTTCCATGTAAGCCGCGGCATTATAATCAGCCCCAAGATAATTACATACTGTTGTAACTGCATTTTCAAGAGAACTTCCACCCATAACCGGCGAAACCCCGTCTATTGATGCCTGTGTGCTTCTGTACCGTTTCCACACAGACTTTGAATCACAATCCACAACTGTTCCATATGTGTCATACGCAAGAGTTATTGCTGATTCAAGCTGTGTCCTGCTTCCCTGGAATGTTCCGTATCCATATACATAATATCTTCCATCCCATGTGAATTCATCTTCAAGTTCCAGACTTGTATTGTCTTTAAATATAATCTCGCCTGAAGTTCTGTAACTAACAGATATATCATTTACCTTGGTTATAAGGTCAATATATAATTCCTGTTTCCTTGCGTCTGTGCTTATTGTATCAGCCTTTACAACATTTTCAACAACATTCTCATCCTTATTGATAAGCTGGTCTATGCTCGTTGACACATAACCGCTTCCTGACTTCACTATTCTTGTAAGCGTAATTCTCTTGCCTTCAACCTCTGTATCAGATACATATATATCAGGCTGTTCATATTGTTTAATAATATTATAATCAACATCCATAATACCGACTTTGTACATTGCATATGTTCTGCTGCCATCTGCATCTGATACAATATCTTCCTTATGAGCCATTCCATATATAAAGTCCGAATCGATATAACCAAGTGGTCTTAATGTATCTGCCTCATCTGCCTTTAACTCATAAGCGCTGTCGTTGCTCATATTAAGAACTCTTATCGTATCAGTGTTGCATATATCACCTGACACACTATATGCTATGGCATCTCCGGCATCTGATACAGCATATGAATTCTCTTTAAGTCCTGTTATCTCTGTCATGACCTCTTTACTTACAAGGTCTACAGAATACAGAGTCTCATCTATAAGTATATAGAATTTGTCGTTAGAAACATAAGAAACGCCACCAACATTCTGTGTGAGAATGTTATAAGGAATCGCCATTGGAATGAACAGTCTTTCAGTAACATCATTATCTGAATATGAATATCTGCATAAAGATACGCCAACCTGTCCTTCATGCTCTCCTCTGTTCATATATCCTGATACTAAAAATGTTGCATCTCCGTTATCTTCTATTTTCATTATCTTAATGTTATGGGCATCATAACCTTCTCTTACAGAATCAGTCTCCTCACCCTTGAACGAGAATACTCTTGTAAATGTCTGTGAACTGCTGTTAAAACACCACAGTGAACCCTGATTAACAAAATAGGTATATATTCCCTTTTCATCAGATGCACAATTAACATCTGTTGAAGAATTAATTCCAAGATTAATCTTCGCCGTTGAAGTCAGGTCATTCCTTGCGTCAAATACCTGATTCATCTCCCTCTCGAAATTAAGAAGATAGAAACCACTGTTAGTCTGCCGTATTCTATAATACTCACTTACTGTATATGTATCACTTGATGAATAATCATTTGCTGCTCCAACTCTGTAACTAAGTCTTAATATTGCCACATCATCATCAACTGATATAACCTCCGGCATAATATCACTCTCTACGTATGGGTCAAGGTCTCCCCAGCCGACCTGGCTTAATGAGCAGTTAATATTTACCTTTCCATAATTAGTGTTATCGCCTGAGCTTGAAGTTTCAAGATATCCGGATATGTCCTTAAGTCTGCTGTCATCAAATGTACACGCATTGAAATTCATGACAAAATCAAGCTTTTTCTGAAGGTCATAATCCACTCCATAAACAATTCTTGTGTAATAATATACTGCCTCATGCTTCTTTGTCTTAAGCACAATCTCAAGCGCATACTCTTTCCCGGTATCAAGAAGATTCTTTATGTTAAATGTAACATTTATACTGCTCCCTGCATTATCATAATCACTAACCTCAGTATTCTCGATAAGCGACTTATCCTCTAAAGAACGGATTTTGTATGCCACACCTTCAATATCTTCTCCGTATGTATTAATTGTAACTGTCAGCTTTCTGTCCTTTGCAACAGGTGTAATATTGCCATAAAACAATGTTGAATCCAGCTCCGAAGTGTAACCATGAAGCACATTATACTGTGTTCCTGCCTCTGTATCCATTGCAACTGTTGGAAGAGTTGCATCTGCCATAGTGGTTGCTGACGGCATTATCTGTTCGAATTTCATTGATATAAATGTTATGATAACCGTAACTAAAAATATAACTCCAAGTATAAAATACTTAGAACCTGATATACTATAATTCCTGATTCTTTTCAATTTAATCCTCCAAAAGCTTCTTTAGCGTAAGGTCAATATTAAGCGCCCTGCTCATATTCTGTACTTCCTCATAAGCCTTTGCATCAGGCTTTCCAGTCTTAACAGCTCTTATAAGCAGATTCTTTGGTGTATGCTCCATGTCTATGAATTCGAGTATCTGTGTCTGGTAACCCTTAGATTCTAAAAGCTTTGCCCTTGCACCATCTGTCGCTATTGCTGCAAATCTTTCCTTTAAGATTCCATAATCCATGACAGGTGAAAGAGTTTCATCTGCAATTGTTCTGTTTGCCTCATGCTGACAGCAAGGCACAGAAAGTATAACCTTCGCACCCCATTTTACTGCTTTGGCAAGTGCATAATCTGTAGCCGTATCACATGCATGAAGTGTTACAACCATGTCTACAGACTCAACACCCTTGTAAGAAGCAATATCTCCCTCATAGAAATCCAGCTTGTCATAGCCGTATCTGGTTCTTAACTGATTGCAGTGCTCTATTACATCCTTCTTTAAGTCAAGTCCGATTATCCTGATATTATACCCCTTAAGTACCTTGAGATAATAATACATTGCAAATGTAAGATATGATTTTCCACATCCAAAATCTATAATTGTCTGCTCTTTATCCTTATCTAACTGTGGAAGAATATCCTCTATGAATTCAAGGAATCTGTTAATCTGTCTGAATTTATCATACCTTGTCCTTACAATCATACCCTCTTTGGTCATAACACCGAGGTCAACAAGGAAATCCACCTTCTCGCCCTCTTTGAGAATATATGTCTTGGTTCTGTTGTGTGACATGTCCTTCTGGCTCTTTATCTGTGTAAGCCTCTTATATTTACAGGTACATGCGCCCTTCTTTGAACTAAGCACCGTGGCAGTCGCATCTGTCATATTAAACTGCGCCTGTTTAAATGTGTTCTCCATATATTCTGTAATTCTTATCTTAATCTCTTCCTCTGAATAATTAGCATGAAGCACCTTTTTCCCTACGAATTCTGATGCCTGATATTTTACCTCATCTTTAAGCTGGACAGGACGTATCTTGACCCTCATCGCAGCTTCTTCATTCTTTACCTTCTGTCCGCTTATTGTAAGATCAATAAGCCTGTCATTAATACATTTATCTAAAAGCTCTTTTAATTCCATATCTGCCTCATCTTTTCTTGATTTATCCTCTGGATATACATGGTTATTTTAATCTCTTTAGACAAAAACCACAATAGCAAGTTTCATGCCTTAAAAAATCATCATCAGAAATCCTCATTATATATCGGTGTTGAAAGCTGTATATCCGTCACTCCCCTTGTCTCGTCATAATTCATTGTTATATTAACATTTATCTTATTCTTTCCTATGCTTACAGAATCCTTAACGCTTTTAGCATAAGCGTACACAACATATGAATCCTGTATCTGTCCCGTAGTCACAGTCTTTGCACCCAGCATCTTAAGCATCTTACCGCTGACCTCGCTCTTATCATACTGTGACATATCCCCAGCAATGCTTCCTTTCATGCTGACTGTTACATGAGTATCTATTCCATATTCCTCTAACACCTGTTTCATCAGCTTTTCATAATCTGAAGTGCTCTCAAATCCCTTATACAGTTCTATATCAGTTATAAAATATTCTCCTGTACTGCTCTTTTTTATTGATATATCTGCGCTGCCATTAACTGATTGCTGTGTAAGATATATTCCTGTTTCATCCTCCGTTATATTATATCTGTTAAGCCCCAGAGCCTTTGCCATCTGTGTCATCATAAGTTTCTTTGCAGTATCCGACATTCCATTGTCAAGCTTTCCTGTCGCTGATATGTCGGCACTTATATCATAGTACACATTTTCACAAAATGTATCTACAACATCCATTGTCTCACCCTTTATGCCCTTGTATACAAGTCTGCCGGCAAATACTGCCCATATAATTACTGCGGCTGCTATCATCAGCCTCTGAAATCTATATATCTTTACCATATAAAAAACCTCCCATCACCCGAAATATTCCCAGATAATGGAAGGTTTATACATATTATTTAATTAACAGCCTTAATTCTCGCAAGTGATCTCTTAAGCGCTGCCTCTGCTCTTACCATATCCAGATTAGAATCATGGCTGGCAAGTCTCTTTTCAGCTCGCAGTCTCGCCTCGTTAGCTCTTTCTACATCGATTTCATCTGACCATTCTGCCACCTCAGCAAGAATAGTTATCTTATCCTTGAGAATCTCTATAATTCCACCGTGTACCGCAGCTTTCTTTACATCATTACCATTGTGTATGCTAAGAACACAAGGAACAACAACTGCAGTAAGCGGAATATGTCCCGGATAAACACCTATATCGCCTTCACTGGTAGAAAGTTCAACAAATGTAGCGTCATCATGGTAGAAAACTCTGTCCGGCGTATTAACCAGAAGCTTTATTGTCTGTAAATCTGCCATTACAACCTCTTTTCTACTTCTCTACCTTAGCTAAAACATCATCAATTCCACCACAGTTAAGGAAGTAACTCTCTGGAATGTCATCATACTTTCCTTCGATAATTTCCTTGAAGCCCTGAATAGTCTCACTTACAGGAACATATCTTCCTTCAAGACCAGTAAACTGTCCTGCAACGAAGAATGGCTGTGATAAGAATCTCTGAACCTTTCTTGCTCTTGAAACAACAAGCTTATCATCCTCTGAAAGCTCGTCCATACCAAGGATAGCGATGATATCCTGTAATTCTTTGTATTTCTGTAAGATTTCCTGAACTGATCTTGCAACCTTGTAATGCTCCTCACCAACAATTCTTGGATCAAGAATTCTTGATGTAGACTCTAACGGGTCAACGGCTGGATAGATACCAAGCTCAACGATTGATCTTGAAAGAACTGTAGTAGCATCCAGATGTGCAAATGTTGTAGCCGGAGCCGGGTCAGTAAGGTCATCGGCTGGTACATATACAGCCTGAACAGATGTAATAGATCCGTTCTTAGTAGATGTGATTCTCTCCTGAAGAGCACCCATCTCTGTCTGCAATGTTGGCTGATAACCAACGGCTGAAGGCATACGTCCAAGAAGCGCTGAAACCTCTGAACCAGCCTGGGTAAATCTGTAGATATTATCAATGAAAAGAAGTACATCCTTTCCACCCTTATCTCTGAAGTACTCAGCCATTGTAAGTCCTGTAAGACCTACTCTCATTCTGGCTCCAGGTGGTTCGTTCATCTGACCGAATACCATTGTTGTCTTTTCGATAACGCCTGATTCCTTCATTTCATAGTAGAGGTCATTACCCTCTCTTGTACGCTCACCAACACCTGTGAATACTGAGTATCCACCATGCTCTGTAGCAATATTTCTGATAAGTTCCTGAATAAGTACCGTCTTACCAACACCGGCACCACCGAAAAGACCTATCTTACCACCCTTCTGATAAGGACAAAGAAGGTCAACTACCTTGATACCTGTTTCAAGCATCTCTGTAGATGTTGACTGGTCTTCAAATGCCGGTGCCTTTCTGTGAATCGGCATATATTCTTCTGTCTCAGGTACCGGCTTGTTATCAATCGGATCACCGAGTACATTAAACATTCTTCCCAATGTGTTCTCACCAACAGGAACAGATATTGGAGCACCTGTAGCTTCTGCATCCATTCCTCTGACAAGACCATCTGTCGGTCCCATGGCAATACATCTTACTGTATCATCACCGAGATGCTGGGCAACTTCGACAACCAGACGCTCACCATTACTTCTTGTAATGTTAATCGCTGAGTTAATCTCTGGCAACATCTCATTCTGGAATTTTATATCCAAAACGGCACCGAGCCTTCACCCGATGGACCGAAGCCGACACCAGGGGTGCAGACTACGCTGGCGCC
>OGXM01001727.1_pt1 | contig 11470 bp, 14 predicted proteins | sample 1576271 | NCBI WGS metagenome assembly OGXM01 (sample SAMEA3541579, study PRJEB24748) | human gut metagenome | biome: human gut; feature: human-associated habitat; material: faeces | place: China | collected 2012 | reverse complement strand
GGCTATGGAGATAGAATACATCCGTATAAAAAGACTTAACCATAGGGCAGGAAAGGGTTGATCAATGACCTGCAACAACTAAATGCCGTATTCCTCTATCTTTCTATATAAAGTAGTCAAACCTATTTTCAATAAACGTGAAGCCTCAGTCTTGTTTCCTTTAGTATGTTGCAGAACTTTAGCGATATGACGTTTTTCCATAGCGGCCAGTTCAAACTCCGAATAATTCTTGCCGGAATAATCTTCCTGCCGGGCATTCTGTATTTCAATGGGAAGATCTTGTAAGGTGAGCTGTTTGTCGCAGACAATCATGCTGCGTTCTATCACGTTTCGCAATTCACGGATATTTCCTCTCCAGTCGGCAGCTTTCAAAGCTTTCAAGAACTCCGGAGCCATCCCTTCCACCTGTTTCCCCAGTTTCTTTGAAAAGAGTTGGATAAAGCTTTCCGCCAAAAGTTCGATGTCTTCTTTGCGCTCACGAAGAGGAGGGAGGTGTATCTGAAAAACAGAAAGACGATAATAAAGATCTTCACGGAAATTACCTTGTTCTATTTCTTTTTTCAGGTCCCGATTGGTGGCGGAGATAACGCGGACATTCACTTTCGTCGGTTTCGTGTCGCCTATCTTGATGTACTCTCCCGCTTCGAGCACACGAAGCAATTTGGCTTGCAGCTCGAAAGCCATTTCACCTATTTCATCCAAAAAGATGGTTCCGTTATCGGCCACTTCGAACAGCCCCTTCTTATCTTTCATCGCTCCGGTAAACGAACCGGCTTTATGACCGAATATCTCGCTTTCAAGCAGATCTTTGCTAAAAGCAGAACAGTTTACAGCCACAAAAGCATTCTCTTTGCGAAGACTGTTGCGATGGATGGCTTGTGCAAAGACCTCTTTCCCCGTGCCTGTTTCTCCGGTCAGCAAGACTGTAACATCCGTTGCCGAAACCTTTCGGGCCAATGCTACGGCTTGTTGCATACCCTCCGACTTCCCTTTTATAGCGTCAAAAGAGAAACTTTGGGTCTCTTCTGTTTTCACTTTTTCCCCTACATTCTTTTTAGCCTGAGCCATAGCCCGGCTGATTAACGGAATAATTTTATTATTATCATCCCCTTTGGTGATATAATCAAAGGCTCCATTCTTGATTGCCTGCACACCATCCGGAATGTTACCGTGGGCGGTCAAAAGTATCACCTCCAATTCTGGATAGAGTTTTTTGATGGTTGTAACCATATCCACTCCATTGCCGTCCGGCAAAAACACATCACACAACACCACTTGGGGATTATGTAACTTAAGTTGTTTCAATGTAGACTGGCAATCGGCTGCCTGGAATACTTCGTAACCTTCCAATTCCATCATACGCGAAAGAAGTTTGCGTATTTGCGGTTCATCATCAATAATTAAAATACTATCCATATATTTATTCTGTTTTGCGTGACAAAGATAGAATAAAATGAACGCTCGACAAAAGGATAATACTTAATTTCTGTTTTATAGAAAACGCTTTCTGATTAGCTTTTTTTAATCTCGGACTTTCTGAACCACTCCCGTAGGGAGTAAACAATAACAAGCTGTAAAAAAACATATTTACTGATCAATAAAACTCATCTTATAATGAACCTTTTTATATTTTGTTTCGTTAAATATACCGGATGACATCTCAATTTACTTCCGTCAATTCCTCCCTATTCTTAATTAATTTAAACTATTATAGACTATGAACAAAATAGAAATAAAAGACTTGTATCTTGTTTTCGGTCCGGAAAAGCAGAAAGCGTTCCGGATGTTGAAAGAAAGAAAAAGCAAAAATGAAATTTTAAAGGCGACTAATTGTACTGTAGCAGTTAAAAACGCCAATCTGACAATCAAAGAAGGAGAGTTCTTCGTAATCATGGGACTGTCGGGCAGTGGCAAATCAACTTTATTGCGCTGCATAAACCGGTTAATCAAACCCACAAAAGGACAAGTACTGATTAATGGAACAGACATTACTGCCGCATCTGATAAGGAATTGCTGGAAATGCGCCGCCGGGAAATAGCTATGGTGTTCCAAAATTTTGGTTTGTTACCTCATCGCAGTGTTTTAAGCAATATTGCATTCGGGCTCGAACTCCAAGGAGTTCCCAAACAGGAACGTGAGAAAAAAGCCATGAAGAGTATGGAAATAGTCGGACTGAAAGGATATCAGAATCAGATGGTCGGACAACTTTCCGGCGGAATGCAGCAACGTGTGGGATTGGCACGCGCTTTGGCAAATGATCCGGAAATATTACTGATGGATGAAGCCTTTTCCGCTCTGGACCCATTGATCCGCGTACAAATGCAAGATGAAATGCTGGCACTGCAGTCCAAAATGAAAAAGACCATCGTCTTTATCACGCATGATTTGAGCGAAGCAATTAAACTGGGTGACCGCATTGCCATTATGAGAGATGGAGAAGTGGTACAAGTCGGAACTTCAGAAGAAATTTTAACTGAACCGGCCAATGACTATGTGGCAAGATTTGTAGAAAATGTGGACCGGAGCAAAATCATAACGGCAGGAAGTATTATGATAACCCGTCCCGCCGTAGCCCGTCTGCGTAAAGAAGGTCCCGAGGTTCTGATCAGAAAGATGAAAGAAAGAGATATTACCGTGCTTCCTGTGATAGATGAAAATGACAAGCTGATAGGAGAGATTACATTGGAAAGTGCCGCCATTCTTCGGCGTAAAGGTATAAAATCAATCCGGGAAGCCGTACAAAGTGAAGTACATTCCGTTACGGAGGACACAAAGATTGAGGATCTGCTTCCCTTAATCACGAAAACCAATTCTCCCATTTATGTGGTAAATGAAGAACGCGAACTGAAAGGCTTGGTTCCTCTATCGTCCATCGTAGTAGAGATGACCGGAAAAGATAAAGAAGAAATTAATGAACTTATTCAAAACGCTATCGAATTATGATAAACATAGGAAAATATATAGAAACAGCCATCAACTGGCTCACAGAAAACTTTGCCCCTCTTTTCGACGCCATCAATGTTGGAATAGGCGGGTTCATAGATGGGTTCCAAAACATATTGATGTGGATACCTTTTTATGTAACAATAGCATTGCTGGCCATCCTGGCTTGGTATAAATCGGGAAAAGGAGTCAGCATTTTTACCATTTTAGGATTATTGCTGATTTGGGGAATGGGATTTTGGAACGAAACCATGCAGACTTTAGCATTGGTGCTTTCGTCTACCATCATCGCTCTTATCATGGGACTTCCCTTGGGAATATGGAGCGCAAACAGCAAACGATGTGATAAAATTCTGCATCCTATCCTCGACCTGATGCAAACGATGCCTGCTTTCGTCTATCTGATTCCTGCCGTACTCTTTTTCGGGCTGGGAACCGTTCCGGGAGCCTTTGCCACCATTATTTTTGCCATGCCTCCCGTAGTGCGTCTGACCAGCCTGGGTATCAAGCAAGTACCGAAGAATGTTGTAGAAGCTTCGCGCTCTTTTGGTGCGACACCTATGCAATTATTATTCAAGGTACAATTACCGCTGGCATTGCCCACTATCATGACCGGTATAAACCAGACAATCCTGATGTCGCTCTCCATGGTGGTCATTGCCGCTATGATTGCAGCCGGAGGGTTAGGGGAAATCGTACTGAAAGGTATCACGCAGATGAAAATAGGTTTAGGTTTCGAAGGCGGTATCGCAGTAGTCATCCTGGCCATCATTCTGGATAGAATAACACAAGGACTTGGAAAACAAAAGAAAGGGAAATAAGCATGAAGAAAATACTATATTTTTTGTCTTTCCTCCTGCTGCTTGCCTCTTGCAGCGGGAAAAAAGATGATAAGACAATAAGCATTGGATACATAAACTGGGACGACGGCATCGCCCTGACCTATTTGACGGAAGTGATTCTTGAACAACAAGGTTATCATGTCGTTTTAAAGAATGCCGATCCGGCTCCTATCTATGCAACAATGGCCCGTGGCAAAGTAGATTTGCTGATGGATGCTTGGTTACCGGCTACACAGGCCGATTATATGAAACAATACGGAAAGAATCTGGAAATCTTAGGCAAGATCTATCCGGATGCCCGTATCGGTCTGGTAGTCCCCGATTATGTGGACATTCATTCCATTGAGCAATTAAATGCCAACAAAGAAAAATTCGGAGGCGAGATTATCGGCATTGATGCCGGTGCAGGGATTATGCATGCTACAGATATGGCCATAGAAAAATACAATCTGGATTACAAATTGCTGGAGTCTAGCGGACCGGCCATGACCGCAGTACTAAAAAGAGCCGTTGACGAGCATCAATGGATTGTGGTGACGGGATGGACTCCCCATTGGATGTTCACCCGCTTTAAATTAAAATTTCTGGAGGACCCGAAAGGTATTTTTGGTAAAGCGGAAACAATTACGGCCATTGCCCGCAAAGGATTTGGTGAGCAACACCCGTTTGTGGCAAAACTGATAGAAAACATACATCTGAGCACCAAAGAAATCAGCAGCCTGCTGGATGATGTATCACAAAATGAATATAATGAAAAAGAAGGAGCGGAAAAATGGGTAAAAGAACATCAGGAGCTGGTAGATTCCTGGATTCCCCGGAAATAGAAATATCTCACTTACCTTGAGGGCCGCGCCCAAGGTAAGTGAGAAAACAAACGAACTTTGTATCAGCTCAACTATGCCATATATTTTAATAAGTTTCTCGAAAACAAAACCTATCTTTGCAACATAATAAAACACATATAAATTATGAATGTTATCAAATCAAGGTTCGTCTATCACTTAATGGCAATAATCACAGTAGCTATCTGGGGAACTACTTTTGTTTCTACTAAGATTCTAATCCAACATGGATTAAGTCCTTCCGACATCTTCTTTTATCGTTTCACTCTGGCCTATCTTTGCATGTGGTGTATTTCTTATAAAAAACTATTTGCCAACAGAGTAAAAGATGAATTGTTACTTTTATTGGCCGGATTATGTGGAGGAACTATTTATTTCATTACTGAAAATACGGCTCTCGGCATCACATTAGCCTCCAACGTGTCTCTGATAGTATGCACATCACCTGTTCTGACCACACTGCTTTCTTATTTGTTCAGAAGAAAAGAACCTTTCACCCGCCATCTTGTTTACGGATCGATCATGGCTTTGATAGGAGTGGGGCTGGTTGTTTTCAACGGCAGTTTCATTCTGAAAATTAATCCTTTGGGAGATATTCTTTCACTGACCGCTGCATTGATGTGGGCATTTTATTGCCTTATTCTCAAACAATTGGATAATCATTATTCTATCGTATTCATTACCCGTAAAGTATTCTTCTACGGAGTGCTGACCATTCTGCCCATGTTTTTATTCCGTCCGTTAAATTGGGACAATGTCTTGATGATGCAACCCATCGTGTTTGGAAATCTTCTCTTTTTGGGATTTGTCGCCTCCATGCTCTGCTTCATAGCCTGGAATGCTTGTGTCAAGGAATTGGGAGCCGTAAAAAGTACAAACTATATTTATATCGTCCCTTTGGTAACTCTTCTTACTTCAGCGGTCATTATTAATGAAAAGATAACTTGGATAGCCCTTACCGGCTGTTTTCTTATCTTGTGTGGTGTATATTTGGCAGAACGGAAAACAAATCCTACATTTGAGGCGAAATCTTAAAGCCCTTTAATTATGAACGAGATAGACAAAATGCGTAACAGTCAGCTGGCCGATATGGAGAAACCGGAAATACAGGCCAGTTTCATACACGCCAAAAAACTAGTGGCCCAATTACGGATGATGAGTACATACGATGATGGTTTCAGGGAAGTGCTGGAAGAATTAGTGCCGGGTATCCCTTCCACTTCTGTCATCTGTCCACCATTTTACTGTGATCATGGACACGGCATCCGCTTAGGAGAGCATGTCTTTGTGAATGCCAACTGTACATTTTTAGATGGTGGATATATCACCATAGGAGCACATACATTGATAGGGCCCAATGTACAGATCTATACTCCACATCATCCGGTAGATTACATAACCCGACGCGAACCCAAAGAGTATGCATATCCCGTAACTATCGGAGAAGATTGCTGGATAGGAGGAGGAGCTATTCTTTGTCCCGGAGTAAAAATAGGTCATCGCTGTATTATCGGAGCCGGAAGTGTCGTAACTAAAGACATTCCCGACAATTCCGTTGCTGTAGGTAATCCGGCCAAAGTGATTAGAAAAGTTGATTAAAAAAAGAAAACAGATAATTATGAAAGTTTTGGCCCCACATAATTATCTGTTTCTCGTATTCAGCCAATATAAACATTGACGCTCAGAAACAGGCAATCGTCTCCGTTAGAACATTCAAAGTCTATTTTATTCTCTCTGGCCAGCCAACCTATAGCTGCATTCAAATCTCTGTCAGACAATTCTGAAGCTCTTTTTAAATCACAATAACTCCACCGTTTATTGTCATTCAGCAGTTTCCAAACTTTTCCTGCGTTTACTCCAATTTGATGTTTATCCATTTTGATGTTCAATTAAAGAAGTTAATAATAGAATGCTTAGTTTTTTGCGGTAAATATAACCTTTTATTAAAATAAAATAGACTCTCCTACATAAAATTCATGTAAAAGACATGATTATTTAACATTTGTTTCTGTCAAATTTCATGTAAATTCTCTTTTTATGAAGATATTTATTGCCGGATGAGCCATTTTTACAAATATTTCCTCTAACTTTGTAAGTCAATTAATCCTTTGATATGAAAAGAAATAAAATAAACTGGAGAGTTCCCAAAGGTATGGAACTCACAGAGTTAGATAAAAAGGTTCTCTATTATCAAGATAGAGGTCATTTAGTACCTTCACGTGAACTGATCAAGACACCGGAACAGATTGAAGGAATACGCCGTAGCGGTATTGTCAATACCGGAGTGCTAGACCTTGTAGAACATGAGATCCATGCAGGCATGAGCACATTGGAAATAGACAAGCTGGTTTATGAATATACGAAAGATCACGGTGGCATTCCTGCAACCTTAGGTTATGACGGTTTTCCCAAAAGTTGCTGCACCTCTATCAATGAGGTTGTTTGTCACGGTATTCCCAATGAATTCGATATTCTGGAAGAAGGAGATATCATCAATGTGGATTGTACTACCATTCTTGATGGTTATTATGCCGATGCATCGCGTATGTTTACCATTGGAAAAACCACACCTCAAAAAGAAAAACTGGTACGAGTAGCTAAAGAATGTCTGGAGATAGGCATGGAAGCTGCGAAACCATTTGGTTTTGTAGGGGACATAGGACATGCCATTGAAAAACATGCTAAAAAAAATGGATTCTCAGTAGTGCGTGATCTCTGCGGACACGGAGTAGGCATAGAGTTCCATGAAGAACCGGATGTAGAACATTTCGGGAAAAAAGGAACTGGTATGCTATTGGTGCCGGGAATGGTTTTTACCATTGAACCAATGATCAATATGGGAACATGGGAAGTCTTCATTGATGAGGAAGATGGCTGGACTGTAGTCACCGAAGACGAACAGCCGTCTGCACAGTGGGAACATACTTTCGTTATGACAGATAACGGACTTGAAATTCTGACACATTAATATATATAATAAGGTATAGAAATATGGATACAATTATATTAGGTATAGAATCTTCCTGTGACGACACATCAGCCGCAGTTATCAAGAATGGCGTATTGTTGTCCAACGTAGTGTCCAGCCAGGCTGTTCACGAAGCTTACGGAGGGGTGGTTCCCGAATTGGCGTCACGTGCCCATCAACAAAACATTGTACCGGTGGTGCACGAAGCCTTAAAAAGGGCAGGAGTTACCAAAGAGCAACTAAGCGCCGTTGCATTCACCCGAGGACCCGGCTTGATGGGATCATTACTGGTCGGAGTATCTTTTGCGAAAGGTTTCGCACGTTCATTGAATATACCAATGATTGATGTTAACCACCTGCAAGCCCATGTGTTAGCCCATTTCATTAAAGAATCGGAAGAAGACAACAACCAACCTAAATTCCCTTTCTTGTGCCTGCTGGTGTCAGGAGGAAACTCACAGATTATATTGGTAAAGGCCTATAATGACATGGAAGTTTTGGGACAAACTATTGACGATGCAGCAGGAGAAGCTATCGACAAATGTTCTAAAGTAATGGGCTTAGGTTATCCCGGAGGTCCTATCATTGATAAACTGGCACGTCAAGGCAATCCAAAAGCGTTCACTTTCAGTAAACCACATATTCCGGACTATAACTATAGTTTCAGCGGATTAAAGACTTCTTTCCTATACTCTTTGCGTGACTGGTTGAAAGAAGATCCCGATTTCATCGAACATCATAAAAACGACTTGGCTGCTTCATTGGAAGCGACCATTGTAGATATTCTGATGGACAAGCTGAGAAAAGCAGCCAAAAATCTCAAGATAAATGAAGTGGCAGTAGCCGGAGGGGTATCAGCCAACAACGGGCTTCGTAACTCATTCCGCGAGCATGCCGGGAAATATGGTTGGAATATCTATATCCCGAAGTTCAGCTTTACTACGGATAATGCCGCAATGATCGCAATTACCGGTTATTACAAGTATCTGGACAATGATTTTTGCACTATAGACAAGCCCGCTTATTCACGGGTAACTATTTAATATTAAAAAACCGTTTTCAACATGTCAGTAGAAGGTAAATTTTTAAGTAAAGAGATTAACGATTTGTTTTGGAGAGAGGGCCTGACACTCGTTACTGCCGAGAGTTGCACGGCAGGAAGTGTGGCGGCCGCTATTACAGCCGTTGCCGGAAGTTCACAATTCTTTAAAGGTGGAATTATCGCCTATTCCAACGAAATAAAGGAAAGTCTGTTAGGGGTAAACCACGAAACTTTAGAAACTCACGGAGCTGTAAGTGAAGAAACCGTTATCGAAATGGTAAAAGGAGCGATGAAATCGATGAATTCTGATTGTGCTGTAGCAACTTCAGGTATCGCAGGACCCACAGGAGGTACTCCCGACAAGCCGGTAGGTACCATTTGGATTGCTGCCGGATGTAAAGACAAAGTGATTACACTGAAATTGGAAGGCGACGAAGGAAGAAACAAAAACATTGCAAATGCAACCCAAAATGCACTGCAACTGCTTCGAAAGTTGTTCCAAAACGAAGAAAATGAGCAGTAATTGCAGAATTATTTGCAAAAACTCTTGTTTTATACAAATAAAAGTGCTTATTTTGCACTCCGTTTGAAATAAGTATTGAAAAAAACTATAAAAATAAGATAGCAATGTCGAAGATTTGTCAAATTACCGGAAAGAAAGCCATGATTGGCAACAATGTTTCACACTCAAAGAGAAGAACAAAAAGAACCTTTGATTTGAACTTGTTTAACAAGAAATTCTATTATGTAGAACAGGACTGCTGGATCAGTCTGAGCATTTGCGCCAACGGCCTGCGCATTATTAACAAAAAAGGTTTGGATGCTGCTTTGAAGGATGCAGTAGCTAAGGGTTATTGTGATTGGAAAAGCATTAAAGTAATTGGCTAAAAGTAGAGGAGAATAACTGATTATGGCAAAGAAAGCAAAAGGTAACAGAGTACAGGTGATTCTGGAATGCACAGAACACAAGGATAGCGGTATGCCGGGAACTTCTCGTTATATTACAACGAAGAACAGAAAGAACACTACCGAGAGACTGGAGTTGAAGAAATACAACCCGATTCTGAAGAGAGTAACAGTACACAAGGAAATTAAATAATAATAGTATAACCCATGGCAAAGAAAACAGTAGCAAGTTTGCACGATGGTTCTAAGGAAGGTCGTGCTTATACGAAGGTTATCAAGATGGTTAAGTCTCCGAAGACCGGTGCTTACATCTTTGATGAGCAAATGGTTCCTAACGAAAAAGTACAGGACTTTTTCAAGAAATAAGATAAATGCAGTTGCTGTAAGGCGCTGATTACTTATAAAGCTCCTCTCGCCGATATATCGGCGGGGGGATTTTTTTTGCTATTAAATCGTTTCGGCTTTTATTATTTGTTAATTTTGTTATATCTTTGTGGCATAATGTATTGTACAAAAAAGTAGACTATGGGATTTTTTAGTTTTTTCTCAAAAGAAAAGAAGGAAACATTAGATAAAGGATTATCTAAAACAAAAGAGAGTGTGTTCGGGAAGATTGCCCGTGCTATAGCCGGTAAATCGAAAGTGGATGATGAGGTGCTGGATAATCTGGAAGAGGTGTTGATTACTTCGGATGTGGGCGTAGAAACTACGTTGAAGATTATAGAACGTATCGAGAAGCGTGCCGCAGACGAGAAATATATGAATGCGAAGGAGCTGAATGTGATTCTGCGCGATGAAATCGCTGCTTTGCTTACAGAGAACAACTCGGATGATGTGGACGACTTTGAAACTCCTGTTACGAAGAAACCATACGTGGTTATGGTAGTGGGAGTGAATGGTGTAGGAAAAACCACGACTATAGGCAAACTGGCTTATCAGTTTAAGAAAGCCGGCAAATCCGTTTATCTGGGTGCTGCCGATACTTTCCGTGCGGCGGCGGTGGAGCAGCTGGTTATCTGGGGAGAACGTGTGGGCGTCCTGTACGATATGCTTCCTCGATTCCCCTTGTTCCGAGAATGGTTGCTCCTGTTGGAAAATCCGGACCGGGAATTATCTTCATTAATTCTTCTGTTGTAATGCTGTTCTTGTCCATGTAAGCAATAACCGCATCCACAACTTCCCCTAAATTATGAGTAGGAATATTTGTTGTCATACCTACGGCAATACCTTCTGCACCATTTATCAAAAGATTTGGTACACGTACAGGAAGTACCTGTGGTTCTTTTTCTGTTTCATCAAAGTTTGGTACAAAATCAACTACATCCTTATCCAAATCTGCCAAATATACATCCTGTGTAAATTTCTTAAGTTTTGCCTCTGTGTAACGCATTGCCGCAGCACCGTCACCCTCAATTGAACCGAAGTTTCCGTGACCGTCAACTAATGCCATTCCCTTTTTAAAGTCCTGAGCCAAAACTACTAATGTTTCATATATTGAACTATCTCCATGAGGATGGTACTTACCCATTGTATCACCAACAATACGGGCTGACTTACGATGTGGTTTATCATAATTAAGACCTAACTGGTCCATTGCGTAAAGTACACGTCTTTGTACAGGCTTAAGTCCGTCTCTTGCATCCGGAAGGGCTCTTGCAATAATAACGCTCATCGCATAATCAATATAGGCTTTCTGCATGACCTCCGAATATTCTGTTCTGATTAGATTCTCTGCTCTTGCTTCCATGCTTTTCCTCCTATACATCCAGTTCCGCGTCATTTGCATGCTCATAGATAAAAGCACGTCTTGGCGGAACATCCGAGCCCATTAACATCTCGGTTACATCCGATGCCATCTTTCCATCTTCAATGACCACCTGTTTTAACATCCTGGTCTTTGGGTCTAACGTAGTCTCCCAAAGCTGT
>OGXM01001719.1_pt1 | contig 11535 bp, 8 predicted proteins | sample 1576271 | NCBI WGS metagenome assembly OGXM01 (sample SAMEA3541579, study PRJEB24748) | human gut metagenome | biome: human gut; feature: human-associated habitat; material: faeces | place: China | collected 2012 | reverse complement strand
AGATAATGAAAAAGGGTGACCCGTTCAGTCGTTATTGACTTTTGGGTCACCCTCGTTTTCTTGTTTTCTATGGAATTTTTTGGTTATTTAGGTTGAGCTTTTAGCTCTGAAGCCATTATATTGGCTTTAGCAACAGCTTTATGTATGTTATCGAATATATATTCGTCTCCTAATAAGGCCTCGACACCCATTCGTTCCAGCGATGCATGTACGGTGGGGTTTACGCCCGACAAGATGACATGAATGTTTTCTTTACGAGAAGAGTTGATAAATATTTCGAGGTTGTGTATTCCGGTAGAGTCGATGAACGGAACTTTCCTCATACGAATGATACGAACCAACGGTTTATCTCCCAAGATACGCATCTGTTCGTCGAATTTATTGGCAATACCGAAGAAAAACGGCCCGTCGATTTCATATACTTCGACCCCTTTTTCGAGAGAGAGTTGCTCTTCCGACAGCGTTTCCGTCTTATTCGCACTTTGATCCAGCTCATTGCGTAATACAGAAATATGGGTGTTTTCCGTTACTCGGCGAAGGAATGAGAGTACAGCAAGCAATAACCCGATCTCGATCGCTATTGTCAGATTGAAAATAACGGTCAATATCAAAGTTACCCACAATACGGCAATATCCGCTTTTTGATTTTTCATCATTGATTTTACGGTCCTCCATTCACCCGCATTATTGATAAGATTGTTGACAACTTGCCCCAAACGCGTAGGATCTGTATAGATAACTGCCGCCCGGTCCGGAAGGTCTAGCAGTAACTCCACTCCTTTCCGAAGATTCATCTTCTGCGCACTGTAAATGCTTTCCAATATGCCATTTAAAGAAACCTTCTCAAAATGGAATTCCATCGTGTTCGATTCTATCTTGGACAAATCCAGAATATCTGAAATCAACACCATTAACAACTGGCTGTTCTTTTCAATCAAAGACGTAAATTCCATAATCTCCTGCCGCGACAAGTCGGCATCCCCACAAGCCAGTAGTGTAGAGAAGCCCACAATGGCATTTAGTGGCGTACGTATCTCGTGGCTCATATTAGCAAGAAATACGCTCTTCAACTCATCGCTACGTTGCGCTTTCTGCAAAGCCTCGTTCAATTTATTCTCCGTATCCTTGTATTTCTGCGTACTCATGCAAATACCGATGATACGGAACGGCAAATCCGTCAATTGCCCCACATAGGTAGATTGCGCCTCAAACCACTCCCACTTGCCGTCTCCCCTCCGTAGACGGTATTCCACTGGGCGTTCGTACAAATTACCATGCAACTGTAAAGCCAAAGCATCAAACACTCCCTTCCGGTCGTCCGGATGAATCAGAAATGCGAATTCCTCAGGCGTCAGCGTATAGTCACGCGTAGGAATCCCCAAATATTCAAAATAACGCGGTTCTATAATCATCAGATTATGTTCCATGTCGAAAGACCATTGAAATATCTGGGTGCGGCTCAGCGCAATATTCAGCAAATGCTTCTGTGTCCGTTCTTCCAACACATTCCTGAAATAGAGTACAATCCTCACCAATTGTCCATCTTCATGAATTCCCACCATAGCACCTTGTATCAGAAAACTGATACCACTCTTCAATTCACGTATAAAGCAATTGATATCTAAGGGAATAATCCGCACATCCCTCTCCCGAAGTTGCAGCAAAAGGTCTTCTAACACATTCTTTTTATCACATACCACTTCCAATAAGTCAGTGATACGCCGCCCTATCACATACTCATTCAAATGGAGTTCATTCATCACCTGCTGATTCAGACGCCAGATACAATCTTCCAAATCAATCATAATAATGCTGACGGGCCATGAGTTGAACAACTGCTCGGAGATGGCATTTATTATACGTACTTCTTGAGGAACATTCGGATTCATCAGAATTGTTTTATCATACAAGGAGCAAAGTTCGGGCTAAAATGCTTATGCCACAAACAAACCCTTATAAATCAATATTCCGTTTTAGCATGTATATATTCTATTATTCACAACTTTACCTTATTTAACAGAGACAAATTGAGCGTAATATTGATTTTAACTGTTATCTCTGTCATTTATACATTATTATCCCCCATTTTTGTGTCTTAAAATCTCCAACATGAATATATCCGAATTCAATATAAATGCCGAGTTCATTGCCTGCAATCATATCACAACCAATGAACTGAATCCGCTAGTGGAAAAGCCATACCACACCAAGGCCAGTATCTTCGCTCTATGCACCAAAGGAGTTCTGAAAACCATCATAAACCATACTCAATTCAGGGTTGAAGCTAACACCCTCCTAGTTATTCCTCCCGAGACCTTCGTACAATTGCTACACACGTCAGACGATGCTGAAATATATGTCGTCATATTTTCCCAACAACTTATCCAGAGTTCAGGGGCCGGCAAGGTCATGATGGATAAGTTTCACATTATAGGCAAACACTATATTTTTCCTCTATCGAAAACGGACTTCCAGCTTTATGCCGAGTTCATGACCTATTTGTCACACCTCTACCAAAGAACAGAAAGCCCCTCAAGTCTAGTTTCATTGCAAACTCTACTGACCTATCTGTTACAAGGTATATCCGAACTCTGTCCGGAACGCCCTAGAATAAAAGAGACTCCGGGCAGCAGGCATTTCAACCAATACCGCATTTTTATCCGATTGGTACACACAGACTATGTCCGGGAGCATCAAGTGTCCTATTATGCATTGAAAATGAATATGAGACCGGCAGCTCTTTGCCGCCTTGTCAAAAAGGAATCAGGACATACAGCCATGGAAATCATCAACAATACTATCATCATGGATGCCAAAGCACAACTTTGTACCGCCAACACTCCGATAAAGGATATAGCCGTGAGTCTAGGTTTTAATAATGCGGCCTTCTTCAACAAATTCTTTAAACGTCATACGGGAATACCTCCTCAGAAGTTCCGCACATCCTCAAAACAATAAAATCCACTCAAAACACAAAATGCGGATATTCTGCCATGAGAATACCCGCATTCCTCAATAAGAGAAGTCTGCCATCAACCTACCTTCTTAGCAATAAAAAACACATAACCGTAGAATTCCTTATATTTGCCGTATAGTTCATCCTCAATCATTTGGAGTGAGCTGAACTCTTCGGCAATTTTATTACCGGCATATTTCTTACGGAAAATCTCCTGAGCCGCAACCTTTGAAGCAAAGTAATGCTCTGTCCAGCAATTCTCCGGCAGAATGAATGTAGCAACGGGGAGATAACCCGCCTTGTACAACTTGGCTACCTGATTGGGAAGTGTATCCATTTCAGAATAGGCGTCCATCCAGAAGTCATTGATTTCCGCAGGACGTTCGTCCGTAAACCATGAACTCTCGGATACGGCAATATACCCTCCCGGTTTCAGATATTTACGCCACTCCTTCAAGCCACGTTCAAAGCCGATGTTATAGATAGCACCTTCACACCAAATCATATCCAGCTCCTCCTCACCGAAAGGGAGGGCATCCATTGAACCGACAATTCCTTTTACTCTGTCCTGCAAGCCCAACTGCCTTGCATTACGGTTGAAGATGTCAATAAAGCCGGGGAAAAGGTCAATTCCGGTAATCTGTCCCGGAACATGGCCAGCCAATACCATTGTCTGACCACCTGTTCCACAACCGATATCGGCAATAAGGGATTCATCGGTAAGACCGTCTACAAAGCTCAATGCCTTCAACGTCACTTCAGGACTGCCAGGGCCTTGCCGTTCCATATTGGAGAAAAAGTCACAGATTAAATTAAATTCGAAATCGTGGATAGTTTTATTTTCGTTACTCATTTTCTTACTATATTTTGCATATACGGAAAGTATCACAACACCTTCAGCATAATATGCGGATTAAACTTGAATTATAACAATAGAAAAACACTCTCGAAAGAAGTTATCCGAAAGTAAACGAAAGGGACAATCTGTGCATGGAACACAGATTGTTTACAAAACCAAATCCGATTTAAATGTCTTTGTCATACTGCAAAGATAAGCAATATTTTATTTAATCAAAAAATTTACGGTTAATAAAGATTTTCCCTTGCACCGGGCACATGCTGAAGAACGGCACCTACCACCTGGCAAGTATCCAGTTCCTTACAGTCACCGCAGGTATTGAAACCTTTTTCGTACACACATTTACGGATAGCACAGTAATTGCTGCAATAGGCAAACTTCACCCCATCTGCACGGCACCCCATACAATGGATGGTTTCTGCCGTAATTTCCGGCGTATTGTTCAGCACACTCCACTCTTTGGCGGTTTTCTCTCTCAGCTCATCGTCATTATTGACAGTGGCTATACGGGCGGTGCAATTTTCGCAATCCAGTCCGCAACATGCAATTAATTGTTTCATCACTTGGTTATAACGATTTATGTTTGTCTCTTGTGATAATCATCAACTTGTCTGCTCCTTCTTTTTCAGTTCAAAGACAAACAGTCATCTTGCAAAGATATGGAAAATAAAATAGAGCTCCCTCCAAATGCCTGATTAATAACATTTCATTTTTCCAGGGATAATAAGACAAAATGCCCCCGAATCCACGCTTGAATCGGAGGCATTCACAAACAAAACAAACAAAATCTATCAGACGAACTTCACAGTTGGTCTCATAGCGAAAATTTAAGCCTTCTTGTCGAGGAGAGGATTAAATTTTCCGAGGGTAGACCGCAAATCACGTCTGCCCGATTCATTATTACAAGATTTATCTCAAACCCAGCGCCTGCCTCACGGTGTCGTAGGCCGCATCTTTCAGCAGTACGGTTTTGTCTTTATCCAGCAAGTAAAGCGAGGGCATGGCCTTGAGGTCATACAAAGCACAGTCTTTCACCTGTTGCCGGTCGTTGCCTATTAGCCAGCTACGGGGCATGTCTGTCAGGGCTTTCCTCCACACTTCATCATTGCCCTCGGTGTAGACGGCAAGTACGGTCAGGGTGCCTGTATCCACAGCATCAGCCAATGCCCGGTCTGCCATCATCGCTTTCAGCACTTCGTGGCAACTGGGGCATTCGGGGTCGTAGAATACCAGCAACAGCTTGTCTCCCTGTACCGTGGTTGTCCGCAGCGTGCGACATTCTTCGTCCGCCAGGTAGTAGGTGAAGTCCGTAGCTGCCTTGCCCACGTTATTACGGCTTATCAGCTCCAACTTGAATTTCAAAGAACTTTTCCTTGCCTCGTCCAGCGCGGTACTTTGCAGCATACGGCGCAGGTAGGCAGCATAGAGCGTTTCGTTGTAGTACGGCGAATTGGGATTATAGAGATAATCATCCATCAGCCGCATGAACACCTGCCTTGCATGCTCCTGACTCTCCATGCCGGTGCAGAGGTTGCCGATGCCTCCCTTAATCTCCTCCTGCGTGGCTTCTGAAGCCGACAACAGGGATAGCTGATTGACCAAGCCTTGCTCCGTCACCGCCCGGTTATTCACCAAGGCGGTGTCGGAGAAGTTATAGCTGTCCCAGTAGTGCGTCAGCAAGAAAGTCTTGCGCTCGGTGGGGGAGGTGAGGACGGAGGGGATTTCGGGAAAAGGGAATTGCTGATCTCTCAATTCAGCTTTCCCTTTGACATTCTCTGTACATTCATCCATCTTCCCGGCTTTCTGTTTATCACCGGCAATGCAAGAATGAAGCAAACCGACAATAAACAGAAACAAACCGATACAGCTGAGGATACGTCTCATTCCCTATTAATTTCCTCCCAGATTATTGGTAGCATCGCGTACGCAACGCACCTTACCACTTCCCCAGCCCGTAGTCAATTGAAGAGTACCACTTGTATAGGCGAAAGCTTCCTTTCTATTCGTTGTAGATCCTACACCTTGCCCTATATCAGTATTCCTACCGCTAAAAGTTGTATTTGTCAAATAAGTAAATCCGGTCATCAAATCAGGATAGGTTGTGTACATCAACATTAATTCACGCTGATTAGGAGCACGGTATCCAATAGGACAGGGGCGATCAACTCTTTCATATTTTGCCACACGTTCTGCTCCAATTGATCCCTCTTCAGGATATACTCCATAACTAATATCACCCTCATCCGCAAGAATTGCCAACGTCAAAGGTGGACGATTGTTACCAGAAATATCTCTTTCCGTATTTGTCGGCAATACTTCAGTACCTACAGACGGTCTGATTGTGTTATCAATCATAGGATTTATATCAATAGTTTTCTCCTTATAAGTTACACCTCCAATAATATGTGTGCTACTTCCTTTCGTTACATAATCCTCTGGAACTGCATCAATATCCTTCAAACTTAACCCCAGATTTCTTATACAACGATAAGAGAAATTCTTAATACCAGTAAAGTGTTCACCAGGTGCTGTCTGTGAATAAGACGCAGATCCTCTCGATGCACTTTCCTCTGCCCATATAACCCATGGATCACTAGGTTTATTTGTAGGCTTATCTGTTGTACCAGGATGATAACTACTACTTGCCACATGTACACGTGTTTCTCCATTTTCAATTGGTATTTCCACTCCGGAAGCATCAATATCATTCATATAAAGTTTCGCTTTAGGAATAGCAGTTTCCCCAATCCACAAATCTGTCAATTGATCTACAGAAGCAAGATACCAACGGATTTCATCTGCATCTATAACGTCATCCCCATCCAAATCACGGTTACGCAACAAGCAGGCATACCAAATACTCTCATAGCCAGAGTTTAATTGATGATCTACATCCGTAACAACTCCTAAGACATCCGTCCAATGTAATTGGTTTACTGTTTGTCTCGCATTAATAAGGTTCAACATATTGAGGCGTCCATTCTCCATTCCATTTGGATTTTGTCCACTAAAACGACTATTAAAGTCTTCATCGGAAACACCGTCCGGTACTATCGGCAAGAATTTCGTTTCCATCATAGCCTCTGTTCCCCATGCCGTTTTCAAGTCAGCATGTTTCGGATTGTAGAAAGTATAAACCGGATTTTGTGCGATGGAATAAACACTACGTGCTACGGAACTTTCTCCATCTTCACTGTATTTTGAGCCTTCTACACAAAAATTTAGCATACGATTTTCTCCATTCACTGTTTCTTTCCATAATTCCAAATTAACACCCTCTATACCATCACCAGAACCGGGAAGTCCTACTGATGCTGCCTGACGATAATAAATCATTCGTGGGTCATATACATAAATATATTCATCTACATAAGCAGTAATCGTTACAACATCTTCGTATTCAAATGTTTCCGAATTCCATCTCCGCTCAAAAATATCACTATTGCCATTGTTAGCCTCCACATGCAAAAAATTCAATAACTGATTAATGTCATACAACCGCACATGTCCATAAAATTGTGTTTCTATATACTCCCCACCTGCAATAGGGGCTGCTTCTGAATTATTTTTACCACCACCGTCATACGCTTGTTCGCCAGGATATTTTGCCATGACATTTGTCGGCACATAGTTTCCATTAGCCAAACGACATTCCTTATTAACCAGAAACTTTACCCACTTATAATCATTCAAAGACAAATCTGTTTGAGGAAGCCCGTATCCATCATAGGGAAGTTTCGTATCAAACACCTTCATCCCTCGTTGAAAAGGAGTGGTTACCGACCAGGAAAGTCCTTTTTGAATATCTTCTTTTCTTAACGTCAGCAATAATCTTCCATAGTGGGAATCCATCGTCTTAACAGTTCCTTGCGCAACGATGACATTGCCTTCCGCACCTGGATTGACTTCCTTACTATCCTCAACTTCTACAATGATTTGGTCTACACTTTGTACTTTCACATTATAAGTATAATGAGTATTACGTTCCGTATCATAATTGTTGACGAGTTCCAAGTCATTCAACCAGTCGGCTGTATTACTATTTCCTGTATTACCTAAATGAATTGTGTAAGTTGTCTTTGCGTACACTTCACTCCCATCATCATCCTTATAGGTAATAGTACCCTCCAATTCTACATACGTTGATTTAGCATTGGCATATACATATTCTCCATTTTCATATTTTTGCCCTTCTACAGTTCCGGTTATTAGCTTTTTCTCCTGTTTCTCACGCAAAGCATAATAAGTACCCTCCTCAAGTAGGCTCTCTGTACTTATTTTTTGTTTAGGATTTTGTCTATTCTCACAAATATAAAACTCAAAAATAGACTTCCCATCCTTTTCAGTAAAGTCACTCAGCCGATTACTCGGAGCATAGCCCGCTCCATCATAATCCCATGTATTATCTCCACTATTTTGTTTCTCGCGCGAAAACAAATAAGTACCACCCGGAATATTAATAACTCTATAGGCTTCAGGTTCAAAAGTCACTCCCACAGCAGGTATAATATTGAAAGTTATACGCGCATCTACATGGTTTAATGCCATTGTGTAATCTTCCCTTATTGCTCCCTGGTGGTCCCCAGACTTATATACTGTTACAATTTCACTCTTTTCTTTGGTTATCGCCTGTCCAGTCATCAAGAAATAGACACGCTCAACACTCAAATTATCACTCAACTTGGAATAAAGTGCTTTTAGGGCTGCTATTGTCTTTACATTCTTCAATTCATCATCAGATAAGGTTCCTACCCCGCTCTGCGGATTACCTACCACATAAATTCTCCTCAATCCTGTAGTCATAGAGAACTCTACAGATTGCGGTTTCCCTACTTCAATAGGATTTCCCAAACCATCTTCAGTATCATAAAATGCAGAATTGTCCACAGACCATTCGTCATCCGAAGCATCTGCATTCTCCGCTCCATCAGATTGCTTACTCGGCTTGAAAGCTATCACAAACAATTTATTAACTGTGCGTTCTGTTTCGTCAGACTGTGCCAAACGGGTTTGAACTTCCATTTGATCTGCCACTTTTATTTTCAGCGAAAGTGCCACAGGAATGTCAGGCACTACCTCATATTTATCTCCACCCTTCACAAGTTCATCATCCGTACACGACACAGCCAGTGCGGAAACAATCATTGCGATAAAAAGATTATATATATATTGTAATTTTCTGTTCATAACAAATTTCTCCTATCCATTATTCAAATGGCACATCTATTTCTTCCTTTGTCCAACCACTGATGGTCCACTGTAACTCAGTATCTTTCGGAGTTGAATTCAAGGTGACGATTATATTCAGACACTCTCCGGCACTAAGGTGGGTTAAAGTTTCATTGTTCTTTTGCAGCTTCAACGATTGTGGTCCCACATATTCCCAGTTAGTAACCAACTCATATCCCGTACCAATATGTCCCGGATAGAGATAGCTGATAATTTCTTCAGATTCTTTTAGGGAAGAAGCTATTGTTATACTTTCTTTTAATAGTAAATCTGTATAAGAAATTTGAGTTGGCAGGTTGTTTTCTTTAACGAAAAGATAACCCTTATTAGGTTTCACATTCGGCATTTTAATATTAGTAAGCTCTTGCTCCTTATCGGTATTATTAATAAACTTCAAGCATACCTTTGCCACCGGAAATTGTAACTGCAAGGCCACATTTTGAGATTTTTCAGCTTCTGTTAAAACATTTTTCCTCATTACAGTTTGTGGCAATGGTTTTTTATCTGTTGGAGGATTTTGAAAATCAAAACCATTTTCTCCCAGTATCACATTCTCCAATAGAGAAACGTTATCAATAGTAGTTTTACTATTCAAAATTTCTGTTACCTCCTCAGTTAGTGTAAGAGAACCTTCATTCACAATGGCATAAAAATCAAATTCAGTACCATTATTCTTGTCTACAACAAGGTCATTGTAAGTGATTGTTTGCGAAGTTACCTCGGGAGCGATGTCATATCTTTTATTCAATATCACTTCAGAGTCACTGCTTCTTACCATAATCACATGCAAAGTCCGCATCTGCTCATTATCCAATAGGATGCTTCCGTTTGTATCATCCGTCACCGCCCTCGTCGTAAACGTCATCGTCACCGTTGCTTTCTCGGTGGCGGCGGGGGCATCATCGGTGATGCACGAGGCGGGCAGTAGGCAGAGGATTGCCATCAAGGTTGCCGCCAGACTGTATTTCTTCAGTATTTTTTTCATATATCGTTCCTCCTTGTTTTTATTGCCAGTCGGGTGTTACGTCTTCCACATACCATGAGGGGACCTTGATGGTGACTCCTACCGGAGTGAACACAATGCTGATGGGCAGGTAGGCTTCCTGCTTGGTCACATCAATGCTTTTGAGGTGCTGTTGCAGGTAGTTGTAGATGCTGCCAGTCACCAAGGTGTTGCCGTCGGCGTCCTCCAGGCGAAGGAGGTGCGTACAGCAGACGGGGGACAACACGTCGTTGTGGTCCATGCGGAAGAGGGTGAGGTCGTTGGTGTGGTAGACGCCGGTCTGGGAGTCGTACACCAGTTCGGGGTAGCAGGTACCCTTTTCGTCCTCGTTAATCTCGTTGTTGAAGTCGGTCTGGGCATTCGATTTCTCGATGCTCAGCTTATAGGGAATACCGGCGCGTGTTGCCTCGCCGGGGGCGGGCAGGCCGTGTATCTCGATGTCTACGTTGATGTGCGAGCTGAATAGGTCGAGCGTGTCACGCAGGAACTTGTTGCTGCCGGGCACGGTGATTTGCTTGCTTCCCATGTAGTTGTGGTCGTGCCCGTCCACTGCGGAGGCTGTGCCCCAGTTGGGATGCTGTATGTAGATTTGTGAGAGGTCGGTGGAGTTGATGTCCTTCACCTGGGTTTTGCCGTAGGCGTTTCCCACTGCCACCACGCTGTAGGTGCCTTGGGGTAGCTTGAAGGAGGGTGCTTCTTGGGCGGGATTCAAGGCGTCCTGATTGTATGTCCTTTGGTCGACAAGACGGTTGTTGGCATCGAAAACGTACAGGTCAATCTTGTCCATGTATTGGCGCAGCACATCCTTATCTCCGTCGGCCTTGTAACGGAAACAGATGGCGACGTTTTCACAATCGTCCATATCTTCTTTTATGCAACCGGTTGTCAGGACGGGAACCAGCGACAGTAATATGAGTTTCTTTAATTGTTTCATTGTCATACGTTTTCGGTTATATGATACGTCATTTTTCTTCAAACAAGAAAAGAAAAAGAGAAAGGGTTCTCCCCGCAGCCTGTGGAAAGGAGGCGGGGAAAAAGAAATTCTTAATTGGTGTGGGAAGATAATTATTCTGCCCAATCAGCATAAGTGGTTTCAACCTGCCATGCAGCCTCTCTTACAGTAACAGTTACACCCCACAGCTCATCACCACCTTCACCACCGGAGATATTCTTATCTTCCAGTTGAACATCTGTAATGCGGTAAACATGACCGGCAAGCAACACAATAGGAGCACCATTCACTTCAGACTTGTAGTTCACGATTTTAGCATAACGAGGTGTTGCCATTATCTCGCCCGTGTTGCTCGGTGTTGCCGTCTTGAAATAAATTTTAAAAATCGGATTTACAGAAGTATCATCTCCTGTTTCCGGAGCATAGAAGTTATAAGCAAACACTTGGGCTTTGCCATCTTCATCCGCTGCCGGCCAAGATAAATCATACTGGCGGGTCAGAAGTCGTCTGTTGCCGAGCTGAAGTCGTGCGTGGCG
>OGXM01001717.1_pt1 | contig 11542 bp, 6 predicted proteins | sample 1576271 | NCBI WGS metagenome assembly OGXM01 (sample SAMEA3541579, study PRJEB24748) | human gut metagenome | biome: human gut; feature: human-associated habitat; material: faeces | place: China | collected 2012 | reverse complement strand
GGAGGGGCCGTCTGGGAAAATAGCTGCTTGTTCAACCCATAGTCTCGGCAGCGTGACTATCTGCGATTGGTTTGCGGAAACCAAATAAAATGCGCTTGCCCCCTGCACTCGGACAGCGGACTGCACCGCGCCGCAAAGGGCACGGTGCAGAGAAAAAGCGATTACTTCCGCATGGCGGCGATGGATTCCAAAATCTTGGCCATGCGTTCCTTGTGCTGGGCCAGCTTCGCGCGCTCGGTTTCGATGAGCTGGGCGGGTGCTTTGGCAACAAAGCCGGGGTTATCCAGCTTGCGACCGATGAAATCAATGTCGCTCTGGCACTTTTCGCGTTCCTTTTCCAGGCGGGCCAGTTCCTTTTCCCGGTCGATCAGCTCGTCCATCGGGATGAGGGCGCGGGCGGCATGGGTGATGATCTGAACGGCGCCGGGCAGCTCGAACTTTTCACCGACCTCGACCTCCGAAGCGGAGGCCAGGCGCTGCAGGAACGGGATGCCGTTTGCGAAAATCTCGGCTTCGGCGGTTTCGATATAGACCTTGGCCTTTTTGGAGGGCGGGATGTTCATTTCGGTGCGCTGGTTGCGGATAGCCCGGATGATATCAATGATCTTCTGGAAATCGGCCTTCTCCTTCTGGAAGGAAAGCTCCTCACTCCAGGCGGGCCACTGGGAGATCATGATGGCTTCCGCCTCGCCCTCGTGGGGCAGGCTCTGCCAGATCTCCTCGGTGATGAAGGGCATGAAGGGGTGCAGCAGCTTGAGGGTATTGGCCATGACATACACCAGTACCTTTTGGGCATTGAGGGCGGTTTCGCCGCCCGCCTGCAGACGGCTCTTTACCAGCTCGATGTACCAGTCGCAGAGGATATCCCAGATGAAATCGTAGAGCTTTGCGGAAGCGACGCCCAGCTCGAATTTTTCGAGGTTATCGGTGACCTCCTTCACAAGGTCATTGTAGAGGGTGAGCACCCACTTATCCTCGGTGGCGAGGGTTTCGGGCAGCTCGATTTTGGTGATCTCATCGGAGAGGTTCATTTGGATGAAGCGGGTGGCGTTCCAGATCTTATTGGCGAAGTTGCGGGCGGCCTTCACCTTTTCATCCATATAGCGGGTATCATTGCCGGGGCTGTTGCCGGTCACCAGCATAAAGCGCAGGGCATCCGCGCCGTACTGGTCGATGACCTCCAGCGGGTCTACGCCGTTGCCGAGGGATTTGCTCATCTTGCGGCCCTGGGCATCCCGCACCAGACCATGAATGAGGACGGTATCAAAGGGCTTTTTGCCGGTGTATTCCAGACCGGAGAAGATCATGCGGGAGACCCAGAAGGTGATGATATCGTAGCCGGTGACGAGGGTGGAGGTGGGGTAGAATTTGCGCATCTCGGGAGTGTCATCCGGCCAGCCCAGGGTGGAGAAGGGCCACAGCGCGCTGGAGAACCAGGTATCCAGGGTATCGGGGTCCTGGGTCATGTGGCCGCCGCACTTGGGGCACTTTTCGATGCCCTGAATGGTGACGACGGTTTCGCCGCAGTCATCGCAGTAATAGGCGGGGATACGGTGACCCCACCACAGCTGACGGCTGATGCACCAGTCACGGGTGTTCTTCATCCAGTTCATATAGTTCTTGGTAAAGCGCTCGGGCACGAACTTGATCTCGCCCTTCTCCACGCTCTCGATGGCGGGCTTTGCCAACGGCTCCATCTTGACGAACCACTGCTTGGAGATCATGGGCTCGATGGTGGAGTGGCAGCGGTAGCAGGTGCCCACCTCGTGCTTCAGGGGCTCGATCTCCTTCAGGAAACCGCCCTCCTTCAGGTCGGCCAGAATGGCCTTGCGTGCCTCCAGCGTAGTCATGCCGGCATACTTGCCGCAATCCAGCACATGGGGCTCGTTGACGGTGTTCTTACCGGCGGCAAACAGAGCATCGGCGGCAGCCTTGTCGGCAGCGCCGGTCATGTGGCCGTCGTAAGTGAACACGCGCACGATGGGCAGGTCGTGGCGCAGACCGACCTCAAAGTCGTTGGGGTCGTGGGCGGGGGTGATCTTCACGACACCGGTGCCCTTGGTCATATCGGCGTGCTCATCGCAGACGATGGGGATTTCCTTGTTCAGCAGGGGCAGCACCACATGGCAGCCGTGCAGATGGGCGTAGCGGGGATCCTCGCCGTTGATGGCCACGGCGGTATCGCCCAGCATGGTCTCGGGGCGGGTGGTGGCCAGTTCCAGCATCTCGCCGGTCTCCTTGACCGGGTACAGCAGATGCCAGAAGCTGCCGTCCTTCTCCTCGTACTCCACCTCGGCGTCGGAAATGGAGGTGTTGCAGTGGGGGCACCAGTTGACCATGCGGTTGCCGCGGTAGATCAGTCCCTTGTCGTACAGGCGCACGAACACTTCCTTGACAGCCTCAGAGCAGCCCTCGTCCATGGTAAAGCGCTCGCGCTCCCAGTCGCAGCTGCTGCCCAGCTTCTTCAGCTGGCTGACGATGCGGTTGCCGTACTTGGTCTTCCATGCCCAAGCGCGCTCCAGAAAACCGTCGCGGCCGACCATCTCCTTGGTCAGGCCCTCGGCGCGCATAGCTTCCACCACCTTGGCTTCGGTAGCAATGGAGGCGTGGTCGGTGCCGGGCACCCACAGGGCGGCATAGCCCTGCATCCGCTTGGTGCGGATGAGGATATCCTGCATGGTGTTATCCACCGCATGACCCATGTGCAGCTGACCGGTAACGTTCGGCGGCGGCATCACGATGGTATAAGGTTTCTTGTCCGGATCGGCCTTCGTGTGGAAGTAGCCGCCGTCCAGCCAGAACTGGTAGATACGATCTTCCACCTGACTGGGATCGTACTGCTTTGCAAGCTCTTTCATAGTGTCCTCCAAAAAATTTGATGAAGTGGGACGCAAAAAGCCGCCCCACGGAGCGTTCCATGGGACGGCTGTAAATACATAACCGCGGTACCACCCAAATTGCGCGGAAGGTTCCGCGCCCCTTGATGCCCCTGTAACGTAGGGCAGACCCGAAAGCGGCTTACCGGCAAGGCTCACCGCTCCTGCTCCAAAGTGACAGTGCCCCGCCGGTATCCCGCCGGGTTTTCAGCTGCCCCCGGCTCTCTGTGCGGCTCCAGACGATGCACACTCTTTTTCAACGCATTTATAAAAAGAATATAACGTTTTTTGTGGGATTTGTCAATCAGTTTTTCAAACCTTTCACCCACCGCACCAGCTTCCATACCTTTGCGCCAAGATGTGGGCAGTAACCCATCATCAGCGCCTGCAGCTTCTGGCTTTTGTGCTCTGACGGAATCTTCCACGCAGCGCGGCGGTGCGTGGAAGCCAGCTCCAGCAGTGTTTTTTCCTTTTCCGGGTCCCGCTCCGGCTGGTTGACCAGACGGAAATATACCTCGGCGCAGGACATGATGCAGCGCTGATCCGTAGTACTGCGGAAGGGATCCGGCTGCTCCTTTGCCAGCTGCCAGACCCGTTCCCATGCCAGTGCCGCCGTATAAAAGCGCAGGCTCGGCTTCTGCCGCACGGCAGAATCTGGTCGTTCAAGATAGGCATACAGCGGGCAGTTCAAAAACGCCAGACTGCCAGCCTTGAGAAATTCCATCACAAAAAACAGAGTATCCTCCCCATAAAGCAATGCCGGATCAAAACGGATATCCCGCAGCAGCTCCCGGTGGGTCAGCATCCGCCAGCAGTGCCCGCCGCTCCATTCCCGCATCCACGAATAATTTTCCGCCGTGATCCTCTGCGGTGCCGGGCATTCCGTCACTGTCCACAGGGACTGGTTTTCCTGTATACCGCGGTAGCGGCACATGGACATCCGGGTGCCGCAACTGCACAAGGCATCGTACAGCCATTCCAGATACTGCGGCAGCACAAGGTCATCGGAATCCACAAAGCCGATATATTCGCCCCTTGCCACATCCAGCCCAAAATTGCGCGCCGAGGACACCCCACTGTTTTCTTTGTTGAAAATGCGCACCCGGGCATCCTGCGCCGCATAGCGCTGCATGATCTGCCAGCAGTCGTCCGGCGAACCATCGTTCACAACGATCAGCTCAAAATTCCGGTAGGTCTGCGCCAGCAGGCTGTCCAGACACGCGGGCAGATACTTTTCCACCTTATAGACCGGTACGATCACCGAGATCAGGGGACTTTTTTCTTTATTCATCCGGCTCTCCTTTTCAAGATCTCCAACCCACGCCGCTTCAGCTCCGTGTACTCCACGCTGCGCCGGTAGAGCAATACGATCACTCCTGCAAACACCGCCGTATAAAGCAGCCCGTCCAAAACAAAAACGCCGAAATTGCCCACCGGAAAGCGCTTTACCCAGAGCATGGCTGCCGCCGAGACCGCCGCCACGATCATTGCACGCTTCAGGTACTCTGCAAAATAAGCCCGGAGCTTCTTCTGCCATGCATCCTGAACGCCATACTTCAAAAAGATATAGGGCTCCACCCAGACACAGGTGCACAGGCTGCTGATGATGGTACCCCCGATAATGCCGACCACGCCGTACCGCTGCACCAGCGCCAGAGAGACCACCAGATTGATGATGGACTCCGCCACAGCCTTATAGCGGTCGTTCCAGAACAGACCCATGACCTCCCGGAACAACAGGTTCGTCTGCCGCATCCGCGAGATATAGAACTCTGTCACAATGATCGCCACGGTCGTCATCGGGAAACAGTATTCCCTGCCAAACAGCAGTTCGATCAAGGGGTTGAACAGCATCATCAGCCCGCCAGTCAGATAGGCAGACTGCACAAAAAAGAGAAAGTCCATCTCTTTATATACTTGGTACAGCCGGTCAGAGTTTTCCAGCGCCGCAAAATTACCCACGCTGCCGGAAAAAGCCGTGGCAAACTTGTTCAGCAGGTTGTTCAGCGCGTTGAGTACCAACCGGTAATTGGAGTAAAGCCCCACCGTTGCCAGACCGATGAAGGAGGACATCAGCAGGCTGTCCGTGTTGCGCACGATGACGGTGGCCAGCTTGTGCATACTCATGGCACCGATGTTTTTCAGGATGCCGTTCCGTTCCTCCTTTTCCGGCAGCTCCCGGCATTCCTTCAGATAGGGAAATTCCTTATCCGCCATGTGGGAGATGATGATGTTGGGTATGAACTGCACCACAAGCTGGATGGCAAGGTACAGGATAAAGTTACCGGTCAGCAGTAAAGCCACGATCTGCACGACGGTGCGGATGCACTCGCATACCAGCGTCCACCCGGTGCAGATATAGCTTTTCTGGTAGGCCTGATAAATAGAGCTTTTATAGTTCAGCAGATAAGAGCAGGCAGAGGAAAGCACATACATCATATAGATCAGGGTAATATGCTCGATGCCTTCTCCATCCTTGATGAGGTACGGCAAAAACGGCAGCAGAACCAGCCCGAACAGCAGCACCGAAGCTGCCACCGCCCGGTACATCCACTTATAAAGGTTCATCAGCCGCGCCAGTTTCTGCTCGTCGTTCCGGGCGGCTGGCTCGTACATACTGAACACCATGGCCGTGCCGATACCCAGCTCCGCGAAGTTAAGGATACTGAGCACATCGGTAAACAGGCCGTTGACACCCAGATAGGCTGCTGAAAGGCAGCGTATGAACACCATCCGGCTGATGAAGGAGAGCAGCATCGTAAAAAATTGCCCGCCGATGTTGACCAGCATATTGATAAGCGTATAGCGTGTTCTCATGCGTTTTTTCTCTTTCTCCTCAGCCCTTGAACCCCCGCAGCCGGCTGTATGTCTGCGGGCAGCGCCACAGCAGCCAGCTTTGCAGCCAAAGCCCGCCGGGAACAGTGCAGTACCGCCGGGTGCGGCTGACTACCTCAAACTGCATCCGCAGCATTTCCCGGCTGCGGGGTGCTTTGCGCAGCGCCGGGGGCAGCTGCCGGTACACCCGGCTCACGCTGCCCATCGTAAATTTTGCCGCATTTGCCAGTGCATCGTATGCAGCGTTTTCCACAAGACATTCCCAGTACCGCTGTGCCGCCTCGGCAGCATCGAAATGGCGCAGCGTTTTATTGCCGCTCATAATGCTGCCGCCGCGCTGCACATAATAATACAGCGCCTTTGGCACCACCACGGCCTTTTGAATCTGCAAACAGATTTTCGGGATCAGAAAAAGATCCTCGTTCAGCTTACCCTCCGGGTAGCGCAGCTGTGCAAAGACTGCGCGGCGGTACAGCTTGTTCCACGCAGGCTGCGCCATCGTATTCGTGGCTTTTTTCAGCAGTTCCCGCCCGGTAAAGATCCGCTGTGCAAGCCCGGTGTACGGCGGCAGGCAGGGTATGCCTGCCTCGTCCACCGCAGCGTAATCACACAAAGCAAGGTCAGCTCCGGTGTTTTGCACGGCCTTGTACAGTGTTTCGTACATTTCCGGTGCAATATAGTCGTCGGAATCCACAAAGCCGATCCACTCGCCCCTTGCCACATCCAGCCCGGCATTGCGGGCAGCAGAAAGCCCGCCGTTTTTCTGGTGAAGCACCCGGATGCGGGCATCTTTCGCGGCAGCGGCATCACACAGCGCAGGGCAACCGTCCGGCGAACCGTCCTCCACAAGGATCAGCTCAAAGTCCGTAAAGGTCTGTGCCAGAATGGAATCGATACATTTTTGCAGATAGTTTTCCACCTTGTACACCGGCACAATGATGCTGAGCAATGGTTTTTCGCAGGGCACAGCGTGTTCCTCCCGTTTTATCTTTTCAGCCCGTCACCTCGGTGCGCAGGCGGGCAATGAGCCGTTCCATCAGCGCCACCCGGTTGAAGGGGGTCATCAGGTAAAAGCCGTCTGCATAGGGCGCAGCCGCTTTGGCTGCCTGCACCGAGACTTCCAGTCCAAGCTCCTCGCCTGCGGCACGGTCCAGCCCCTCAAACCTTTGGATGATGGCATCATCCACATGGATGCCGTTGACCTCGTTTTCCATAAAGATGGCGTTGCGCTGGCTGACCACCGGCAGGATGCCCGCCAGAATTTTTGCCCGCTCGCCCAGCGTCTCCCGGGCTTTTTTCAGGTTTTCCACCGCCTGTGCCGACAGCACCGGCTGGGTAAGGAAGCCGCTCATGCCGTTTTCCAGCTTTTCTGCGGCGCGGCGCAGCTCTACCTCAAAATTGCGGGCGTTCAGGTTCAGCGCACCAAAAACCGTGATGGATGCGGGCATCTCCCGCCCCTCTCCGGCCAGCGACACGATATACTGTGCCAGCTTGCGGGAGTTGAACTGGTACACATTTTTCACCTCGTCCCGCTCGGCGGTGGGGATGGGGTCTCCGGTAATAGCCAGTACCTCCCGCACGCCCTCGGCGTACAGTCCCAGCAGCAGCGCTTTGGTAGCATTCAGGTTGCGGTCCCGGCAGGTCATGTGGGGCAGCACGTTCATGCCCAGTTCCCGGTGCACCCGGCAGGCCACCAACGAGGAATCCATCCGTGCCCGGGCAATGGGGCAGTCCGCAATGGTCAGCAGGTCCGCACCGGCAGCCTGCAACCGACGGGCACCCTCGAGATACGCGGTCAGGTCAGCGTCCTTGGGGGAATCCAGCTCCACCGCGATGACCCGCTGTCCGATGCGCAGCTTGCGCAAAAAGGCATCGTCCGTTTCCACTGCAGGCTTTGCCGCTGCAGCGGGCTTTGCCGCCGGGGCGGCAGGCAGCGCTTCCGGCAGAGCATCCAGTGCGGTGCGCAGAGCAGCAATATGCTGCGGCGTTGTACCGCAGCAGCCGCCCAGAATGCGCACGCCCTCACTGGCAAGGCGGCTCAGCTCCCGGGCAAAATATTCTGGCTTGCCCTGATAGCGCACCTGCGCCCGTGCCACCACCGGGTAGCCCGCATTGGGCATGACCGAAAGGGGCAGCCCCGCATCCCCCAGCTGCTGTACCAGTGCACGCATCGCGCCCGGGGCAGATACGCAGTTCAGGCCCACGGCATCCACCACGCCGCTCTGCGCCACGCGGCGCACCAACTCGGCGCAGTAACGGCCCTCGCGGGTGTAGCCGTCCGGCAGCACCGCAAAGGATACCAGTACAAAGGCCTCCGGCACAGTCTGCTTCAGCGCACGAATCGCTTCCAGCACACCGTCCTCGGCGCTCAGGGTCTCGAACAGAAAATTCCGTGCACCCAGCAGCGCAAAGCGCTTTGCCACAGCAAGATACACCTGCTCCGCCGGGAGATTTTCGGTATCCGGTGCGGGCCCAAGGTCGGCAAACACTGCCGCGCCGGTCTCCCCGGCGGCCTTTGCTGCCAGCTGCCAGCCTGCATCCGCCAGCTGCTCCCAGCCCGGCTGCTGTGCCGCCGCCAGACGCGGCAGGCTGAAGGTATTGGTCTTGATGGCGTCCGCTCCGGCGGCAAGATACGCCCGGTGCACCGCCAGAATGCCCTCGGGGTCGGTCAGGTTTGCCTGCTCGCACTCCTGCCCCGGCTTTGCTTTATAATAGGTACCCATACCGCCATCGAACAGCAGCGGCCGCTGGGCTAACAGTTTGCGCACATCTAGCATAGATACTTTTCCCTCTTCCTATAAAGGATTTCATCTTTCAGTTTATCGTAGTTCACCCATCCGGTCAAGCGGTTTTCTTCATTTCGCTTGCGGCGCGGCCGTTTTTGTGCTATCTTAGGGATAACTTTTGAGAAAAGGGAGAGGATGGATCATGCGCCACACCGGCACACCTGAACTGGAGACCGACCGCCTGCTGCTGCGCCGTCTGCTGCCGCAGGACGCCCCGCAGATGTACGAAAACTGGGCAAATGACCCGGCTGTGACCCGGTTTTTGCGCTGGGAACCGCACAAAAGCCCTGCCGAGACCCGGGAACTGCTTTCGGCGTGGGCAGAGCTGTATCCGAACCCCGATTATTACCAGTGGGCCATGGTGGAAAAGGCCACCGGACAGGTGTTTGGCTCCATCTCCGTATACAACGCCCTGCTGGGTGAGCCGCAGCAAAAGGCCAAGTGGCCGGGGCTGGAACTCTCCGGCGGCATCTGGGAGCCGGGCTACTGCATCGGGCAGAAGTGGTGGGGCAAGGGCCTTACCACCGAAGCGCTGCAAGCTGTGGTGGATTTCTGGTTTGGGCAGGTGGGCGGTGCCTTCCTCACCTGCTGCCACGCGGTGCAGAACCCTGCCAGCGGCCGGGTGATGGAAAAGGCCGGCTTTGTGTACCATCACGACGATATTTACCACAAATTTGACGGCACACCGGTGGAATGCCGGTGCTATCTGCTGATGAAAGAACGCTACGATAACAGAAAGGACTTACTTTGAGCGAACTTTATGATATTTTGACCGAGACCCCTCCCACAAAGGTGGTGCTGCTGGCACTAGATCAGGGGCTGTGGGACTGTGAGCGCAGTCTGGCAGAGCTTTCTGCCCTGTGCGAAGCCAACCACATGGAGGCCGTGGCGCAGATCACCCAGAAGCGCCAGACCCCGGAGACCGGCATCGTGCTGGGCAGCGGCAAGCTGGAAGAGGCTTCCCTTGCCGCCCAGACGCTGGGCGCGGAATGCGCCGTGTTTGACGGCGAGTTGACCGGCAGCCAGATCCGCAACATCTCCAACGCGCTGGGCGGGCTGGAAGTCATCGACCGCACCATGCTGATCTTGGAAATTTTCCGCAGCCGCGCCGTGACCAACGAGGGCAAGCTGCAGACCGAACTGGCGCTGCTGCGCTACCGTCTGCCCCGCCTGCAGGGCATGGGCGAAGCGTTGAGCCGTCAGGGCGGCGGCGGTGGCGGCGGCGGCGGTGCCCGCCGCGGTGCCGGTGAGACCAAGCTGGAGCTGGACCGCCGCCATGTGCACGCCCGCATTGATGCGCTGGCCGAGAAGCTGGCCGAGATGGAAAAGCGCCGGGGCGAGAGCCGCAAGGCCCGCGCTAAGACCGGGATGCCGGTAGTAAGCCTTGTTGGTTACACCAACGTGGGCAAATCCAGCCTGATGAACGCCCTGTGCGGCCCCAGCGTAGCCGAAGCCGATATGCTGTTTGCCACACTGGATCCCACCAGCCGCAAGCTGGTGCTGCCCAGCGGCATGGCGGTGCTGCTGGTGGACACGGTCGGTTTTGTGTCCCGCCTGCCCCACAATCTGGTGGAAGCCTTCAAGTCCACCTTGGAGGAAGCCGCATGGTCGGATGTGATCGTCCGGGTGGCAGACGCCGGGGACGAGCAGCGCGAGGAGCAGCTTGCCGTCACCGACGAGGTTCTGGACGGGCTGGACTGTACCGACATCCCCCGCCTGACCGTGTACAACAAGTGCGACAAGCCCAACACCCTGAGCTTTGACCCCGATATCCTGCTGACCAGCGCCAAGACCGGCTACGGGCTGGACAAGCTGCTGCAAAAGCTGGACGAGGTGCTCAGCGACTCTCCGTCCTTTGCTGGGTCATCTGTTGTAAATCTTCCTAAACTTGGGCTATAATATCTTGCTCTTAGGTAGATACTATCTGTTTCGTTATCGTACTGTTCACCACAGTATCTGAAAAGATTTGTATCATTTGCATCTTTATTTAACTCTACACCAAAAGCATCATAATCATAGGTCTTTATTGATTTACCACTTTCATTTGAAATGTTTACTACACTTCCGTGTCCATCATAGCTGTAATATTCATTATCATTTTTAGAGATAAGTTTATTGCCTCTTACATATTTATTTGTATACTCTTTATTATTATTCATTTCAGCTATTATGTTACCATTTCTATCCCATACAAACCAATCAGAATTATTATAATTATTCTTATGCTTTCTATAGCGTAAACCATTTGGAAGATAAGCATAGTACCACACAGCCTCTTTATTGCTTTCAAAAGATGTCATTTCATTAAATTCGTTGTACTTATACATTTCATAAGTATTATTCAATTCATTTTCTGAAACTAAATCCTGACTTGGTGAACCATTTACGTCCTTTGTTGTGTAACCTATCTTCTTTATCTGATTACCATTATTATCATAAACATACTTTGTTACATCAGTTTCATTATTTGCATAAGAATGGTTACTTTCTTCCAAAAGTCTATTATTAAGGTCGTAGGTATAGTTTACATCTGTGTCTCCATTGTCATCACAGATTGTTTTCATAGTTCTATTTCCTGCTGCATCATAGTAATAATCTATTTCTTCATTGCCATAATCTTCATCAGTAATTCTTGAAAATTCATCATAATCATAATAACAATTTACACCATTTCTGTTTTGTTTACTAACATTTCCATCAAGATAATACTCATAACGGTAGTATGACATCTGTGTATTATCATCATTATTATTGGTTACTTTCTCTATCATATTGCCTTTATTATACATATTTTTATTATCAGCACCTATATTACTTACAGTTTGTATCATATTACCATTGTTGTATGTATATGTTGTTGATGTACCATTGCCATATGTTACAGAACTTAAATTATCATTAGCATCGTAACTATATTTTGCCATTAGCTTATCGCTACCCGTAGTAACATCTGTTACTGTATACAAGTTACCTTTAGCATCATACTTATACATTACTTTTTCTTTTCTAGTATAGTCGCTAAAATATCCATCACTGCTATCAAAT
>OGXM01001708.1_pt1 | contig 11592 bp, 8 predicted proteins | sample 1576271 | NCBI WGS metagenome assembly OGXM01 (sample SAMEA3541579, study PRJEB24748) | human gut metagenome | biome: human gut; feature: human-associated habitat; material: faeces | place: China | collected 2012 | reverse complement strand
AAGAAGATATTTTATTAATATTGTTGGAAAGTATGGTCCTTCAGTCCAGGGTCTTTTAAAGAAAGCATCTGCACTTGATATAAGTGTGATAGCACCTCTTCACGGACCTGTGATTGATAAGGATTTTGATTTTTATATTGATAAATATATGAAATGGTCATCATACCAGCCTGAAGAAAAAGGTACAGTGATAGCTTATTCGACACTTCATGGCAATACACGAAAAGCAGCATTAAAACTTAGAGATGATTTGAAAAAGATATCTGATGAACCGGTTGTTGTATACGATTTATCAAGGGACGATTGTGCAAAAGCAGTTGCAGACAGCTTCAGGTTTGATAAACTTGTACTGGCAGGAGTTACTTATGACGGCTGTCTGATGCCTTGCATGGAAGATTTCATTTATCATCTTAAAATGAAAAATTATCAGAACAGAAAGGCTGCCATAATCGAAAATGGTTCATGGGGACCGGTTGCAGGCAAACTTATGACTGATGCACTTGCATCATTTAAAAATATGAATGTTTGTGAGACAAAAGTAACAATTAAGACAAGATTGAATGCAAAAAATGAGTCTGAATTATCAGATTTGGCAAAATGGCTGCTGAATTAATTTTAAATTTTATATAAATTGCTAATATTTTAACAAGGCATTATTACTGAATTATGTATTTTAATTGATAATTTGGAATAATGCCTTTACTTTTTAGTTAATTGATACTAAAATAATAAATATCGGAGTGGTATGCACTCCACCAAATTCTTTATACGAAGTGAGGTATAAATTTATGGCAAGAAAAATGAAAACCATGGATGGTAATACAGCTGCTGCACACGTATCTTATGCGTTTACAGAAGTAGCTACAATCTATCCTATTACACCTTCTTCACCTATGGCTGACTATACAGATCAGTGGGCCACACAGGGAAGAAAAAACATTTTTGGCAACACAGTTAAACTTGTAGAACTTGAATCAGAGGGCGGTGCTTCAGGTGCTTTCCACGGTTCACTTGCTGCAGGTGCACTTACAACAACTTATACAGCATCACAGGGTCTTCTTCTTATGATTCCTAACATGTATAAGGTTGCCGGCGAGTTATTACCTGGTGTTATTGATGTTTCTGCAAGAGCATTAGCATCACACGCATTATCAATTTTCGGTGATCATCAGGATATTTATGCCTGTCGTCAGACTGGTTTTGCTATGTTATGTAGCAACAGTGTACAGGAAGTTATGGACTTAGGAGCAGTTGCTCATCTTGCTGCAATTGAAGGCCGTGTACCATTCCTTCATTTCTTTGATGGCTTCCGTACATCTCATGAAATTCAGAAAGTTGAAGTATGGGATTATGAAGACTTAAAGGAAATGTGCGATATGGATGCAGTTGCTGCATTTAAGAAGAGAGCACTTAATCCAGAGCATCCTGTTCTTCATGGTTCAGCTCAGAACCCTGATATTTTCTTCCAGGTAAGAGAAGCTTGTAATCCATATTACGATGCAATACCTGATTTGGTTGAAAAGTACATGAACATGGTTAATGCTAAGATTGGCACAGATTATAAGCCATTTAACTATGTTGGTGCTCCAGATGCAGAAAAAGTTATCATTGCTATGGGTTCTGTATGCGAAACTATCGATGAGACAATTGATTATATGCTTGCTAAGGGCGAAAAAGTCGGTGCTATTAAAGTACGTCTTTACAGACCATTTTCAGCTAAGCATCTCCTTGCAGTTATGCCTAAGTCAGTTAAGACAATCAGCGTAATTGACAGAACAAAGGAGCCTGGTTCAATCGGTGAGCCACTTTACCTTGATGTGGTTGCTGTATTAAAGGGAACAGAATTCGAGAGCGTTAAAGTCCTTAATGGTCGTTATGGTCTTGGTTCTAAGAATACAACTCCTGCTGATATCTTTGCTATTTTTGCAAATGAGGATAAGGCTGGATTTACAGTTGGTATCGTAGATGATGTTACTAATACATCACTTCCTCGTACAGAGACAGCTAACACAGCTCCTGCCGGAACAACTTCATGTAAGTTCTGGGGTCTCAGGTTTCCTACAAGGAGACCGTCACCAAGGCCGCTACGGTGGACACGCGCTACGCGCGCCAGACCGGCGGCAAAGGCCAGTTTGCACACGTCAAGCTCATGGTGGAACCCAACGAGCCCGGCAAGGGTTACGAGTTCATCAACCAGATCACCGGCGGTGCGATCCCGAAAGAGTTTATCCCCTGTGTGGATCAGGGCATCCAGGGCGCGATGCAGGCCGGCGTGCTTGCGGGCTACGAGGTCGTGGACGTGAAAGTCACGCTGCTCGACGGCTCGTATCACGAGGTCGACTCGTCCGAGATGGCGTTTAAGATCTGCGGCAGCATGGCATTCAAGGAGGCCTGCCAGAAGGCCGGCCCGACGCTCCTCGAGCCCATTATGAAGGTCGTCGTTACGGCGCCGGAAAGCTATATGGGCGACGTGATGGGCGATATCAATGCCCGCCGCGGCCAGATTGCCGGCACGGACATCCGCAACGGTGCGGCGATCGTCACGGCGAACGTGCCCCTGGCATCCATGTTCGGCTATGCGACCGACCTGCGCAGCAAAACGCAGGGCCGCGCGACCTACAGCATGGAGCCCAGCCACTTCGTAGAGCTGCCGAAGTCTCTTCAGGAGAAGATCATCCACGGCAGCAACTGACCTGCGCAACCGGCACAATGTGCCTTATAAGAAAGTAAGTCACAACATTATTTTAGAATTAGGAGGATATTCTAATGGCAAAGCAGATGTACAATAGAACCAAGCCCCATGTCAATATCGGCACCATCGGCCATATCGACCACGGCAAGACCACCCTGACCGCTGCGATCACCAAGGTCCTGTCCCTGGCTGACCCGAACAGCGCCGAGTTCGCTGCCTACGACCAGATCGATAAGGCTCCGGAAGAAAAGGCTCGTGGCATCACGATCAACACCGCTCACGTTGAGTACCAGACCGACGACCGCATCGGCGCCGACGGCACCGAGATCAAGGGCCGCCACTATGCGCACGTCGACTGCCCGGGCCACGCCGACTATATCAAGAACATGATCACCGGCGCTGCTCAGATGGACGGCGCGATCCTCGTTATCGCTGCTTCCGACGGCCCGATGGCTCAGACCCGTGAGCACCTGCTGCTCGCCCGCCAGGTTAACGTTCCGTACGTTCTGGTGTTCCTGAACAAGGTCGACCAGGTCGACGATCCCGAGCTGCTCGAGCTCGTCGAGATGGAAGTCCGTGAGCTGCTCGACAAGTACGACTTCCCGGGCGACGACACCCCGATCATCAAGGGCTCCGCTCTGAACGCTCTGATCTCCGAGTCCACCGATCCGAAGGCCCCCGAGTATGCCTGCATCTGGGAGCTCATGGACGCTGTTGACACCTGGATCAAGACTCCGGACCGTGCTGCTGACAAGCCGTTCCTGATGCCCATCGAGGACGTGTTCACCATCTCCGGCCGCGGCACCGTCGTTACCGGCCGTGTCGAGCGTGGCACCGTCAAGGTTGGCGATAAGGTTGAGATCGTCGGCATCAAGGACACCCAGGAGACCACCGTCACCGGCACCGAGATGTTCCACAAGACCCTCGAGTTCGCCGAGGCTGGTGACAACGTCGGCTGCCTGCTCCGCGGCATCGACAAGAAGGGCGTTGAGCGTGGCCAGGTCCTCGCTGCTCCGAAGTCCATCCACCCGCACACCAAGTTCAAGGGCCAGGTTTACGTCCTGTCCAAGGAAGAGGGCGGCCGTCACACCCCGTTCTTCAACAACTACCGTCCCCAGTTCTACTTCCGTACCACCGACGTGACCGGCGTCATCAACCTCCCCGAGGGCGTTGAGATGTGCATGCCCGGCGATAACGTCGACATGGACGTCGAGCTGATCACCCCGATCGCGATCGAGGTTGGCCTGCGTTTCGCTATCCGTGAAGGCGGCCGTACCGTTGGTTCCGGTGTTGTCATCGCCATCAACGAGTAATTTTCAGCATGCAAAATTCCTCTCCGGCATTTGCCGGAGAGGAATTTTTTGTTTTTCGACAAAATTGTTTCAAGCACGAAACTTTAATTACTTTTCAAATGCTTTTTTAAGAATTGCGGCCTGTATTTCATGGTAAAAAAGGCTCCTGGCTTCGCGCCGATGGGATGCGGACGCCTGTGTCCGACATTTTGCCGGCACCTTTTCCATGTATGTTTGCTTGGAACTTAAAGGAGGCAAAATTCCATGAAAAAATGCGCAAGACATTGAGCCTGATACTGGCCCTGGTGCTGGCATTCAGTCTCGCTGCTGTCCCGGCTTTCGCGGCAGACACCACGGAGGCGGAGACCAGCACATCCGACACGGCCTATGGCCAGCTGCACAACGGCCTGCTCAGTGAGATCCTGAGCCGGATCGACATCGCCAATGACGATAACTTCATTCATGGCATCGTGAACGTGGATGTGGGCGATCTGTTCAAGGACATCGCCAGCAACAATAACTACATGCACGGCATCATCACCATCACCGGCAACACGGTGAACATCAACTTCGGTCAGGTCATCGGCGACATTGCCGCCGGCGGCGCGAACAGCGCGGCCGCCCAGCAGGCGCTTGCCGAGATCCTGAAAGCTTTCGGTATGACGCAGACCGGCATCAATGCCATTCTGACGGGCATTGCCGGCAGCATCCTCACAAACGATCAGATCGCGCAGCTGCTGTCTCAGCTCATTTCTTCAGCGAATATGAACCTGAAGAACATTGTGACGATCATCTGTGCGCTCTACAACAGCCGCACCATCACGCTCCAGCAGGCGATGGCGCTGCTGGAAAAGTACATTTCCCAGATGGGGAACAACAGCGGCAGCGGCAACAACAGTGGCAGTGGCAACAACAGCGGCAGCGGCACCGGCACGGAGCCGGCGCAGTCGACCGGCCTGCTGGATACGACCAACCACAACGCCTATGTTTCCGGCCGTACCGCGACCACCTTTGTGCCCAACGGCACGCTCACGCGCGCCGAGGCGGCCAAGCTGCTCTATGAGCTCATGACCGCACAGGCGCACAAGCAGTATGACCGCAGCGACAATGGCTTCAGCGATGTTCCGGCCGGCAAGTGGTACGCGGTCGCGGTCAGCACGCTGGCCAATGCCGGCGCCATCAAGGGCTACAGCAACGGCACGTTCCAGCCGGGCAAGCCCATCACCCGCGCGGAATTCGTGACCATTCTGACCGGAATCTACGGTGCGAATACGTCCAAGGGCATGCCGTTTGCCGATGTAGGCAGCGCATGGTGTCATGATGCGGCCGCTACGGCCTATGCCAACGGCTGGGTCGGCGGCTATGCGGATGGCACGTTCCACCCGAACCAGACCATCACGCGCGCCGAGGCGGTGACTATCCTCAACCGCGTGCTTGGCCGCAGCTGCGACCTGACGTTCGTGCAGGCCAATGTGCAGGCAGCGTCGCACTTTACCGACGTCACGCTCGGCGCATGGTACTACGCCGCAGTCACCGAGGCCTCGGTCGGCCACACCTTTACGGAGCTGACCGGCATTGAGCGCTGGACGGCGCTCGCCTGAGTCCCAAGGCATCTGCCTGAACCCGAACGAAACCAAAACTCCCGGCACATTCGTGCCGGGAGTTTTTTCGCCCATTCACCGCAGACCGTGCATGAAGCCGTCCATCGCCGTCGCGTGGATGTCGCCGCCGATGACGCGGTTGCGGTAGACGAACAGCTGCGCGAGCACGGTGTCCGTCGAGCCCTCGTAGTTCGTCACGCGGTAGGTAAAGGCTGTGCACGTCTCGCCGGCGTAAGTGGACAGGTCAAATCCCTGCTGCTTTTGCAGGGCGTTGTAATTGCTGAATACACCGCTGAACACACGCGGGATCACGATCTCCTGCGCCGTTTCCGTCGCGGGATCCGCCTCCCAGCCGAGCGCCTGCAGATAGGCAATGCGCCCGTCCGTCGTCGTGACGTTGTAGTGCGCCGAGAGCACGCCGCCGTTGCTGCGCCAGATGACGGCCAGCGCCAGCAGCACGGCCAGACCGATGAGCGCATACACGACCGTCCGTCTTGTCCAATGAAAGGATTTGAGCTTCATAACCACACCTCGGAACAAGCCTATTCAAATTTGCCGCCGGATATGTTATAATACGTCCAATGGCCGTAAAGGAGGGGCGCGCATGATCCGTCTGGACAAATATCTGGCCGATACCGGCGCCGCTTCCCGGCGCGAGGCCAAGGCGTATATCCGCCGCGGCGAGGTCACGGTCGACGGTGTGCCCGCCCGCGCGCCGGAGCAGAAGATCGCGGAGACCGCTGTCGTCTGCCTGCGCGGACAGGTCCTGCGCTATCAGGCATATCATTACTATATGCTCCATAAACCCGCCGGCGTCCTCACCGCGACGGCCGACCGCAGTCAGCTGACGGTGCTCGATCTGTTCCCGCCGGAGCTGCGGCGCTTCGGGCTCGTGCCCGCCGGGCGGCTCGATAAGGACACGACCGGCCTGCTGCTCGTCACGGACGACGGAGACTATGTCCACCGTGTCATCACGCCGAAAAAGCACGTGCCGAAGGTCTACTTCGCGCGCACGGATGGACAGCCCACGAGCGCGGATGTGGACCGTTTTGCACAGGGCGTTGTCCTCGGCGACGGGACGCAGTGCCTGCCCGCAAGGCTGGAGCTGCTGCCGGAGCAGGGGGGCTGCCGCGTCACGGTCTATGAGGGGAAATATCATATGGTCAAGCGGATGCTGGCTGGCTGCGGGACGCCCGTTTTGCAGCTGCACCGGCTGTCGATCGGGACGCTGACGCTCGATCCCGCGCTGTCACCGGGCGCTTACCGGGAATTGCAGCCCGCTGAGGCGATGCTCGTTTTCTCGCTTCCAGCTTCGTGATAATTTACAAAAGTTCGGGAAATTATCCGACTATCTCACGAAATTTCGAAAATTATTCACAAAAAACGACCATTTTTCTATTGAAAAATGCACATAAATCGTCTATTATGTAAAGTAGGAAATTGGTAGGTGCTGTGGGAGACTGCGGCGGCCGTTCGTAGGAGGAAAAGATATGTCGAGCAGAATTTTTCAGGGCGTGATCGTTCAGATGAAAGATGCCACCACGCGCTGCATTGGTGTTGTGGACGAGCAGGGGTTTGTCATTGCCTGCAGTGAGCTTTCGATGATCGGTTCACGCCTGGATGACTTTCAGGCCGCGGTGGGTGAAGTGCAGGAGCAGCTGTTTGCAACGGACGCACGCACGTATAAGATTCTGTCTGCCAGCACGGCGCGTTTTGAGTATGCCGTGTTTGTCGAGGGCAATGACCAGACGGCGCGCAGCATCTGCATTCTCGCGGCCGTCGGCATGACGGAGGCCAGCACGAACTTTGAGGAAAAGCACAATAAGGCCGCCTTTGTTAAGAACATCATTTCGGACAACATTCTCCCCGGCGATGTGTATGTGCGCGCCAAGGAGCTGCATTTTACCACCGACGTGCCGCGCGCCGTGTTGCTGGTGCGTCAGGTGAACGTGACGGATATCGCCGTGCTCGAGCTGATCCAGAACATGTTCCCGGACCGGCAGCATGATTTTGTGCTCAGCGTGAGTGAGTCGGACATTGTCGTCATCAAGGAAATGACGCCGGACGAGACCTCGGAGGATGTCTGCGCGCTGGCCGAGAGCATTGAGCGCGCCGTGCACACGGAGCTGCACGTGCAGACGGTCATCGGCATCGGCACGACGGCCAACCACCTGCGCGAGCTGGCCGACCGCTATAAGGAGGCGCAGGTCGCCATCGAGGTCGGCAAGGTGTTTGAAAACGAGAAGCCGGTCATTCACTATGACAACCTCGGCATCGGCCGCATCATTTATCAGCTGCCGACGACGCTGTGCGAGATGTTCCTGTCCGAAGCGTTTAAGAAAAACCCCATCGAGGCGCTCGATGAGGACACGCTTGACACGATCAATCGCTTCTTTGAGAACAATCTCAACGTTTCGGAGACGGCGCGCAAGCTCTACGTCCATCGAAACACTTTGGTATACCGGTTGGAGAAAGTCAAGAAGATCACGGGCCTGGATCTGCGCGAGTTTGAGGATGCAATCCTCTTCAAGGTCGCGGTCATGGTAAAGCAATACCTCGATTCTCAGAACACTGCCAAGTTCTGAGACCTACCCGGGCGGGCGTAAGCCCAACATATTGGAGGACATCTTATGGTTCAAATGAACGATGTGAAGATGGTCTACGGGAACACGGAGGCTGCGGCTCTCAATGGGATCAGTTTTACGATCAACGAGGGCGAGTTCGTGTTTCTGGTCGGGCCGTCCGGCTCCGGCAAGACGACGATCATCAAACTGATCACCGGCGAGCTGAGCCCCACATCCGGACAGATCACGGTCAACGGCTTTGACATGCAGGGCATCAAGCGCCGCAAGCTGCCGAAGCTGCGCCGGACACTGGGCGTCATTTTTCAGGATTTCCGCCTGATCGACAAAATGACGGTGTATGAAAACGTTGCGTTTGCCATGCGCGTGGTGGGAGCTTCCAACAAGGAGATCCGCCGCCGCGTGCCGCAGGTGCTCGAGCTGGTCGGCCTGGCCGACCGGGAAAAGCGCTTTCCGGCGGAGCTTTCCGGCGGTGAGCAGCAGCGCGTGGCCATCGCCCGCGCGCTCGTGAACAATCCGCGCATGATCATCGCGGACGAGCCGACCGGCAACCTCGACCCGGTGCGCAGTCTGGAGCTGATGCTGCTGCTGGAGAAGATCAACGAGCTCGGCACCACGGTCCTCGTGGTGACGCACGAAAAGGAACTGGTCGACGCTTTTTCCAAGCGCGTCATCTCTATCGACGCCGGAAGAGTCATCAGTGACGGATTGGACGGGTACTACGGATATGAAGCTGAATAGATTCAACTACCTGATGACGCAGGGCGTGAAAAACATCTTCACGCACGGTTTCATGTCCTTCGCGTCGATCACGATCATCATCGCGTGCCTGCTCATCATGGGCAGCTTTTCGCTGCTGACGCTCAACATCGACGCGAACATCGACCGCCTGCAAAATCAGAACGAGGTCATTGCCTACGTCGATGAGACGCTCTCGGAGGACGAGGCCCGGGCCATCGAGCCCCAGGTCGCCGCGGTGCCGAATGTCGCCACGGTCGAATTCGTCACGCGCGAGCAGGCCATGCAGACGTTCGAGGCCGAGTATGACTCCGACCTCTTTGACAACATTGACGCCTCGGTCTTTCGTCACCGCTACGTCGTGACGCTCGATGATCTGTCGCTCATGAAGGACACGCAGGCCGCGCTCAAGAATGTCGACGGCATCGCCGATGTGACCGCGCACCTGGATTACGCGGAAAACTTTATTACGTTCCGGAACATTGTGAGCGTTGTCTCCGTCGTTTTGATCGTGATCCTCATCGCGGTGTCCCTGTTTATTATGACCAACACCATCAAGCTGGCCACGTTCGGCCGGCGTGAAGAGATCGCCATCATGAAGATGGTCGGTGCGACGAATGGCTTCATCCGTCTGCCGTTTGTGGTCGAGGGCCTTGTGCTCGGCCTGGTCGGCGGCCTGGTCGCGTTCCTGCTCCAGTGGGGACTTTACAGCCTGATCGTCAGCAAGATCATGTCCACCATGGCGGCCGGTATCATCACGGTGCTCCCGTTTGCATCCGTGGCGCTGCCGCTGCTGCTGGTGTTCCTTGGCGTGGGTGTGCTCGTCGGCGTGTTCGGCGGCCTCACGGCCATTCGCAACTATCTGAAAGTTTAAGGAGGAAATCGAATGAAGATGAACCGCAAAGTCGTTCGATCCGTCATTTGCGTGCTGCTTGCGTTGATTTTTATCGTTTCGCTCATGACGGCGCTGATCCCGATCAATGCCAGCGCGGCGTCGCAGTCGGAGATCAACCAGCTCACGCAGCAGCGTAAGGAGCTGCAGGCCAAGCAGAAGGAGCAGCAGAAAACCATCAGCAATCTCCGCTCCAAGAAGGCCAGTGTGGTCGATCAGAAGGCCGCGCTGGATCAGGAAAATGATCTGGCGCAGCAGGAGATCGAGGTCGTCAAGCAGCAGATCACGGCCTATGACCAGCAGATCGAGGACAAGGGCGTTGAGCTCGAGGAAGCCAAGCAGGAAGAAGAGGCGCAGACGGTGCGCTTCCGCGGCTGCGTGCGCCATCTTGAGGAGTACGGCCAGATGTCCTACATCGCCATCCTGCTCGAGGCGACCAGCCTCTCTGACCTCCTTGCCCGCATGGACATGGTTGGCGAGGTCATTGCATACAATAAACAGGTGCAGGCCGACATGACGGCCGCCCGTGAAAAGGTCGAGACCGTCAAGGCGGAGCTTGAGGATGCCCGTACCGAGCTGCAGGATAAGCAGTCCGAGCTGGAGACCAAGCAGGTCGAGCTGCAGCAGAAGGTGTCCGAGGCCAACGCGCTGCTCGCCAGCCTGGAGTCGGATATCAACGCTTATAAGAGCGTCTACGATCAGTACGAGCAGCAGCAGAAGAACGTGCAGTCGCAGATCGATAAGCAGGTCGAGGCTCTGCGCCGCCAGGAAGAGGCGAACAAGAAAAACGACCCCAGCTATGATGCGGGCAAGGACAACGGCGCCACCGGCTCCATGCTGTGGCCGTGCCCGTCCTGCCACACGATCACGTCGGAGTTCGGCTGGCGCTACCACCCGATCTATCACACGCAGAAGTATCACTCCGGTGTGGACATCGGCGCGAGCTATGGCGCGACCATCGTTGCGGCCGACGGCGGCACGGTCATCACGGCCGGCGCTGTGTCCGGTTACGGCAACTGTGTCGTCATCAACCATGGCAACGGCATCACCACGCTCTATGGCCACATGAGTTCCATCGCGGTCTCCTCCGGCCAGAAGGTCTCCAAGGGCCAGACGATCGGTTATGTCGGCTCGACCGGCAACTCCACCGGCCCGCATCTGCATTATGAGGTCCGCACCACCACCGTGGTCAACGGTGTGAGCAAGATCGTGTACCAGAACCCGCTGAACTATCTGGCGGGCTACATCAAAGCCTGGTAAATAGTGACATATTGAAAATGCTGTTCCATAGAATGGAACAGCATTTTTTTGCATACCGCCGGGGGAGAAGGGAAACCGCATGATCGTTTACATGACGCAGGGCCAAAAGACAGTGCTTTCCCGCATAACGGTGGAGGGTCTGCCACTCCATTATCTTTCTGTGGGGAGGGGCTATTTCGCCCGCCGCCGTGCTCTGCGCTGCCTGCGTCAGCTGTATGACTCCGGTGTCCGCCGCTGTATCTGCGCCGATGGAGACCTTCTTTCGCTGGCGAAGCAGGCAGACATAACATCATACCCCGTCCTGCCGCTGCGCCTCGCCCTGCTGGGCAGTCTGCTGGATATTCTCTGCCCTGGCGGTCTGCAAAACGCCGCCGCGGTGCTGCGCTGCGGCCCCGGCGGAGAGGAGACGGCCCGGGCGGCGCTGACGGTGCTGGCCCGGCGGGCGCGGTATGTGCAGCTGGACATGGAGGACCCTGCGGCGCTGGCGGCGGAGCTGCTGTACCGCTGGGGGATCGCCGCCGGAGACGGGGGCCGG
>OGXM01001706.1_pt1 | contig 11598 bp, 9 predicted proteins | sample 1576271 | NCBI WGS metagenome assembly OGXM01 (sample SAMEA3541579, study PRJEB24748) | human gut metagenome | biome: human gut; feature: human-associated habitat; material: faeces | place: China | collected 2012 | reverse complement strand
GGTAGTTGAGACGATTACGGCTTTCTCTGAAAATCCGGATCGTTCTGCCTGGTTGAGTTCACTCCATCGTATCTCCTATCCGTTGCTGACGAATATGGCGAAAGGTGAACTTCGTAAAAATATGCCGGTTGAATCTATCGCCGCTGATATGCAGAAAAGAAGAGAAGTGACACATCTGGAAGCTTTAGGCAGACTGATTACAGGTATTTCGGCTTGGCTGGAACTAGGTCCCGACAATACGATAGAAGGTAAACTGCGTGCCCGGTACATCGATCTGGCGTTAAAGTCGATTGCCAATGGAGTTGATCCGGAATCGCCCGACTACCTGAACTTCAATAACGGACGTCAACCCTTAGTGGATGCCGCTTTCCTGGCTCACGGGCTGTTGAGAGCCCGTACACAACTGTGGGATAAACTGGATAAGACCACTCAGGAACGGGTAATCAAGGAACTCAAATCATCAAGAGTGATAAAACCTTCCGAAACCAATTGGTTGTTCTTTGCTGCCATGGTAGAAGCTGCGTTAAAGGAATTTACGGGTGAATGGGAATATGAACGGGTGAAATATGCTTGTGATCGCTTTGCTCAATGGTATAAAGGTGATGGTTGGTATGGTGATGGCGCAGATTTCCATTTGGATTATTATAATAGCTTCGTTATACATCCGATGATGATTGAAGTCTTGGCTGTTATGAAAAAGCATGGCTTGGAAGGAGCTATTCCTTATGATCTGGAGCTTAGTCGTTATGCGCGTTATGCAGAACAACAGGAAAGATTGATTTCTCCCGAAGGTACTTTCCCGATAATAGGTCGTTCATTAGCATATCGTTTTGGTGCTTTCCATGCTTTGTCTGATGTTGCATACAGAAAGTTACTTCCTACTAAAGTAACTCCCGCTCAAGTGAGATGTGCGTTGACTGCTGTGATTAATCGTCAGATTAATGCTCCGGGGACATTCAATCCGGAAGGCTGGTTGCGAGTCGGTTTTGCCGGTTATCAGCCTCATATTGGAGAAACTTACATTTCTACAGGTAGTTTGTATTTATGTACTGCTGTATTTGTTGCCCTTGGTCTGCCGGAATCAGATGAATATTGGTCTTCTCCAGCTACAGCCTGGACTTGTAAAAAAGGTTGGGAAGGTGTTGATTTGGAGGTAGATAAAGCCTTGAAAAAATAATCGAATTAAATTAATAGATATGATGAATTTAACGGAAACCGTATTGTATAGCTGTGGTATTTCATTATTCACTTCCTTTGGTATACAGAAAGTAGAAGCAAAGAGGCCGAATATTCTTTTCATTATGACCGATCAGCAGAGATATGATATGCTAAGTTGTGCAGGTAACCGTTATGTCCACACTCCTTCATTAGACCAGTTAGCAGAAAATGGTGTCCGGTTTGAGCGTAATTATTGTGCAAATCCTGTTTCTATGCCGTCACGTTTTGCAATGATAACGGGACGTTTTGCTGGCGAAATAGGTTATACGAATAATTCGACTAAACCGGACACTTTGAGGGTATTGCCTGTTGCACGTGAAAGTTCGGTTGGAAATCTTTTTCGGAATGCTGGATATGAAACTATTTATTCCGGTTATCCAGGTTTTTATTGTGGAAGAACGGATATTGCGGATTATGGTTTTATTCAAAACGGTATGGACTTTTACGATGGTCCTTCTAACTTTGCCGAGAGTTTTTTTGCGGGCTATAAGCCGGAAGAAGATAAGCCTTTTTTTCTTTACCTTTCATTTATGAACCCTCATGACATTTGTTATGGTGCTGGTTTTGACCCGAGATTTCCTGATAAATTACGTCCTCATCAAATAGCGGCTACACAGAAATATATAAATTTTCGTAAAACGTTGAGTGAAGAGGAATATCGGAACCAAATACCACCTGTGCCTGCTAATATGGAGTCTAATGGTGCATATGCCGAAATGAAAGAAATCGGTTCCGGTTCTCGAAGTTGGACCGAAGAACAATGGGATTTTTATCGTTGGATGTACTGTCGGCTTGTAGAAGATGTGGAGAAGCAGATTGGGCGTATCTTAACTGCATTGGCGGATGCTGGTTTGGCTGATAATACGATTGTTGTGTTTACTTCGGATCATGGAGAAATGGGACAGTCACATGGTCTTGTGTTCAAAAGCCAATTATTGGAAGAAGCTCCTCGCCGCCGTGTCGACGGACTTCTACGCCGTGGTGACGGTCACGAACACCAGCGGCTACGAGCGTTACGCCGACCTGGCCCTGACGCACATCGTCCCGGCAGGCTGGGAGATCACCTCCGAACGGGACCTTTCGACGGTCACCTACCAGGACATCCGCGACGACCGGGTTTTGAGCTACTTCGACCTCCGGAGCGGCGAAAGCAAGGAGATCCCGATCAAACTCACGGCGACCTACAAGGGCCGCTACTACCTCCCCTCGGTCTGCTGCGAGGCGATGTACGACAACTCGGTGCGAGCGCTCCGGAAGGGCGAATGGGTCGAGGTCGTCGGGCAGACGCCGGCCGGAAACTGAACGACACGGCCCTGAAATAACGGAACATCCCCGTAATGCATGCGCATTACGGGGATGTTTTTACGGACCGGACGGCTATTCGTCCTTGCCTTCGAAGAAATAGGTGGCGTAGTTCAGCCCTGCGGCATCGTAGCACTTGCGCAGGGAGTTCATGCGGTGTTTGAAGTCGTCGAAATCCTTGCGGTCGTAGGACCAGCCCACCTCGGCGATGGCGGCCAGACGCGGCAGCAGCATGTGCTTCAGGTGCGGGAACGTGGCGATATACTCGGTCCACAGGTTGCCCTGCACGCCGAGGATGTAGGCACGCTCCCCGGGCGTAAGCTGGTCGTAGGGGTCCAGTTCGTAGACCTTGCGCATCGGGACATAGCCGCCGATGGCCATCGGCTCCTTCGTCGGGGTCTTGGTCTGGTAGTAGTCCAGGTAGCAATGGACATTGGGCGCCATGATGACGTGGTTGCCGGCCTTGGCCGCCGCAATGCCGCCCTTCGAGCCGCGCCACGACATGACGGTCGCCGTGGGCGAAACGCCGCCTTCGAGAATCTCGTCCCAGCCGATGATCTTCCGGCCGTGCTCGCGGAGCCACTTCTCCATGCGGCGCACCGTGTAGCTCTGAAGCTCGAACTCGTCCTTCAGCCCCTCGGTCCGGATGCGCTCCTGACACAGCGGGCACTGTTTCCAGCTGTCCTTCGGACACTCGTCGCCACCGATGTGGATGAACTCCGAGGGAAAGAGTTCGAGCACCTCGGCGAAGACGTTCTGCAGAAACTCGAACGTCGTCTCCTTGCCCGGGCAGAAGACCTCTTTGCTGATGCCCCAGCGCCGGCGCACCTCGTAGCCCTCGCCCTTGCAGCCCAGCCACGGATAGGAGGTGAGCGCCGCGACGGCATGCCCCGGAAGCTCGATTTCGGGAATCACCGTGATATAGCGGTCGGCGGCGTATTTCACGATCTCGCGGATCTGCTTCTGCGTGTAATAGCCGCCGTGAGGCGTCTTGTCATACTCGCTCGAGGTGTGATGGTGGCCGATGAGCGTCTCCCCGCGCACCGATCCCACGCGCGTCAGCTCGGGGTATTTTTTGATCTCGATACGCCAGCCCTGATCGTCGGTCAGGTGCCAGTGGAACTTGTTGAGCTTGTGTATGGCGAGGATGTCGATATACTCCTTGACCTCGTCCACCGTCCAGAAATGACGGCAGGGATCGAGCATGCCCCCGCGGTGGGCGAAATAGGGTTTGTCGCTGACCGTCACGACGGGCACGACGCCTTCGCCGTCGATAACCAGCTGGCGCAGGCTCTGCAGGCCGTGGAAGACGCCCTGCGGCGTTCCGCCGCACACCTCGACGCCCGAAGGAGTCACGGCGAGCGTATAGGCCTCGGCCTCCAGCGAGCCGTCCACCGCCAGACGGACGTCGCCCTCGGCGGCGGTTTTCATCACCCCTCCGACGACAGGCGCGACCTCCCCGGCGAAAATCCGGGCCGAGCGGCGCAGTTCGGCATTCTTGCCGACGCCGATCACGGTCGACGCGGTTACGGTGAACGTCCCCGCGCCGGGTGTCACCGAGAGGGGTTTGGGAACGATGTTGACCTCGGGTCCCGCCCCGAAGGCCGCGCACGACAGACCGACGGCGCACAGCGAAAAAAAGAGTCTCTTCATATTGATTCAGGTTATGGTTGAAATTGTGGTTTCAGCGGAAATTCGTGCGTATGGACCGTCTTGTCGCGGGGACCGGCGATCCGTACGCGGATCAGGCTGTCGGCGACATCGCAGCGCACGCAGCTTCGGTTGTCGTTGACCACGATCGGGAACTTCGCGTCCCGTTCCCCGGCGGGATGAAACGAATAACGGTGGTCGTGGCCGCAGAGCATCAGGTCGATCCCGGCCTCGTTGAGCACCGGCACGAAGAGTTCGTTCAGGTGGACGCTCCCGTGCCAGGCCCCGGCCGCAGGCGGGATATGGAGCAGGACGATGCGCGCCGACGCCGTGAGGAACTCCTCCGAGCGCACGGCCTTTTTCAGCCACGCGCACTCCTCGGCGCGGTAGGCGTCGTAATCGGCCAGCCCGTTGTACTCCGCATGGTCGTCGGGCTTGTCCTCGCCGCAGTCGAGCAGCAGGATGCAGACGTCGCCGTAGCGATAAATGCCGTAGAACCGCCCGTCCCGCCCGGGAAAATAATCCCCGAGGCTGTCGGCGAAGACGCCGCGCGTCTCGTGGTTGCCGCGGGTGAAGAGAATCGGCGTCCCGGCGGCGAAAAGCGCGGCCGAAGCGTCGAGGTAGTCCTTGAAAAGCTGCTCCCCGCTCTCGACGCTGCTCGACATGTCGCCGTTGAAAGCCACGAATCCCAGTTCGGAAAAGTCCACGCGCTTGCAGAGCCGGGTCAGGACGTCGGCCTTGCCGTGGATGTCGTTCAGCACGAGGAACGAGCATCCGGAACCCGCAGCCGGAAAGGTACGGAACCCGTAGGCCCGGCGCCGTGACGCATCGGCGCCGACAGTCTTTCCATAGTTGTTGACGTCGGGCCACGACAGAACCTCCTGCGAAAAGATCCGGTAACGGTAGTCGGTCCCGGGTTGCAGCCCCCGGACACGAACGGCGTGCAGCGTCCTGCCGGCCAGCTTGCGGCCAGCGACGGTCTGGTAATGGCGCGGCTGCGGCGGTGCGGGCGCAAGGCTGTCGGCGGGCGACGCTTCGACCCACGAAAGCGCGGGCCTGCTGGTGGTCCAGACCACCGTCACTCCGTCCTGCGACATGTCGCACAGGTAAGGCCCGTGCGTAATTCGGAATTCCTGTGCGGCGGCCGTCAGTGCGAAGGCCAGTCCCGCAAACACGAAAAGCAGTTTCTTCATGCAATTTCCGGTTGACCGGCTCGTCGGCAAAGGCTTCGGTCCCCACGCAGGCGGGAGGCCGGATTTTACGCTACGCAAGATAGCGATTATTCGCGAAACCGCCGCATTAATGACAAAAAAAGGAGGCAAATCGTTTTCCGTTCGCCTCCTTTTCGTTATTTTTCCGCGTCTATTTTATCCGTTTGAGAAGTCTCTCCTTGCAGTCGGAGTCCTTGAGCATGGCCACGAAATAGCGGGCGTCGGCCCGGTTCGCCGCCGAAGGGTCGGCCTCGTAAACCGCCACGAAATGTTCGGCGTGCGCGACCAGGGCATGCCGGCAATCGAAATTGACCATCAACGCCTCCGCCCCGTCATCCGCCGTCCGGCCCCGGCCCCACGAAAGCCCCGTGACCGTCTCACCGCCGCCGACCGCCGTGCAGGCTCCGGGATCGACGCCCAGAAGATTGATCGTCAGCGAAGGATAATAGAAATAGAGTCCGCCGGGCATCTCGACCGTCAGCGTGAGCGTGTTTTCCGTCACCCGCGCGTTTACGACGGCATGATGTCGCAGATAGTTGTATTCGAAATACTCCTCGGCCGCAGGCATCCACAGGCAATCCTCGCCATCCCGGCCGTAGGTGTTGTTGAGCCACAGCAGCATCTCGGACCAGAAACGGTCGGTGCCGTGCACGCCGATATTCACCGCTTCGCGCTCCTCCACGGGTCGGGCCATCTGCGCCTCGATCACCGCCGGAATCGCCGCCGGCAGCCACAGTCCCCGCTCGATGCGCGTTCGCAGCAGATCGCCGTTCACGGCAAAAGGCCGGAGCTTCTCACCGCCCGACTGCAGGAAAATCGTCTGGATCGGATCGTAGCCCTCCGCCGCCGCGACATAAGCCTTGTTGCCGTTGGGTTCGATCAGCATCTTGCAGCCGCGTCCCGCGAGGCGGTCGAGGACGATCCGCTGCGAGGAGACGAAGTGCGCACGGATCGAGTCGGGCACATCGACCGTCAGCGTGTTCACATCGTGGAAGGCGATTCCGACCCCGTAGTTGAGCATCTCGATCACATCGTCCCACATCAACCCCGCCCGCATGAAAAAGCGGTAATAATTCTCCGTAAAGCCCGGCCGCACCACAGCCTTGTCATCCATATAGTCCCACTCGGGGGAAATGGCGGTGGTAAAGGAGAAGCGCACTTCGCGTCCCGTCCCGTCGGTCGAACCCAGCGCCTTGCCGAAAGAGTAGGTATCGGGCGGCATATCCCCGCCGCGCAGATGCGGCGCATTGTAGAAATAAGTATCCGAAAGGGGACGTCCGTTGATCGCGGCCCACGTGGTCGAGAAAGCCGCCTGCTTGCAGTCGTCCTGCGTCAGGAGCAGCAGCAGCGACTTGTTGTATTTCAGGGGAGGAATTTCGATGCGCGCCGCCGAAAGATCGGTCCCCGGCCCGAACGACAGCGCGATCTCGGCCGTTATCTGCCCGGGTTCATCGCCGAAGGGATAGAGGTATTCCGTCGGGGGGGGGAATCGGGATTGTCCGGCTCCTCGGGATTCTGCGTCCCCGGTTTCGGCATCTTGACGCATCCCGCCAGCAGCAGGATCGCCGAAGCGGCGAACAGCGCGTATCTTATCGGGCTTGTTTTCATGGAACAAAGATAGGAGAAAATAGAACGGGTGCAACACGGGATTGCAAATGGTTCCGCAGAACTTTCCGGCCGGAAAAAGCGTCGTTACGACCCCGAAACAGAGCGAATCGGAAATATCAGCGTCTCTTCGGCGCCTTTTTCTTTTTGCGCACCGACCAGCCGAAATGACCCAACGCCTCGCCCAGCGCGAAATACTCGCCGTGGGAGTAGACGATCGGATCGGCCCGTTCAAGGCAGAACCGCCCCGTCGCCGGATCTATGTAGGCCTCGTCGGCCTGAACGCCGACCACCTCGGCCAGGAACATGTCGTGCGTCCCGAGCGGCAGCACCTGCCGGACACGGCATTCGATGTTGACGGGTGATTCGGCAATCAGGGGTGCGGCGACCTTTTCCGACGGCACGGCCGTCAGGCCCATCTCGCGGAATTTGTCGAAGTCCCGGCCCGAGCGCACCCCGCACCAGTCTGCGGCGCGCGCCAGACGGCGCGTCGTGAGGTTGATGACGAACTCGCCCGTACGGCTGATAATCGCGTGGGAATGGCGTTCGGGACGCACCGAGATAAAGCACATCGGCGGGTCGGAGCAGACCGTTCCGGTCCACGCCACGGTCAGCATGTTATACTCCTCGGGCGCCGCGCCGCAGCTCACCAGCACCGCCGGCAGCGGATAAAGCACCGTCCCCGGTTTCCAGCTCTGTTTCATATCGCTTCCATTTTGGGACAAAGGTAAAGGTTTTTCCCTATCTTTGGAGCCGTGACGACACTTTTCAGTGCGCGCTCGTCCTTGCTGCGCCGAATACGATCCGGTTTTGCACCGTATCCGGCTTTTATGTACCTTTGCTCACGTATGATCGCCGATTTCGTCCGATACCTCGAAGCCGAACGCCGCTACTCGCCGCTCACGGTCCGCAACTACCGCCACGACGTGGAGCAGTTCCTCGCGTGGCTGGGAGTCGACGACGCACGGTTCGAACCGCAGCGGATCACCACGGACGACATCCGCGAATGGATTCTCTACCGCACCGAAACGGGCCGCGTGAGCGCCGCCTCGATGAACCGCGAGATTTCGTCGCTGCGTGCGCTGTTCCGCTGGCTGCTCCGCACGGGAGCCGTCGGCCGCGACGTCGTGCATCCGATCCCCTCGCTGCGGACTTCGCAGCGGCTGCCGGCCTTCGTCCCCGAAAGCCGCATGAGCGGCATCGTCAGCGAATGCGAATGCGACAGCGAGGACTTCGTCCGCGAGCGCAATTCGCTGATCATACTTTTCCTCTACACCTGCGGCCTGCGCCTGGCGGAACTGGTCGGCATCGACCGCGACGATTTCTCCGCGGACTTCTCGTCGCTGCGCATCCGGGGCAAGGGAGACAAGGAGCGAATAGTCCCGATGCTCGAATTCGTGCGCGAAAAGATTTTACATTACATCGGGTTAATTGAGAGGCAAAATATTTGCATTTCATCGGAAAAAGGCCGGTCATGGCCTCTACGATGGAATACATATTCGTCACGCCGCCGACGGCCAGCTTCTCGGTCAACCCGTAATAATTCAGGCACGTGCCGCAGGTCAAAATCTCGACGCCGCGCGCCTCCATGTCCTTCAGATCCTCGACGGATGCCGAGCCTTCCGTCGAGACGAACGCGCCGCGGTTATAAAAGAGGATCGTTTTCGGCAGAGTGTCCTGCTGCCGCAGAGCGAACAGGAAGCCCTTGAGCAGGGTCTTGCCGAGTGTCTCGTCGCCGTCGCCCATCCGGTCGGACGAGATCACCACGACAGTCTTCTTTTCGGCCGGGACGGGGCAGCATTCCGCCGGAAGCTCCGGCTGCTCAGCCTGCTCGCCCACGGTGAGCACGGCGCGGTAGCGCTTCTCGCCCTGCTGCTCCACGGCGATCGCATAGCCCTTCGAGCCGGCCAGACGCTTGAGATTCTGCACGGCGGTGTCGTTGTCGACGAGCACCTCCACCGTACCGGCCGCGCCGTTGAGCGATTTGATCGCATCGATCGTTTTCACGACGGGCAGCGGGCAGGCATCGCCGAGCGCATTGACAGAGATCATGATGAAATTCCTCCTGTATTCCGGGGCACCGAAACGGCGCGCCTTATTCTTTTATAAAGTATACGCCTTTTCGCGAAAAATTGCAAGGGGGAATGAAAAAACGACCGGTTATGCAGTATGAAAAATGCTTCGCCGATCGAAAGAAGAAGATTCTGTAGCATATAAACAATTTGAGCACGGGGAAAAAGCCAAAGACGAAAAACTGCTCAAAAAACACATTGACAGTGGGCGGCTCTTATGATATACTCATAAATATTCATGCTTGCGGAATAAAATTTCAATGAGAGAAAAGGGAGCGAAACAAATGCGGAAAAAACTGAACGCGCGGGAATATCTCGCCGTGGCGATTATGCTGTTCGGCATGTTCTTCGGCGCCGGGAACCTGATTTTCCCGGTCTTTATGGGCTGGCAGGCCGGGCGGAACGTCTGGGGTGCTATCTTAGGATTCATCGTCACGGGCGTCGGCCTGCCGCTGATGGGGGTCGCGGCGATCGGCATCAGCCGCAGTGACGGCCTCGTGGAGCTGAGCGGCAAGGTGAGCCGCCCCTACAGTGTGTTTTTCACCTGCGCGCTCTACTTGACGATCGGCCCCTGCTTTGCGATTCCGCGCTGCGCGGCGACGCCCTTCACCGTGGTCGTCTCCGGCCTTATGAGCGGCGTGAACGAGCGGCTGGCGCTGCTGATCTTCTCGGCGGTGTTTTTTGCGCTGGTTCTGGCGTTTTCGATCAAGCCCGGCAAGATCCTGACCTATGTCGGCAAAATTCTGACTCCGGCCTTTTTGCTCTTCCTCGCCGTGCTGGTCGTGACTGCGCTCGTGCGCCCGGCGGCCTCCCTCTCGAAGATGGAGCCGACGGAGGCCTATCGCAGTAATCAGTTTGTACAGGGCTTTCTGGACGGCTATAACACCATGGACGCGCTGGCCTGTCTGGCCTTCGGCATCGTCGTGGTCAACGTCATCCGGTCGCTCGGAGTCGGGAAGCCCGAGCATGTCGCGGTCTGCACGGCCAAGGCCGGCATATTCAGCTGCCTGATCATGGCCGCGATCTATGTTGCCGTCACGCTTGCGGGCGCGCAGATTGCGGGCTTAGGCGGGCAATGCGCCAACGGCGGCGAGGTGCTTGCGCTCATCGCGAAGCACTATTTCGGAAAGGTTGGCGCGTGGCTGCTGGCCGCGACGGTGACGCTTGCCTGCCTGAAAACCTCGGTCGGCCTGGTCGTCAGCTGCGGAGAGACCTTCTGCGCCATGTTCCCGCGCGGCCCGAAGTACCGCGTCTGGGCGGTGATCTTCAGCGCGGCGTCCTTCCTCATCGCAAACCTCGGCCTGAATTCGATCGTCGCCTATTCCTTGCCGGTGCTGATGCTGCTGTATCCGCTGGCCATCACGCTGATCCTGCTCGGGCTGTTTGGCGGCCTGTTCGGCCACGACCGCCGCGTTTATATCTCCGTGACTGCCTGCACCGCCGTGGCGGCAATCTTCGACTTCCTCAAGGCGCTTCCGGAGGGTGTCCGCGCGGCGCTGCATTTGCAGCCCGTGCTCGACGCCGTGAACCGCATTCTGCCGCTGCACGATCTTGGTGTCGGCTGGCTGCTGCCTGCGGCGCTGGGGCTGCTCATCGGCCTTGCTCTGCGCTGGCTGCACATCGCCGAGCCGAAGCAGACAAACGCCGCGTAAGGTGCGAGGTCGAAACGCGCAAAAAGTTAGTCTTGAATAACATGTAAAAAAATATCAAATAATGTAGAAAGACACTGGACAATTTTCCCGATTCGGTGTATACTGTGGCCGTTCGAAGGAACCGAAATGTTTTGAAAAGTCGGCTTGCCTGCAACACTGCTCCGAGCAAGCTAAAAAGAACTGTAAGAAGTCATAAAACACTATTGACTTTTCGGGAAATTGTGGTAAGATAAACTCATCCGATTATAAAAAAGAAGGGAATTTTTATGTCTTTCAACTTTGGTCTGTCCGACGGTCTGATGGTATTTGCCGTGCTGGCGGCGATCGCGGCGATGGTTCTCGCGTTCATTTTCCTGGTTCCCGAGAAGCGCCGCGCGAAGCTCAACGGCTTCGGCAAGTTCATCCATGATACGCTGAACTTCAAGTACCTCATCATCTCCAAGGTGCTGCAGGCGTTCTACATCTTCTCCACGGCCTTTGCCATCATCTACGGCTTCTTCATGCTCTTCCAGACCGACTTCTTCGGCAGATGGATGGGCGGCTACGGCCTGCTCGTGATGCTCCTCGGCCCGATCATTATCCGTGTGGTCTATGAGCTGCTGATGCTCTCGCTGCTGCTCGTGCAGAACGTGATCTCCATCAACCGCAAGCTCCGCAACCAGAACGACGAGGACGGCAAGGAGGCCGACATCTTTGCTTCGCCGGATCTCTCCGGCTTCAAGGCGACGTTCAGAAAGCAGCAGACCCCGAATGCGGGCGCACGCTTCTGCTTCCGTTGCGGCGCGCCGCTCGACCCCTATGGCAACTGCCCGAACTGCGATGCCAACCGCGGCCCATTTTATTTCCTGAATGCAAATTTCATTTATTAGATCGTATTGGGAAAAAGGT
>OGXM01001705.1_pt1 | contig 11606 bp, 8 predicted proteins | sample 1576271 | NCBI WGS metagenome assembly OGXM01 (sample SAMEA3541579, study PRJEB24748) | human gut metagenome | biome: human gut; feature: human-associated habitat; material: faeces | place: China | collected 2012 | reverse complement strand
TCCGAGCAAGAACTACCGGAATGCGGCTTTGAGCTATGCTTCCGGTTTTGCAGATTCCTTGTTATCCGGCTGTTTCCGGCAACCGGACAACAAAGAAACGATAACCGCCGCAGAATCGCAAGTCATCAGCTTCACGATTTTCATAACACCCCGTATTTTGTCTATCAAAGCGCTTCCTTAAAGATTTCGCCTACCGTAGGATGCGGGAATACCATCTTTTTCCATTCCGAGGCCGTCAGTTTGAGTTCGACAGCCATACTGGCCAGCGTGATAATCTCCGAAGCCGGATTGCCCAGCACATGTGCTCCCAAAACGGTATCATCTTCCGCCAGCAACAACTTGCACATACCGTTAATGCCCTCATTCTCCGCGACAAAGCGACCGGAATAAGCCATAGGCAGCTTGACGGCACGATAAGGAATACCTTTTCTTTGCAAGGCCTCTTCCGTATCTCCCACACCCGCAATCTCAGGATTGGTATATACCACACCGGGAATAGCCCTGTAACTCATACAGTCTTTCTTCCCCAGCACGGCATGTACCGCCACTTCCGCCTCGCGCACAGCGGTATGGGCCAGCAAAGAAAATCCGGTTAAATCCCCGCAGACATATACCCCCGGAACGGAAGTCTGCATCTGTCCGTCCACCTGTATATTTCCGCGCGCCGTTTTATCTAAATTCAGGTTCTCCAATCCGAAGCCTTTCGTTACGGGACGGCGGCCGACGCTCATCAATAATCTTTCCGCAATTACACAACCCGCACCTTCGGCATTTTCATAATTTACCTGTATCTGCTGCGTGTCTCCATTTCCGGACGCAACTTCGGACAGTGCCACCACCTTTGTGTCCAGCATGAATTTAATGCCGCGCTTGGCATACTCCGCACGAAGCATGGCCGACAGCTCCTTGTCCATTCCACCCAATATCTCGTCCAGCATCTCGATGACAGTGACCTCTACCCCCAGGCTGTTGAAGAATGAGGCAAACTCCATACCGATTACCCCACCACCGATAATGGCCAGTGACTTTGGAAGCTCCTTATTGTCCAACGCATCGCGATGCGTCCAGTAAGGCACCGTATCCACTCCGGGAATGGGCGGAATAAATGTTTCCGAACCTGTGCAGAGCAATAGATTATCGCATTCATAAGTTTCGTCACCGCACAGAACATGATTCTTATCTATGACGGAAGCCTCGCCGGTCACAATGGTTACATTGCCGGCAGTCAGTTTTCCTTTGACACCCAACACCAGTTTCCGCACAACCTTCTGCTTGCGTGCTATAATCTTGGACAAATCAAACGAAACTTCCGACACGCTGACCGCGTATTTGGATGCGTGGCATGCATTGTCATACGTTTTTGCAGAGTACAATAAAGTCTTGGTAGGAATACACCCCTCGTTCAGACACACTCCGCCAAGATTCCGCTTTTCAAAAAGCACAACACTCAAACCGGCCTTTCCGGCTGTTTCCGCAGCCGTATATCCCGCAGGACCGCCGCCGATAATGGCAACTTGATATTTCATAGTTCTTACATTTATGGATTTCTGCATGCAAGATACGACAAGAAATTCAGAAAAAAAAGCGTAATGCCTTACATAATTATCATCTTATTGCGACATACGCTGCTCAAGCAGGCGGATAAACTCTTCCTCTTTGACGGGAAGAAGCGCTGCACACTTACCCTCGCCATACCTCACCAGGACATAGCGCATAACGGCAAATCCGCCTATCTGCATGGAGGAAGCGCGCTCTACCGACGTAATATCCTTCAGCAGGATTTCCTTCCCCCGTGAAAACCGGCCGAAAAACAGCAACAGTTTATTGTCGGCAGTAACGGTATAGGTAGTATGAATCAACTTCTCGATACTGACAACCAGCAGAAGCATAAAAAGGACAGCGATGAGAATTTGCTTTTCCCAAAGGCCGTAAACGGCTATTGCACCTGCCAAAGCAACAAACAAATACTGTCCGGCAGCGATACGCGCATGAAAAATTCGATTCATTTTATCCGGTTTTTGCCGCTAAGGTAGGTATTTTTACGAATTAATGCCCATAAGGGAGACAAGGAACGTACTTATTTTGTAGTTTTGCGGTGTTAAATACACGAAACTATGGTAAGAAAGTTCGATTTCCTCGTTATCGGCTCCGGAATTGCCGGTATGAGTTTTGCGCTGAAAGTGGCGCATAAAGGAACAGTAGCCCTCATCTGCAAGGCCGGCCTGGAAGAGGCAAACACTTATTTCGCACAAGGCGGGATAGCCTCCGTCACCAACCTGGCGGTAGACAATTTCGACAAGCATATCGAAGACACCATGATTGCCGGAGACTGGATAAGCGACCGTGCAGCCGTAGAAAAGGTAGTGCGCAATGCTCCCGGACAAATCAGTGAACTCATTAAATGGGGAGTGAATTTCGACAAAAAAGATAACGGAGAATTCGACCTGCACAAGGAAGGCGGACACTCGGAATTCCGCATCCTGCACCACAAGGACAATACGGGTGCGGAGATACAGGAAAGCCTGATTGAAGCCGTGAAGCAGCACCCCAACATCACCGTATTTACCAATTTCTTTGCGGTGGAAATCATTACGCAGCACCACTTGGGCATTATCGTCACCCGCTATACTCCGGGCATCAAATGCTATGGCGCCTATGTGCTGAACGAAAATACCGGAGAGGTGGATACGTTCCTCTCCAAAGTAACCATCATGGCTACGGGCGGTTGCGAAGCTGTATACCGCAACACCACCAACCCGCTGGTGGCCACGGGCGACGGCATCGCCATGGTCTACCGCGCCAAAGGCGCCGTGAAGGACATGGAGTTTATCCAGTTCCACCCCACCGCCCTCTATCATCCGGGCGACCGCCCCTGCTTCCTGATAACGGAAGCCATGCGCGGCTACGGCGGCGTGCTCCGTACCATGGACGGCAAGGAATTCATGCAGAAGTACGACCCGCGTCTTTCACTCGCCCCGCGCGACATCGTGGCACGTGCCATCGACAACGAGATGAAGCAGCGCGGCGACGAGCATGTGTATCTGGATGTCACCCACAAAGACCCCGAAGAAACCAAGAAACACTTCCCGAATATCTATAAGAAATGCCTCAGCATAGGCATCGACATTACGAAAGACTACATTCCGGTAGCCCCTGCGGCACACTATCTCTGCGGCGGTATCAAGGTAGACCTGGACGGACAGTCCAGTATCCGCCGCCTGTATGCCATCGGCGAATGCTCTTGCACCGGTCTTCACGGCGGCAACCGCCTGGCTTCCAACTCGTTGATTGAAGCGGTAGTTTATGCCGATGCAGCCGCCAAGCATGCGTTGAGCGTATTGGAACGTTATGATTTCAACGAAGACATCCCCGAATGGAACGACGAGGGCACCATCTCCAACGAAGAGCGTGTGCTCATTACGCAAAGCATGAAGGAAGTGAACCAGATTATGGAATCCTATGTAGGCATCGTCCGCAGCAACACCCGCCTGACCCGCGCATGGAACCGCCTGGATATTCTTTACGAGGAGACGGAAAAACTGTTCAAGAGCAGCAAGGCCACCCGCGAGCTTTGCGAACTGCGCAACATGATTAACGTAGGATACCTGATTACCCGCCAGGCCATGGAGCGCAAGGAAAGCCGCGGACTGCACTATACGATAGACTATCCGCATCCGCAGAAATAACGGTTATGGCACACTTCAACGAGTATCTGGACTTTTTGGAACTTTCTCCTTTGATTAAACATTTCCTGCAAAACGGGAAAAAACGTCTTTACAAGAAAGGAGAGTTCTTTTGTCAGGCAAGTGAAGTGTGCCATAACATTGCCTATATCTCCCAAGGAGGTTTCCGTTACTTCTACCTTGATACGGAAGAAGACAAACATATCATTGGCTACAGTTTTGAAAAGGATTTTGTGGTAGACTATGAGTCATTCACAAAACAGACACCCGCCATTGTTTATACGGAAGCAATCAAGGCGAGTACCGTCTATCAATTATCTTATAACCAATTGGAAGCATTTTGGGCAGCAAGCCAGCAAAACCAGTTATTAGGCCGTAAGATTGCAGAAAACCTGTTCTGTATGACTTATCACCGGCTATTGAGTCTATATCCGAATTCTCCTAGAATACGCTATCAAGAATTATTGAGAAGATGTCCCGACATCGTTCACCAGATAAGTCTGAAGGAAATCGCTTCTTTCTTGAATATCTCTCCATATACCTTAAGCCGCATCCGACGGGAAATAACTTTCGGATAAAAAGATTAATTTCTTGCTTCAAGGCAAGAAATTGCAATTTTAATATATTTATTTTTATCAAAATATTACAAACTGCTATCTTTGTAAATACCTATTATCTAATCTTATAGCAGACTGACATGAAAAGCAGTTGTATCTATACATGTATACTTTTGTGCTTGTACGTTTGCAACTTACACGGACAAACACTTGATGACAACATTGTCATTACACAATGCAGCGACTCCTATATCTTTATGGAAGAAGACGGTATTCCTACCGTACGCAACAGAAAAGAAACATCCTATGAAGCCACAAGAATGGGAACTGCATTGCAACCCTACACCTACTACGGAGAATTCATTTCATTGGACGGAGCTTCCGCCAAAGGCGGAGGAAAGGCAGAATATAAAAGCATCACGCCGGAAAATGTCTTCTTCGACGACAGCAAGGTTTGCTTCTTCAACATCAATCTTGACCGTAAAGGAAAAAAGACGGAAGTTACGTTTAAACGTACTTTTCATGACCTGCATTATTTTACACGAATCTATTTGGGTGAGGATTATTTTATAAAAACAAAGCAAATAACATTCATCATTCCGCAATCCCTCTCCCATTTCCGGTTGACAGAAAGGAATTTTACTCCTTCTATTCACTGTGAACGCGGCATCAACAGTGCCGGAGACTCCTTATTCACTTATACCGTGACGGACATGCCGGCCATGAAAGACGAAAAACATATGCCGGCATCGGGTAAAATATACCCGCACATACTGATAACCGGCTCATTTAAAGATGTTCACGATATGTACCGGTGGTCTAACGGACTGGCACAAGTAGACTGCAACATACCCGAACTCGACAGTCTATTAGCAGAAATCACCGAAGGCTGCCGTACGGACATGGAAAAAATACGTAACACATATGCCTGGGTACAACAAAATATCCGTTATATCGCTTTTGAAGCAGGTATATTGGGACACAAACCCGATACTCCCGCAGAAGTGTTGCGTAAACGGTACGGCGACTGCAAAGGAATGGCAATCTTGCTCCGTACATTGCTGAAAGCACAAGGTTTTGATGCCCGCCTTACCGATATAGGCACTGTAGACATCCCCTACCGGATGAGCGAAATAGCTACACTTGCATCCGTCAATCACATGATATGCAGCCTTATCTACCGGGGAAAAACCTATTATCTGGATGCCACCAACGAATATATAAACGCGGAATTCATACCCGAAAGCATACAAGGAAGGGAAGCTGTAATAGAAAATGGAGAAAACTGTATCGTGCACACATTGCCCATGCTGAACAGCAGTGCATCTATAGACAGTTTGTCCTATATCTGTAGCCTATCCGACAAACAAGCGAACAAAGTATTGCAGGGCAATGCAACCCGTAGTTGGAGTGGAGACATGAAAGAATTTTTCCTCACAGCCTACCATGAAAACGATAAAAGCGGTCGGAAAGAGTATCTTTCCCGTATCCTGACCGGAGATAATCACAATTATCAGATTAATTCGGTCAGTTGGATACAGCAGGAACCTCAACAGGAATGGGCTGCTCTGACCGGAGAAGTAATAAACAGCAGTGCTGTACAAATAGCCGATAACGAGTTTTACATAGAGCTGGACCTTCACAATGACCTGTTTGACCAACCGATAGACACCGCCAAACGCATCCATGATTACGAGCTCCCGCTCCGTTGCCGCATCGTACGCCACACAGAACTGGAAATACCCGCAGGCTACGTACTTTCTTATTGCCCCAAAGGCATCTCAATCCATACGCCGCAAGGTATACTCTGTTGCTCTTACAAAACAGAAAGAAACAAAATCATTTTCCGGAAAGTAATGGAGATAACCGAAAAACGTATTCCCCGCAACGAAATTGCAACCTGGAATACACACTTGCGGAAATGGGCTGATGCATCCCACGAACAAATCATCCTCAAAAAACAATAATAATGAAACAGAACATGTTATTCCTGATGGGGGTGTTGGCACTTTTATTAACCACCCCTAATGCCAATGCCGATGACAAAGAGAAATACAAACTCTTTGCAGAGGAAACGAGAAAAGAAGTCTGGGCATTGAAACTGCCCGAATTTACCAACACGGCTGTTCCCGATAAATATAAAGATGAGTCAGCCGTCATTCTGGCAGCACACAGCCGGTTGGAAATCACCAAAAAGACCCGATTCAACGTCGGCGCCTTCCTCGGAGGATTTCATTATATCGACCGTGAAGTAAATTGTCGCGACTTATACCGTATGCTTGTGCAAATTAACGATAAAGCCGCTTTGAAAGAGTTCTCCGAATTTGATTATAAAGCGGAAATACGTAAAAAAGACTGGCGGTACGACGAAAACTACCAGCAAGTACTGGGCGTGCGCATCATCAAACCGGATGGTACCGTAAACGAAATAAGCACCGACGAATACATGACAGCCACCGAAGGCAAGAAAGATCAGGAACAACTTCAGAAACTTGCCGTACCCGGACTGGAAATCGGTGATAAGATAGATATTTTCTTCTTCAACTACACTTCATTGGAAAACCACAATCTCGACCCGTTCGTCTTCCGGTTTCGCCAAAGCCACCCGATGCTTTCCTATACGGTACATTGCGAGATAGATGACAAACTTACTACCCAGTACCGTACTCTGAACGGCGCACCGGACTTTAAACAAAGCAAAGACGAAAACGGAAACATCCTGCTTGATGTGGCTGTAAAGGATATAGAACAAACCGAACCCGACTTATGGTACAACCCTATGCAGCAAACTCCAATGACATTGATGTACATCACCAATAGCAAGATGAAAAAATACACCTATATTCCAAAAAGCACCACAGAAAAAGGACTACAATCCAATCCTGATGCGGCTGCCATACAGGAAGACGACTGGGAATTTATAAAGCAAGCTCAAAAATATAGCGGATATGGCGGTTTAAGTAGCCCCAAGAAAGGTATCCGGCTTCTCCGCAACGTAAAGCAAATAAAGAAAAAAGACTGGACAGACGAAAAAAAAGCAGATTTCATCTACAATTACTATCGTTTTGCATTGTTATCGGACATTAAAAGTGATTGCAACAACGAGCTGTTCATCATCTATTTTCAGGGATTGCTGGATTGGGTGGATGTTCCCAATCTGTTTGGAATGGTTACCAACGAAGACAAAGAACCGCTTGACAAATTGACGAATTACCGCAACACCACCTGGCTTCTTGCACTTCCGGAAAGTCAGAAATACTACCTCCCGCCTACAGCCTACCTTATTCCCCATGAAATTCCTGCCCGTTATCAAGGCAGACAAGCCATCCTGGAACCGGATAAGAAGAAAGCCAAGAAGCTGAAGACAAAGGCCGAGCGGGAACATTTCAATCTGCCAGCAGGTACAGCCGATGATAACCAAAACATCACTACCATACAGGCCGACATCGACAATACGCTGCTCACCGTCAGCCGGAACGAATACCGCACCGGAACACAAAAAGAATACATGCAGTCTGCATTGGTTAAGCTGGAAGATGTGGATGCAGCCTATCGGCGCCTGCTTAGCATTGATAAGGAGTTTGCCGAAGAAGTAGGCAAGAAATACGCGGATGATCTTCGAGAAGCATTCCGAAAGGGCCGCGAACAGGAAAAGGAAGATTATAAATGGGAAATAGACTTCTACCACGGCGAAAATGCCAAAGAGTTGCTCGGCTATCAGATGCAATGTTTGGGTAATCGTCCGGACAGCGCAGCCTTTATTTATAACGTTCGTTATACAATGGATGGCTATATCCGAAAAGCAGGACCTAATTACGTGCTTTCCGCAGGCAGACTCATAGGTGAGCAGACGCAGATTGAAGGTAAGGAACGTAAACGCTCCGCCGACATTTATATGTCCGCTCCCCGCACTTTCCAATGGAATATCACTGTAAATCTTCCGGAAGGGTACAAAGCGGCTCCCGAAGGAGTAGAGAAGTTAAATGTAAAAGTAGAAAACGAATGTGGTGCTTTCATTGCAAAAGCTGTTACAGAAAACGGCAAACTTATATTGAATATCCTCAAACGATATAATCATAAGATAGAACCGGCTGCCAATTGGGAAAAACTGCTTCAGATTCAAGATGCTTCCAAAGCTTATGAAGCACTTTCCGTAGTACTAAAGAAATAACATTATAAATAAAAGCGGCCGAAAACCGGTCGCCGAATGAACCGGAATACACAACAGATCGGTATCCATCGCATATTCCGGTAAAATGACCCCGTATTTTGCAGCAAACTGCACCGTTCCTGCCCACCAATGCCCCAGTTTTTCAGCGTAGCTTGGAAGATTGCGCGCAAATTCATAGACAGATTCCTGCAAGCTCGGCAGCATCATAAACACTACGGCAAACAAAATGCCCAGCACCAACAGCGTGCTCAGGGTCAGGCATACCGGGCGCGTCAGCTTGTCGGGCGCTTTTTTGCAGATGCGCTGCCAAGTGCGCTCTAACGGGCAGAGCAAAATGTTAATGACAAAGGCAATGGCGCCACCCATAAGAAACGGTGAAAACACTGCCAGCACCCGGCCCAAAAACTGCAGTACAGCCTGCAGATTTATCAGCGCCCACGCAAATACTATCGTCAGCAGCAGCGCACGGAATATATAGCGGGCAGTTTCTTTATCCAGAATAACACTGGGGCGGGACGCGGGGGGATTTGGCCTGTCCGTTGAAGGGGGGTTTTTTGTCATGGGTTCCTCCATAAGTAGAAAAGTTTATACATCTATTATAAGCATAGCAAAGCCGGACAGGTCAAGAAATTGCGGCAAAAATTCATAAGCTGTTTACAAAACCGGCTGCTGCTTGAGGAAAGCAAACGCCCGGGGTAAATAAGCCGAAAACGGCTTGTTTACTCCGGGCGTTATCTTTAAGGGGGAGTAGGGGAGAGACCCCCCCTTGATCTGGTATTATTCCGGCAGGCGGCCGTACAGCTCTGTCAGATCATGCAGCTTGACGGCCAGCCGGTCATTAAAAGCGCCGCGCTTGGCACGCCAGCACCAGTTGCCGCCTAAGGTCGAGGGGGTGTTCATGCGGGCTTCATGGCCCAGACCGAGAAGGTCCTGCGCCTGCACGATGCTCAGCTCGGCAGCGCTGGCCCAAATACCGCGCATCATGCCCCAGTGGTAGCCCTCCTGCTTGGTCAGGTTGAGGTAACGCACCGCGCGGGCCACATCTTCAGGAGCGGCCGTAACCATCCAGCCGTTGACCGGCTCGTTGTCATGGGTGCCAACATAGGCAATGCTGTTCACCGGGTAGCCGTGGGGGCGGTAATCGCCGCCGTCGCGGCTGTCAAAGCCGAATTCCAGCACCTTCATGCCGGGGTAACCGCATTTGCGCAGCAGGGCATTGACATCGTCGGTCAAAAAGCCCAGATCCTCGGCAATGATGCGGGGCTCACCGAGTTTTTTCTTGATAGCGGCAAACAGTGCATAGCCGGGGCCGGTGCGCCAGCGTCCGCCCTCCGCCGTTTTGTTGCCGTAGGGGATGGCATAGTACCCCGCAAATCCGCGGAAGTGATCGATGCGCACCACATCATAGATGCTGCACATGTGGCGGATGCGACGAACCCACCAAGCATAGCCGTTCTGCGCCATAGCGTCCCAGTCGTAGAGCGGATTGCCCCACAGCTGCCCTGTGGCGGAGAAGCCGTCCGGCGGGCAGCCTGCCACCTCGGTAGGGTTGAGATCGGCATCAAGCTGGAAATCCTGCGGGCTGCTCCAAACATCGACACTGTCAAGCGCGACATAGATGGGCAGATCCCCGATGATCTGGATATGCTTGCTGTTGGCGTATTCCTTCAGCGCCTGCCACTGGGTGTAGAACAGGTACTGCACAGCCTGCCAAAAGGCAATGTCCTTGGCATAGGTTCTGCGGGCAGCCTTCAGGGCGTCCGGCTCGCGCTTACGCAGGGGATGCTCCCATTCCTGCCAGCAGGCACCGCCGTGTGCGTCCTTCAACGCCATGAACAGTGCGTAGTCCGGCAGCCAGAAGCGATTTTTCCTGACGAAATCCCGGTAATCGGCCGGGGGTGCCGCCAGCAGGCGCTCACAGGCGGTGCGCAGTACGGCGTAGCGCTTCTCATACAAGGCGCCGTAGTTGATCTGCTCCGGTGTGCATTGCCAGTCGATGTGCTTGTGCTCTTTCGGCTTCAGCAGACCCTGCGCCGCAAGGGTGTCAAGGTCAATAAAATAGGGGTTGCCTGCGTAGGTGGAGAAGGATTGGTAGGGGCTGTCGCCGTAGCTTGTCGGGCAGACGGGTAAGATCTGCCAGTATGCCTGCCCCGCTTGGGATAAAAAGTCTACGAATTGCCGTGCCTGCTGCCCCATGGTACCAATACCGTAAGGGGAGGGCAGGCTGGAAATGGGCATTAAAATGCCGCTTGCTCTCATCCGGAAAACCTCTTTTTCTTACGGGGAGAGTTTCGTTACGCTCTCTCCCTCGATGAGTTCAAAAGGAACCACCTCATGCACGGCGGTGCCGGGTTCCTTGATTTTGTGCAGCAGAATTTTGGCGCTGCGCAGGGCCAGCTGCTCTTTATTCTGGCGGATGGTCGTCAGGCGGGGGACGCTGTACTGCCCAAGGGCAATGCCGTCATACCCCGTGACGGAGATATCCTGCGGGACGCGCAGACCGTGATCCTGCAAGGCGCGTATGGCACCCAGAGCCATAATGTCCGACATGGCAAACACAGCGGTAATATCCGGGGCAGTCTCCAACAGATGCTCCATCGCCTTGTAGCCATCTGCAAGGGAAAAGCGCGCGTGGGCATACTGCTTATCCGTAGAGAAGGACAGCCCCAGACGCAGCATGGCCCCCTGCACACCGGCCAGACGCGACAAGCTGGGCCTTGACAGGTTGGGATAGCCGCCGATCACGCCAATGCGCCGATGCCCGTGATCGTACAGATACTCAATCATACGGTCGGCCGCTGCCATATCATCAACCGTCACGCTGGACAGATTGGAAATCTGCAGGCTGGCGGCGCTGTTGGTCAGCAGCACACAGGGGATGCGCAGGCTTTCCAGCTCGGTCGTAAAATACTCAAGGTTGGAGCCCAGAAACATAATGCCGTAGGGCTTGCGCTCGGCGCAGATACGCCTGGCCTGCGCGACCTCGTTGGCTTCCTCGTCGATATAGTAGACAGTGGGTACATAACCGCGGTTGGCGATCTCGCTTTGCAGTTGCTCCAGAATACCTGCGAACAGCATATTCTGGATGCCCTTTACGATCAGGACAATGCCGTCATTTGCCTGCTGCTTTAAGTGCTTGGCGTTGGCGTTGGGCTCGTAATTGTGGCGGTTGACTACCTCCATTATGCGCCGGCG
>OGXM01001695.1_pt1 | contig 11664 bp, 9 predicted proteins | sample 1576271 | NCBI WGS metagenome assembly OGXM01 (sample SAMEA3541579, study PRJEB24748) | human gut metagenome | biome: human gut; feature: human-associated habitat; material: faeces | place: China | collected 2012 | reverse complement strand
CTGCCGCCCTTTAAAAATGCGACGGCGTCCTCAACAGAGGCGACATACTCCTCTTTTGAAATTCTGCCGTTGCAAAGCGCACAGCAATTGCCCATAAAGCCGTTTAAGCACGGACGCGACTTATTGTAATCGCGCGGAAATTTTTTGTTGCAGGTCGGCAGCTTAAAAATTTTGAGCGTTTCCTCGACTGCGTTTTTAACGGAAAAGTTTGAAATAACGGACCTATATATGTTGCATTGTCATCGTCCATTTGCTTGCACTCGCTTATGCGGGGAAACTCCTCCTTGGTAATTTTGATATAATTATAGCCTTTATCGTCTTTAAGCAGAATATTGTATTTCGGCATATGCTGTTTAATAAGCGAACATTCAAGGACAAGTGCCTCAAACTCGGTATCGCAAAGGATATAATCGAAATCATCGACATTTTCGACCATTCTGATAACCTTAAGCGAATGGTTTGAATGAGAGCCGAAATAGGAGGAAACGCGATTTTTAAGCGCTTTTGCCTTGCCGATATAGATTATTTTTTTATCCTTGTTTTTCATAATATAAACGCCGGGGGTAAGCGGCAGAGCCATAGCTTTTCGGCGCAATTCTTTTTCGGTCAAAACAATCCCTCCTTTTTATCTTCCGGATAAATGTTCTGTCCGCTCGCCCCCAAGATCATCGTCTTGCTACGACCACGGATATAAATACGGTTATCGGCGTCGATCGTCCCCAAGTCACCCGTACGCAACCAGCCGTCCTCCGTAAAAACCTTGGAAGTCGCTTCCTCGTTCTTATAATAACCTTTCATCACATTTTCGCCGCTCACCTGAATTTCTCCTACCTTATTATAAGGATCTTCCGAGTCGATACGCACCTTCATGATGCCCTTCAATATCTGGCCGCATGAACCGGGGACATACTCGTCATTATGGTCATAGCTGATCAGCGGTCCACATTCCGTCATACCATAACCGATCGTGAACGGGAATTTGATCTTATAAAGAAAATTCGTCACCTCCTCATTCATGGCCGCTCCTCCCACGATCACTTCACGAAAACGTCCGCCGAAGGCATCAACCAGTTTCTTCCGTATCTGTGCATAGATACGGGAATCCAGCAATGGAATATTCAACGCCACCTTCATAGTCGTCTTGCTAAGCTGCGGCAGGATCATTTTCTTGTAAATCTTCTCCAGGATCAACGGGACCGTCAGGATCAGGTTCGGTTTCACCTCCTCGAAGGCTTTCAACAGGATTTTGGGAGAAGGAACCTTCCCCAACAGGTAGACATGCGCCCCGACAGCCATCGGAACCAGGAAATTGAACGCACAACTATAAGCATGTGCCAACGGCAGAAAACAGAGTTCGCGTTCCCCCCTGTACAATACGCCAAGCTCGATGCCGTACATCACATTCCCCGCCAGGTTGTTTCCGGTAAGCATAACCCCTTTACTGAAACCGGTCGTGCCGGAAGTATAGTTCAACAGGACCACTTTGTCATTGTCCAGTTCCGCATATTCGATATCATCCTTGCCGAAACCGTCCGGATACTTTTCCGCCATCTTCTCATCCATGCCTTTCAAAAGCTTCTGAATGCTTTCACCATCGCGCTGATGCAGGCAACGGAAATCGGACAGCGAAAAGACACCACGCACGTCCTCGATCATTTCCTCTTCCAGTGTATCCCAGATACGGTCACTGACAAAAAGGAAAACCGACTCGGAGTGATTGATAATATGATGCACATCGTTCGGACTGAAGTCCTGCAAGATAGGTACTATAATCGCTCCGTAGGTCACAGCGGCCATATAAACAATACACCAGCGGGCACTGTCTTTTCCGATCAGAGCAATCTTATCTCCCCGCCGTATCTGACATTCTTCAAATAGGATATGGATACGGGCAATCTCTTTGGCCACATCGGCGAAAGAAAAGGTCGTCCCTTTGCTGTAATCCGTCAAGGCGGGCAGTTCCCAGTTCTTCTTGAAACTTTTCTCGTATATCTTGATAAAATTCTCTTGTATCATACTGCACACTGTATTATAATTTGCGCAAAAATACAGACTATCCGACAAATACACAACAGATAGCCAGAGTTTAACCAACAGTACAACAATACCCAAAGGTTTGACAAACTAAATTTTTACCTATCTTTGGCAACCGAATAAACGGATGAGACATGAAGAACTGGAAAGTACTTATAACAATATGTGTGTTAGGATGCACTCGTATATGTGCACAAGAGACAGGGGCGAACGACACCGTCTCCCGCCATCCGCTCACACACGGGGTCGGTATCGACTTCCGTCCCGTCTACCTCATCCCCACCAATGAGTTCTTTGCCGGCGCAAACGCTGCATGGCAACCCTTGCGTAAGTCCGTGTCGGCACACCTGAAATACTCTTTCCGGTTTCATCCCGATTCGCGCTACGGGAAATTATACCCGCACACGTACCAGGGAATCGGTGTCTCATACCACTCTTTCTTTGACAAGGCCGAGATCGGGACTCCGGTTGCAGTATATGCATTCCAGGGAGCACGCATAACCCGGCTCTCCTCCCGCCTGTCACTGGATTACGAATGGAACTTCGGGGCCTCTTTCGGATGGAAAAAGTACCATCCGGGAACCAACGCCTATAATTATGTTGTGGGGTCAAAGATCAATGCCTATATCAATTTGGGATTCTTGCTGAACTGGCAACTGGCGGCAGGATGGCAACTGACGGCAGGCATCGACCTGAGCCACTTCTCCAACGGAAACACCCAGTACCCCAACGCAGGCGTCAATACCGTCGGAGGCAGGATAGGCCTGGTGCACACCTTCGGAGCAAATGCCGGGACGGTGATGTCAGGCAGGCGGACCACACAACGCATCAAACCTCACATCAGCTACGACATCGTCTTATACGGCGCCTCGAAACGAAAAGGGGTTATCAAGCCCGATGAAGCCTACCTGGCCCCCGGCTCGTTCGGCGTATTAGGATTCAATTTCAATCCTATGTATAACTTCCACCAATATTTCCGTGCCGGAGCATCGCTCGACGTACAATACGACGAAAGTGCCAACATCAAGGAATACGAAGCCGACTACAACGACCAGGCCGAGCACAGGTTTTACCGTCCGCCATTCAAAGAACAATTGGCAGTCGGGCTATCCGTACGGGGCGAACTGGTCATGCCGATCTTCACGATCAATGTAGGCATAGGCTACAATGTTTACCACAAATGCACCGATACGCAAGGGATGTACCAAATCCTGGCACTGAAAACATCTGTCACACGCAACCTGTTCCTGCACGTGGGATACCAGTTGAGCAAATTCAAAGACCCCAACAACCTGATGTTAGGGATAGGTTACCGGTTCCACAATAAACGATAAGAATATACTATCTCCAAACATTTTCCGTAAATTTGCGCGATAATTAAAAGACAATGATTGATAAGACTGTTTTTGAGAACAAGATAGCCGCATACTATACCTTAGGATGCAAGCTGAATTTCGCCGAAACTTCGACCATAGGGAAAGTCCTTGCCGAACAGGGCGTACGCAAAGCACGTCCGGGTGAAAAGGCCGATATTTGCGTTGTCAACACCTGCTCCGTGACAGAACTTGCCGACAAGAAATGCCGCCAGGCGATCCGCCGGATCGGCAAACAGCACCCAGGGGCGTTCATCGTCGTGACCGGTTGCTACGCCCAGTTAAAGCCGGAAGAGGTTTCCCATATCGAAGGAGTCGACCTTGTCTTGGGAGCCGAGCAGAAGCTGGATTTGTTAATGTATCTGGACGATCTGAAAAAGAGAGAAGAGGGAGGCGCCATAATCGCTTCCCGGACGAAAGATATCCGTACCTTCTCCCCTTCCTGCTCGGCAGACGACCGTACGCGCCATTTCCTGAAAGTGCAGGACGGATGCGATTATTTCTGTTCCTACTGCACGATCCCCTTTGCCCGCGGACGCAGTCGCAACGGGACGATCGCCAGCATGGTGAAGCAGGCCGAAGAGGTCGCCTCAAACGGGGGAAAAGAGATCGTGCTGACAGGCGTCAACATCGGCGACTTCGGGAAGAGCACCGGGGAAACGTTTATCGACCTGATCCGCGCCCTCGACGAGGTGGAAGGGATCGTACGCTACCGTATCTCCTCCATCGAACCGAACCTGATTACGGACGAGGCGATCGATTTCGTGGCATGCAGCAGACGTTTCGCTCCTCATTTTCATATTCCGTTACAGAGCGGAAGCGACGAGGTGCTGAAACTGATGCGCCGCCGTTACGACACGACCCTGTTCCGGCATAAGATCGAAAAGATCAAAGAGGTCATGCCGCACGCCTTTATCGGCGTCGATGTGATCGTCGGTACGCGGGGTGAAACGGATACCTGTTTCGAGGAGGCCCGCACCTTTATCGAAAGCTTGGACATCAGCCAGCTGCACGTGTTCAGCTATTCGGAACGGCCGGGTACGCAGGCACTCAAGATCGACCACGTCGTCGACCCGAAAACCAAGCATGCCCGCAGCCAGCAATTGCTGGACATATCCGACCGTAAGCTCCATGCTTTCTACGAAGCGCATATCGGCCAGAAGGCGAATGTCTTGTTTGAACAAACACGCAAAGGAGGCATGATGCACGGCTTCACGGAGAATTATATCAAGGTGGAGATCCCGTACGACCACTCGTTGGTCAACGAAACCCGGCAGGTCATACTGGAAGGTTGGAACGAGGACAAAACGGCGTTAGTAGTAAAGATTATAGAATAAATGATTTATCCGTTACTTTTGGCTTGATCCAAAAGTAACCAAAAGATCAAGGCTTAACCGACAGTTCTTCTGCAACCCCGTGTCAAGCACGGGGGACAAGCCTGTTCCCACATCAAATGTGGGATCGCAAAGGAGCAGGTAGCATCGGCAATCCCCGAAGAGCCGTCAGGCTCTATTTCCGGCCTAAGCCGGTGAGCGTTAAGCGCAGAGACCGTAGTGAGCGCCCGGAGCGTCTGCTGTCTGAGCGAAGCGAGTTTCAGACGCGACAGCGAACGAAGGGAACGGAGTAGCGAAGCAGGTTCGGCCTTGATCCTTTGGTTACTTTCGGATCAAGCCGAAAGTAACAGAAAAGCTATGCTTTAGCCCCCCTAACCCATAGCCTTAGCCCCCCTAAAGCTATGAGTTACGGTTCGCCGAGCGCCTCGACGATCTCCCGCACCTGGGCAGGGGTGTAGGAACGCGAACCGGGCAGCTTGCCAAGCTCGGCAAGACGGACGGCGAGGCCGGGATAATGGTCGATCCACCCGACCAGCTTCCGGTAGGCGGCCTTGGGGGTCAGGCAGGGGTTGTAGAGTTGTGCCAGCTCCGTACGACCGTAGCTGCGGATGCGGAAATCAGTCTGTTTTTCCATGTCTTCCTTATTTGATTTATTTCTACGAATATACGAAAAAAACAATGAATTTCAAGCTGTTTCAGGTGATAAAAAATATAGTTTTTCTATAATAGAACACCATATAAGCCAGAATAAATTAGTCTTAAAAAATATAACACGCAACTTTTCACCTCTCATTTTACCCTACAATGCGCACCTTCCACACCCCGTTTTCCCCCTATAACACGCATCTTTCCGGCAGAACTCCCCGCAACTCCCCCTTACGCGCAACGGCACAAGATGAGGGTGTTATCTTTGTTGTACCGGAAAGGGAAGAAAGGCAGGGCAGCTTCACCGGAACGGTATCGGTTTTTCATCCTAATTATCAACTTTAAAATCAAACAGACATGATTCGTTACAAGAAGTATCAGAACCAGACCAAGTCCACCCCGCTCAGCGGCAAGTGGCTGGCAAGGGCGGTGGCAGACGAGACACTCGACACGCGCGCTTTGGCCGAACACATGGCCAAGCACAACACGCCGTATTCGCAAGGCGCGATCCACGGGGTCCTCAAGGACATGACCTCCTGCATCAAGGAGTTGCTGCTCGACGGCAAGAACGTGAAGCTGGACGACCTCGCCATCTTCGGCGTGGGGATCCGCGGGAAACCTGCCGACACGTCGAAAGACTGGTCGGTCACTACCAACGTGGTCGGGCTGCGCCTCAAATGCCGCGCCACCGGAACCCTCGCCATCAACCAGCTGAAACTCGAAGCGCAGCTCAAGGAGCTTTCACCTTACGACATCGAAAGTGGCAATACCGGCGGTGGCGGCGAGGAGGAACGGCCGGGAGAACTTTAAGCAATCGACAAGAGAAGCCAAGAGAGACACAAACAAAGTCATGTGTCAAAAACTTCTCATAAATCATAATTCATAAATCTCATAATCCACAATTTCATGGAAGAAAAAAATGAAAAGAAATCCGTCTGGGGGATCATCCTCAAAGTAATCATCGTCGTGGCTACGGCCATCGGTAGTGCCTTCGGCGTTACGGCCTGCATATAAAGGACAGGGAGAGCCGCACATGAGACGCATCACGCTATTCATCATCCATTGCAGCGCCACGCGCTGCGGGCAGCCTTACTCGTTCGAGGATTGCCGCCGGGACCATATCGACGGCCGGCACTTCCGCGACATCGGCTACCATTACTACATCACACGCGACGGCCGGGTACATCCCGGCCGGCCGCTCTCTCTGGAGGGGGCGCACTGCTTCGGTCACAACCGCCACAGCATCGGCATCTGCTACGAAGGGGGACTGGACGGCAAAGGCCTCCCGGCAGACACTCGCACGCCTGCCCAGAAGGCAGCCCTCACGCAGTTGTTGCAAGAGCTGGGCCGCCACTTCCCGGCAGCTCTCACCGTAGGACACCGCGACTTGAACCCCCAAAAGGCCTGTCCTTCGTTCGACGCAGCGAAAGAATACAAGAAAGACGCACCCCGTGGGAGGCCCTGAGGCCTCCGCGGGAATGCGTCTCGTTTACGCGGTGTTGTTATTGTGCGCGTTTTCCGTTATTCTTAAATAGCCGGATCAACAGGCTCGACTTTCAGCGGTTCCAGATTATCTTCTGCCCCCGGATAACCTATATTCTGATTGATCACGCCACCAGTATTGCTGGTAATAGCTGTTTCGGGAACCGGCCACAAGACGTGATGCACACTCATGCGATATTCGCCGTTCGGAATTTTAACTCCTTTGTTGAAGAAGTTGTTATGAACCATCACCCAGTCGAAATAGAAGTTTACGCCGGCATCTTTGCAGTTCGTTCCGACACCACCCGGTCCTGAGAAATTATCCAACTTATAGACACGTCCACCCAATGCTTCACAGGGTTTTCCGGTTTTAGCATACAAGTAGGAAATACGAACAAGTTCAACATGACGGTTCTCTTCGTAATACAATTCACGGGCACGTTCGGCCAACACTTCGGCAATACCGATATTTCCACTCAGCGGTTCAGCGCCCGCACGTGCACGAACCACGTTTAACATAGCAGCTTCGTTAGTCGCATCACCTTTCCAATAATAACATTCCGCCATCATCAGATAGACTTCGGCAGAACGATAGACATACCACGGTGTTTCACCTCCCTGAAGATCCTGCGTCTTCGTAGGATCCGGAACAAACACTTTGTAATGCGGCCACATATACCAGCAACGGATCGAATCGGCAACAGACAAATCGACAGGACGAATCAAATTTTGACCGTAATAGGGATTGTTTGTTTTTTTCAATCCAGGGTCGTTGTAACGCAAATCTTCCATCCGTCTCCAGCTATCGTGGTTGAAAGGACCGCGCAAATCGTTTTTCTCTTTTTCCCCCCAGATTTCATACTGATAATAGTTCGTCGGACGGCACGTACCGATACCACGTCCATATTTCGTATCATTATCAATTTCTGTATTTTTATCAGCTTCATCTGGTGCAATAGCTGTACCCGTCTTTCCGTCCGGTGTCTTAATCGCTCCCCCCTTCGCCCAATATGGCAATGCATTACGCATTGTATAGATACGGTTATCCTTATCCAGCGGTGTTGTTGTAGGATGAGCGACCACATACATGATACCCTCGGTGTTACTCATATCAATTTTTGCCTCCACACTGTGCAAGTCATGCATTAAATTGGTGTTCGGCTTCGTCTGGTTGCCCGTGAAACGCCCTGTCATCAACGGATGACGCCCGACTACTTCTTTCCCAACCGCTATGGCTCTATCAAAATCACCAACAGCCATGCATATCTTCATTAGCAAAACGCCACAAGCATCCTTATTAGCTCGTCCGCGAGGTTGAACCTCTGGAACCCATTGATAGGCGAACTCCAAATCTTTCTTACATTGCTCCAAGATGCTCCACCGATCGTAGCTATAGAAGTCCAACTTCGGCTCGGTGATTTCTTTGTCCAAATAAGGGACATCGCCAAATTGATGCGTCAACTTATAGTAGCGATAAGCTCTCTGAAAATAGGCGGCTCCCAACACAGCATTCCTCTCTGCTTCATCTTTATACTCGGCACCATCCAAACGACTAATGGCTATATTAGCATATTTGATTCCTTTGAATCCCTCTTCCCAATACCATTTGTTTTTACCTTTCATGTCGTTTTTCGTACGGGAAGGTAACATTTCGTTATCCAAATCAACCAAAGAACCACTTTCATCTGTTTTTCCATGGACTGCGATATCGGTCAAATACATTTCCGTCAAAATCGGAGCACCATCACCAAAAAACTCATGGCGCATATTACGTTCACAGGCTGTCAAAGCTGCATAAAGTCCAGCAGCATCCACATATGTATTTTCAGGTGAATAGAAAGAAAGGGGCTTCGGATCCAACCAATCACTACATGAATTTAACATTGGAAGGACTGCCAGCGCCAAAATCATACACTTTTTCTTATTCATATTCTTCTACGTTTATCAATTTAATTACAAAGTAAAGTTCACACCAAAATTCACAGTGCGCAAAGTTGTATCACCACCTTCCGGATCACCAAAATCCCAACCGGTAATCACAAACGGATTGCGGACGGCCAAAGAGAAACGCATATTTTGCACAGAAAACTTTTTCAGCAGATTATTAGGCACACTATATGAAAGCGTAATATTCTCCATACGGACAAATGTTTTCTTCACATAATTGTTTCCTTTATTGGTAGAACCAATACGTGCATAATCATCCGTCGGGTTGTCTTTGGTCCAACGTGGAATATCGACAATCGTGTAACGGTCATACATCCCCCCTGTATTAGCAGCCCGGTTGAACGTACCATATTGCCCTATATGCGAATACATCATAAATGAAAGGCTCAAATTCTTGAAGAATACAAATTCATTACGCCAAGACCACACATAGCGGGGAGTTTTATAACCTTGAAAAGTTTTATCTTTCGTATCCAAAACTCCGTCTCCATTTTGGTCGACATATTTAAAGTCTCCAGGTTTGTTTCCGTACTTGGAAGCTTCCTCCTCTTCTCCTAACTGCCAAACACCATCACGTTCGTAATCCCAAATCTGCTCTGTATCATGGCCTATAAACCACTGGTTTTCATAATCATCGGCTTCTTTATATCCGATTACGTTACCCGCTTCATCCTTCACTTCCTCGACATCACCGTAAAGATGCTTGATCTTACGACGATTAAAAGAGAACGTTCCGGTCGAATTCCATGAAAAATTGTCACGATTGATCAAATTGGCGTTTAACGAAAGCTCAAAACCTCGATTGGTCAAAGCTCCTAAATTGGCCATTACACTTGCATATCCCAAGATGGAAGGTAGTGAACGGTTAACCAGCAAATCGTTTGATTCAGCCATATAAGTTTCCATACTACCACTCAATTTATCACCAAACAAAGAGAAGTCCAAACCTATATTGTAAGAAGCCGTACGCTCCCATTTTAACGAACTGTTCGGCATACGATTGATATATACCTGAGATGTCAGATATACATTTCCGTTTGGATCAACATAAGTATAAGCACCGGAATTCAATTGTGCCAATGCTTCATATTGGCCAATATCACGGTTACCGTTCTGTCCCCAAGAAAAACGCAGTTTACCATAATTCAACCAATCAGAAGTTTTTTCCATGAATTTTTCGGACGTGAATACCCAACCCAAAGCAACAGCCGGAAATACAGCATGCGGATTCATACTCCCGAATGCAGAATAACCGTCACGACGCACAGAAGCAGTCAGCATATACTTGTCCTTGAATGAGTAAAACAGACGTCCCATCAAAGCATCTCCGGTTTTATATGTATCTTCGCTAGAAACGGAAGGAGCAGTACCGGCACCAATATTATGAAAGCCTAATATGTCACTCGGAGAATAAAGTTTATTCTGGGCTACGGTTTTCCACCATTGACCTTTTTCGGCATTCTGCAAAAAAGTGGCTTCAACTCGATGATCTTCACCGAATTCTTTCTTCCAACGAAGAATATTATCAACCTGCCAATTAAATGTTTTTTCATTTTTACGCTCTGAACGACCTCCATCTCCAGCCCATTCCGGATGTTCTGCTGACTCATGATTCATATATTCATACCAGTGATAACGAGGCGTAAAGTTCATCTGATATTCGAATCCAAACGGAAGTTTTACGATTGCATACAGATTGGCATTCAAATCATGGTGAATGTCACGTCTGTCACGATACAAGTTATCGAAGAACGGATTCTTTGTATTATTATCTCCAGACGGATACATACGATAAGGACTGTCAAGAATATCAATATCATTTGTGGTAAATGGTGAGTTATGTTCGCGCTGCTCCACATCAGCAGCCAAATAACCACCTAAGCGAGTCGCGAACTGAGCGTTCAAACCCACTGTCAAGAAAGAAGTCACTTTGGATTCCAAGTTCAAACGGGTACGCAAATTACGATAACGATCTCCCACTTTTACACCTTCTCTATCAGCATATCCCATTGACCAATAATAACTGAAATCTTCTTTACGATTGGAAAGGCTGACCGTATAATCCTGTTGTAGACCAGTCTGATAAACAATATCATCCCAATCAGTCTCCACTCCATTCAAATAGTTTTCGATTTCAATCGTTTTAAAATTCAAACGGGTCAACCATTTATTAATCATAGTTTTTTCATCAGGCAATGCAGAAACAGGTGTCTGTTGGTCATAATTATACCAAGCCAACGGATCTATGCCTGCTGCTGCTAAATTTCTCGGATCAGCAAACTTTCCCGGCTGTGCAACCATTTCGGCTTCAGTCATCAAACTTTCACCATATTCCTGTCTGAATTTGATAAAACCGGCACCATCTACTGTTTTAGGTAAACGAGCATTGCTTACCATACCAACATTAGCATTAAATGAAATAACCGGCTTACCCGTTTTACCTTTTTTAGTTGTAATGGCTACTACACCATTAGCAGCCTTGGCACCATAAACAGCAACCGAACTGGCATCTTTCAAAACATCGATACTTTCAATATCCATCGGGTTGATGTCCTGCAACGAACCATCATAGATCACACCGTCAAGAACCAGCAAAGGTGAAGAACCTGCTTTCAAAGAGTTCTTACCACGAACTTGCAGATCAGCTGTGCCAGCAGCATCAGTCGACATTGAAATTGATAAACCGGCAGCACTAGCACGTAACAAATCTTGAACTGAACGAGGCGCTTCAACCTCCATCTTCTCCGCTTTCACACGCGAGATCGCCCCCGTCAAGTCCTTCTTCTTGGCCGTGCCGTAACCGATCACAACCACTTCTTCCAGCTCTTCCGTGTCTTCTTTCATCGTCA